>Ga0164313_10005826_pt1 | contig 10887 bp, 8 predicted proteins | sample GuaBasSedimGuay4_FD_113735 | JGI IMG/M metagenome (GOLD analysis project Ga0164313, IMG submission 113735) | Subseafloor sediment microbial communities from Guaymas Basin, Gulf of California, Mexico - Guay4, Core 4569-4, 0-3 cm | ecosystem: Environmental > Aquatic > Marine > Hydrothermal vents >...
CATCGTGCTGGCTGGTGGCAGCGCATCCATTCCAGGCATGGATGAGATGCTCCAGGAAAAGCTGGGCGTTGAAACCATGATTGCCAACCCGTTCGCATCCATGTCGCTTTCGGCACGTGTGAAACCACAAACACTTAGTAATGATGCCCCTGCTCTGCTAATCGCATGCGGGCTGGCACTAAGGAGCTTCGACTGATATGGCACATATCAACCTGCTTCCCTGGCGTGAAGATCTGCGCAAACAGAAACAACAGGAATTTGGCATTATCGCCGTTAGTTCGGTCGTCATTGCCGGTCTTATTGTACTGCTCGCTCATTTCCACGTTGATGGCATGATTAACAATCAGAATCAGCGTAACGCTTATCTGCAAAGCGAAATAGAAATTCTCAACGAACGCATAGGCCGCATCAAGGAACTGGAGGCCATGAAGCAAAACCTGCTGGCACGCATGAACGTCATCCAGGAACTTCAAGGCAGCCGTCCGGAAAGCGTACACCTGCTGGATGAGTTGGTCAGAACACTGCCGGAAGGCGTGCACCTGAAGAAATTTGCCCAGAAAACCAAGATCTTGACAATGACGGGTGTCGCCGAGTCAAACGCGCGGGTTTCAGACTACATGCGCAAGATAGACAACTCGGAATGGCTCACTGGCCCGCACCTTAATGTTATCAAAACCACCAAATCCGGTCGCCGGCGCATTGCCAACTTTACCTTGCGCGGTAATCAAAAGGTCCGCAAGCCACTGGATGAGAAAATCGACGCTGGTGAGGTTAAAAAATGAACATGGATATCAACGAACTCGACCTGACCAATGTGGCACGCTGGCCCGCAGCTGCCAGGGCCGTAGTTATTCTGTTCCTGATGGGTGGTGTTGTCTTTCTGGGCTACTGGTTTCACGTCAAGGATCAGTTGGTTGACCTGGCCAGGTTTGAAGAAAAGGAAACGGGCCTCAAGGTAATCTTTGAGACCAAGGCCAAGCAGGCCGTCAATCTGGAAGCCTATGAAACACAACTCGAGGAAATGCGTGAATCTTTTGGCGCCATGTTGCGACAACTGCCCAACCAAACAGAAGTTGCCGACCTGCTGGTAGATGTTTCCCAGACCGGCCTGGCAAGTGGCCTTGAATTCCGGTTGTTCCAGCCTCGCGCCGAGATCCCCAGGGAGTTTTATGCTGAATTACCTATCAGTATACAGGTGATCGGGGATTACCATGAGTTTGGTGAATTCGTCAGCGGGGTTGCAGCGCTGCCGCGTATTGTCACCGTACACAATGTCAGCATCGATAAAATAGGGAAAAACAAGGACAGTGCCCTGAAAATGGTACTGACAGCCAAGACCTATCGTTATATGGACGAGGAAGAAGCAGCCAACAATGCCGGTAAGGGCAAGGGCAAGGGTAAAGGTAAAGGTAAAGGTAAAGGTAAAGGAGGCAAGAAATGACTATTAGCGACTACCGAATAGGCCACTGGCTATGCATTGCTTCACTGTCAGGCACGTTGCTGGCTTGCGCCAGTAACCCGTCATCTGACCTGGAAGAGTATGTACAGACAACCAAGAGTCAGCAAAAATCCAGCATTGAACCATTGCCTGAATTCAAGCCCTATGAATCATTTGCCTATCAGGCGACCGACCTGCGTGACCCGTTTACCGAGCCAACCTTCTCGCACGTTCAACCGAGCACTCAAATTGCCAGTAGCAACAATGGCATCAAGCCTGACTTTGACCGGCCTACCGAGCCACTGGAAGAGTTCCCTCTTGACAGCCTGCGCATGGTGGGCACGCTGGAACAAAGTGAAGATCACTGGGCTCTGATCAATGACACGGATGGCACTATCCATCGCGTGCAGCCCGGTAACCATGCCGGCCAGAATCACGGAAAAATTACACGCATCACAGAATATGAAGTTGAACTCACGGAAATCGTTCCTGATGGTATTGGAGGCTGGATAGAACGCCAGGCTTCAATTGCAATCAGCGAATAATCCCACAGGGGCATAGCAATGACCGGAACCATGTCAGACCGTTTGCACACTAACGCATCTACCTTGATCAAACCTACCAAACAGTATGGCCATAAAGCGTGGCGCCGCCTGTTTGCAGCCGCCTGCCTGTTTCTGGGCAGCACTGTGTCCGCACCTGCGGCAGAAATCGTATCTGGTACCAACACCTTGCAATCCGTCGATGTTGCCGGATTGCCGGGGAACAAGGCGCAAATTACGCTAACCCTGAGCAACGCCGCACCCGCCCCCCTGAGTTTTACTATAGATAATCCGGCGCGCATCGCGCTGGACTTCCCGGATACCAGGAACGGCCTTGTACAGCGTTCACAGAACATCGGTATCGGCATGGTAGAAAGCCTGACTGCCATCGAGGCCCAGGGCCGCACCCGCGTTGTTGTCAACCTCGTAAACATGGTGCCTTATGAGGCGCATGCAGACGGCAACAAAATCATCCTCACCGTCCAGAACGCCGGTGGCGGTTTGTCCGAGGCTGCTGTCGCAGCCGCCCGCGCCAGCGACGGCAGCGGTGACAACATAAGCAATATCGATTTCCGTCGCGGCGAAGATGGTGAGGGCAGGGTTATTGTAAGCCTGTCTGATCCTTCCATCCCGGTTGATATGCGGCAGGAGGGCGGCAAGGTACTGGTCGACTTTTACCGGACCCGGCTACCGGCTGAACTGGAGCGCCGCCTGGATGTACTTGACTTCGCAACCCCGGTGAAGACGATCGATACGTACACCAAGGGTGACTCTGTCCATATGGTTATCACCCCCATGGGTGAGTATGAATATATCGCTTACCAGGCTGACAACCAGTTCACCATTGAAGTCCGGGAACTAACCAGGGAAGAAGTGGAAGAGGCCAAGAAAGACGAATTTGGCTACAAGGGTGAGCGTCTCTCACTGAATTTCCAGGACATTGAAGTCCGCTCCGTCCTGCAGCTCATTGCAGACTTCACCGGACTCAACGTGGTTGTCAGCGATACTGTCAGCGGCAGTCTGACCCTGCGGCTCAAAAATGTTCCCTGGGACCAGGCACTGGATATTATCCTGAAAACCAAGGGACTGGATATGCGGCAGACGGGTAACGTCGTGCTAGTAGCACCCAGTGAAGAAATTGCTGCCCGCGAGAAACTGGAACTGGAAGCAAAGAAACAGATTGAAGAACTGGAACCCATGTATTCCGAATACATCCAGATTAACTACGCCAAGGCAAGTGACATCTCTACCCTGTTAAAGAGTGCAGATACTACACTGCTGTCAGACAGGGGCATGGCAACCATTGACAAGCGCACCAATACCCTGCTGGTACAGGACACGGCTGCGAAGCTGGTAGAAGTCAGACAGCTGGTTGCACGCCTTGACATACCGGTACGTCAGGTGCTGATTGAATCCCGCATCGTTATCGCCAGTAACGATTTCTCCAAGGAACTGGGCGTCAAATTCGGCATGAACAAGGAAACTGAATTTAATGACGGCAATAACATCATCTCCGTTGGTGGTACCAGGAACGGCTTCACCGGCAACGGTGTCCTCGATCCGGGAGTTGCCGGTGCGGATGGACTGCTTGTTGACCTGCCGGTCATTGGTGCAACCAGCGGCATCGGCATGGCCATTGGCAAGATAGGCAGCTATATGCTGAACCTGGAACTGTCCGCCATGGAGGCCGAGGGACAGGGTGAAGTCATCTCCAGTCCGCGTGTCTTGACATCCAATCAGAAAACAGCCTTTATCGAATCAGGTACCGAGATTCCCTACCAGGAAGCCTCCTCAAGTGGTGCAACTACCACATCATTCCAGAAGGCAGTGTTGAGCCTGAGCGTAACACCACAGATCACCCCGGATGACCGCCTGATCATGGACCTGCAGATCAGTAAGGATTCTGTCGGTGAATTCTCGGTAGATGGCATCCCGTCCATTGACACCAATGAAATATCCACCCAGGTCCTGGTTGACGACGGCGAGACGCTGGTGCTCGGCGGTATCTACGAGCAGGAAAAACGTCACCAGGTCGACAAGACACCGTTCTTCGGCGAACTGCCACTGGTTAGCTGGATGTTCAAACGGACTAGAGATCTGAATGACAAGGCGGAGCTGTTAATCTTTGTGACGCCCAAGATTGTCAAGGAAGAGCTCAATATCTAGTCACCTGATGCTGGCAATACTTGCCAGCAACCTAATAATCTGTCATATCTGCCCGGCATGAAAACGCCGGGCAGTTTTTTTTTGACCGGCCCCATGGGGGCCGGTAAATCCACCATAGGTCGCCAGCTGTCAAAACAGCTCGGCCTGCCGTTCCACGACAGCGATCATGAAATCGAGACACGCACCGGTGTCGATATTCCCCTCATTTTCGAACTTGAGGGTGAATCCGGTTTCCGCAAGCGGGAATGCATGGCCATTGACGACCTGACGCAACTACCCGGGATCGTACTGGCCACTGGTGGTGGCGCCGTACTTGACCCGGCCAACCGGGAACATTTGCGCAGCCGCGGCAAGGTGATTTACCTGCACGCTTCCGTTAACCAGCAGCTCAAACGCACCCGGATGGACCGTAACAGACCATTGCTGCAGACAGAGGACCCGCGCGCCAGACTTGAAGAACTGATGGCAACAAGAGACCCTCTCTATCGAGAGATAGCCAGTCTTGTTATCGATACTGACGGCATGCGAGTCCGCGACGTGGTCAATAAAATTGTACAAATGCTGAAATAAATACAACTATTCACCACAGAGACACAGAAAGAACCCTATGAACACCCTGACAGTTGATCTTGGCACCCGCAGTTATCCCATCTACATCGGGCAGGCAATACTTGGCACACCGGACCTACTGGCACCACATATTGGCAGCAAGCAGGTTATGATCGTCAGCAATGAGACGATTGCACCCCTGTACCTGCAGACCGTGCTGGGCATGCTTGCAGATTTTGATACGGCAACGGTTATTCTCCCTGATGGCGAGCAATACAAGAATCTCGACACACTGAACATGATTTTCAGCGCCCTGCTGGAGAAACGCTTTAATCGTGATTGCACCCTGGTTGCCCTCGGCGGCGGTGTCGTCGGTGATATCACCGGTTTTGCGGCGGCAAGCTACCAGCGCGGCGTGTCGTTCCTGCAGATACCCACGACGTTGCTGGCCCAGGTTGATTCATCGGTTGGCGGGAAGACCGGAGTAAATCACCGGCTGGGCAAAAACATGATCGGTGCCTTCCACCAGCCCCGCTGCGTACTTATTGACACCAACACCCTGGACACCCTCGATGATCGGCAACTCGCTGCCGGTATCGCAGAGGTTATCAAGTATGGCCTGATCCAGGACGCCGGATTCTTTGAATGGCTGGAAACAAACATGGAAGCCCTGAAGGCACGCGACAAACAGGCACTGGGATATGCTATAGAACGCTCCTGCGCCATCAAGGCAGAGATTGTAGCGGCAGACGAACGCGAGAGTGGCCAGCGTGCCCTGCTCAACCTGGGCCACACCTTCGGTCACGCCATTGAAACAGCCATGGGTTATGGCAACTGGTTGCACGGTGAAGCCGTGGCTGCCGGCATGCTGATGGCGGCTGATTTGTCAGCCCGGCATGGCTGGCTGACTGCTGACACAGTCCAACGCACTGCAAGACTGTTACAGCAGGCAGGCTTGCCCACTGCCCCGCCGGACGAAATGGATGAAGCACAATTCATGCAGCTAATGTCGATCGATAAAAAAGTGATCGATGGCAGTCTGCGCCTGGTATTGCTCAAGGCCCTGGGTGATGCCGTCGTTACCGGTGATTTCAGACAGGAACTGCTCAGCGAAACACTAACAGGGGGTGCCTGAGAGCATGTGCAGTATACCTGCCACTGTTCACAACGGCTTGCTTGCACCCTATGCAGCTGACCCTGCCATTTCAAGAGGGCGCCGGCATAACGAACCCGCACCCGCCTACCGTTCTGAATATCAGCGTGACCGCGACCGGATCATCCACTCGGCTGCATTCCGGCGGCTGGAATACAAAACCCAGGTATTTGTGAACCATGAAGGCGACCTGTTTCGCACCCGGCTGACGCACTCGATTGAAGTCGCACAGGTGGCGCGTTCCATAGCTCGCGCCTTGCAGCTGAATGAAGACCTGACCGAAGGTATTGCGCTGGCACATGATCTTGGCCACACCCCGTTTGGGCATGCCGGGCAGGAAGCACTGAATGCCAGCATGCAAGGCTATGGCGGCTTTGAGCACAACCTGCAATCACTGCGCGTGGTAGACGAACTGGAAGACCGCTATGCCGCATTCCCCGGTCTTAACCTGACCTTTGAAACACGCGAGGGTATCCTCAAGCACTGTTCTCTCAAGAATGCCGCCGCCCTGGGTGATATCGGGCGCCGGTTCATCGAGAAACTGCAACCTTCACTGGAAGCCCAACTGACCAACCTGGCTGATGAAATTGCCTACAACAGTCACGATGTCGACGACGGACTGCGTTCCGGCCTGATCACTGTCGAGTCGCTGAACACTGTCGCGCTATTCCGGGAACAATATGAAATCGTGCGCTCCCTCTACCCTGACCTGGCACCACGCCGCACCATTCACGAGGTGGTACGCCGCCTGATTGGTTGTCAGGTCATCGACCTGGTTGAAACCAGCAAGGCCAGCCTTGACCAGGCAGCACCTGACAACATCGATGCAGTGCGCAACCATAATGAATCCCTGATTGCGTTCAGCGAGAACATGCAGGAAAAAAACCTGGAGTTAAAGCGTTTTCTGCGCGCCAATCTCTACCGACACTACCGCGTACATCGCATGAGCGCCAAGGCCGGGCGCACACTGACAGCCTTGTTCGAGGCATTTCTCGAAGATCCCCGGCTGTTGCCGGAAGATGCCCAGCAACAGGCCACATTACTGGAAAAGACCAGCGGCAAGGATGGCCGCGCACGCGTCGTCGCCGACTATATCGCCGGTATGACTGATCGCTATGCCATCACCGAGTACGAGCGCACCTTTAACCCGGCAGTTTAAGGGCAGATATCAAGAGTGCAAAGATTAAAGATACAAAAAAGCCTGTTTTACTTTTCTCTTTTATCTTTTATCTTGTATCTGTGAGAATTTATATGCAAATCCCGCCGCAGAGTGACAAGGCGCCCCGCTACTATCATCTGCACCTGCAGGAGGATCTGCTGGAAGGCTGGACACTGATCCGGGAATGGGGCTACCAGGGTGCGTCCGGGCGCGTCAAAAAAGAACATTTTCCAGATCGTGAAGCTGCCGAGTCCGCATTGATGGTCATTCGCGACGAACAGATCAAACGCGGCTACCGGGTTGTCTTCATGCAGGCAGGCTCCGGGTAATACTGTGGCGCAACCCACCGTGGTTTGCATCTCACTGAAAACAAAAAGAAAAAACAAACCGTCCCAAATTGAACCACCGGCCATCCGGCGCTATACTGTCCGGCCTTTTTTGGCCAAGGGCCATGCTGTCGCGACCCACCCTGCCAAACCAGGATCATAAATCTATAACATATTGTAATTAAAGGTATTTCCAATGACGACTGGCACACTGCCGCCAACACAAGGCCTGTATGACCCTGCCAATGAACACGATGCCTGTGGCGTCGGGTTCGTCGCCAACGTCAAGGGACGTAAAAGCCACGAAATTGTCCGCCAGGGTCTGAGTATCCTGGAAAACCTGACCCATCGGGGTGCTGTCGGCGCTGACCCATGCACCGGCGACGGCGCTGGCATTCTGATTCAGATACCTGATGAGTTTTTGCGCTCAGCCTGCAGCAAACTCGGCATCGACCTGCCCGAGCCTGAAAATTATGGCGTAGGCATGGTGTTTTTGCCGCCACCGGAAGCTACCCGCAATCACTGCGAAACACTGATCGAAAAAACCATTGCCGAGGAAGGCCAGACCCTGCTGGGCTGGCGCGACGTCCCCACCAACAACGCGGGACTGGGTGACAGCGTCAAACAGGTGGAACCTGCTATTCGCCAGGTCTTCATCGGCCGTGGCGAGAACTGCACCACCACCGATGATTTTGAACGCAAACTGTTCATCATTCGCAAGCGCGTTGAAAATACCGTTCGTGATTCCAAAATGCCCGGCAGTGAATATTTCTACACCCCGTCCATGTCGGCTCGCACCCTGTGTTACAAGGGCATGCTGCTGGCCAACCAGGTCAACACCTACTACCCCGACCTGAATGACGAGCGGCTGACTTCGGCTCTGGCACTGGTACACCAGCGGTTTTCCACCAACACCTTTCCTTCATGGGACCTGGCACACCCGTTTCGTATGATCGCGCACAATGGCGAAATCAATACCATACGCGGCAACATCAACTGGATGAATGCCCGCCGTCACTCGATGACCTCGGAGTTGTTTGGCGATGACCTGCAAAAACTGTGGCCACTGATCGCAGAAGGTCAATCCGACTCGGCCTGCTTTGACAATGCGCTGGAACTGCTGGTGACCGGTGGTTACTCCATGGCCCACGCCATGATGCTGCTTATTCCGGAAGCCTGGGCCGGCAATCCACTGATGGATGAAGCACGCCGCGCATTTTACGAATACCATGCCGCCGTAATGGAACCCTGGGATGGCCCGGCAGCGGTGGCCTTTACCGACGGTCGCCAGATTGGCGCGACGCTGGATCGCAACGGCCTGCGCCCGGCACGCTATCTCATCACCAATGACGACCTGGTGGTGATGGCCTCCGAGATGGGAGTTCTCGATATTGCCGAGGAGCGCATTGTTAAAAAATGGCGCCTGCAACCTGGCAAGATGTTCCTGATCGACATGGAACAGGGCCGTATCATTGATGATCAGGAGCTGAAAGATGCGCTGGCCAGCAGCCACCCCTACCCCGATTGGCTGAAAAAGACACAAATCCGGCTGGAAAATCTGCCGGGTGAAATCAATCCGATGGTACCGGACCACTCGACACTGCTCGACCGGCAACAGGCATTTGGCTATACCCAGGAAGACCTCAAGTTCCTGATGACGCCCATGGCCGCCACCGGTCAGGAAGCCATCGGTTCCATGGGTGCCGACAACCCGGTTGCCGTGCTCTCCAGCAGGCCAAAGCCGTTATCCAATTACTTCAAACAGAATTTCGCGCAGGTCACCAACCCGCCGATTGACCCGATTCGTGAAGAGCTGGTGATGTCACTGGTATCGCTGATCGGCCCCCGGCCCAACCTGCTGGGACATGCATCTGCCGGTGATCACATGCGACTCGAGGTCTGCCAGCCGATCCTGACCAATACCGAGATCGAGCATATTCGTCACATCAAGGATCACACGGATGGTGCCTTCCGTACCCGGACACTGGATATCTGCTACCCCGCCGCGCACGGTGCAGACGGCATGGAGGCGGCCCTGGCCGCTGCCTGCAAACTTGCCGAACAGGCGGTAGGCGAAGGCTATAACATCCTGATCCTGTCGGATCGCAGCATGGATATTGACCACATTGCGATCCCCGCCCTGCTGGCGACCGCTGCCATCCACCATCACCTGATACGCAAGGGACTGCGCACAGAATCCGGGCTGGTTGTGGAAACCGGCGCCGTACGGGAAGTACATCAATTTGCAACCCTCGCCGGTTACGGTGCCGAGGCCATCAACCCCTATCTGGCCTTCGAAACCATCGAAACACTGCGCGGGCAGCTGCCGGAAGAACTGGACTCAAACGAAGTCCGAAAACGCTACATCAAGGCGATCGGCAAGGGCCTGCTCAAGGTAATGTCCAAGATGGGCATTTCGACCTACCAGTCCTACTGCGGCGCACAGATTTTCGATGCAGTCGGCCTCAGCTCGGAATTTGTTGCCCGCTATTTTACCGGTACAGCGACCACCATTGAGGGCATTGGTCTGCAGCAGGTTGCCGGAGAAACGGTACACTGGCACCGGGACGCTTACGGTGACGCACCCATTTACCGGAACAGCCTTGATGTCGGTGGTGACTACGCCTTCCGCCTGCGTGGTGAAGACCACATGTGGACACCGGACAGCATCTCAAAACTGCAACATGCCACCCGTGCCAATGATGCCGCTACCTTTCGCGAATTTGCACAGCTGGTGAATGAACAAAACAAGCGGCTGCTGAACCTGCGCGGCCTGTTCGAACTTGACGGCTGCAACGCCCCGGTACCGCTGGAGGAAGTCGAGCCGGCAAAGGAAATCGTGAAACGTTTTTCTACCGGCGCCATGTCCTTCGGTTCCATTTCCTACGAAGCCCACTCGACTATGGCCATCGCCATGAACCGCATTGGCGGCAAATCCAATACCGGCGAAGGCGGCGAACTAACGGAACGCTTCAAGACACTGGACAACGGTGACTCAAAACGTTCTGCCATCAAGCAGGTTGCCTCCGGCCGCTTTGGCGTGACTACGGAATACCTGGTTAACGCGGATGTTATCCAGATCAAGATGGCACAGGGCGCCAAGCCCGGCGAAGGTGGACAGCTGCCCGGCCACAAGGTGGATGCAGTCATTGCCGAGGTACGGCATTCGACTCCCGGAGTCGGGTTGATCTCACCGCCACCGCATCATGACATTTACTCCATTGAAGACCTGGCGCAGCTGATTCATGACCTGAAAAATGTCAACCCGCAGGCCGATATCAGCGTCAAACTGGTCTCGGAAGTCGGGGTAGGCACAGTGGCTGCGGGTGTCTCCAAGGCGCACGCCGATCACGTCACCATCTCCGGTTTTGACGGCGGCACCGGCGCCAGTCCGCTGACATCCATCAAACATGCCGGTTCACCCTGGGAAATCGGACTTGCTGAAACCCACCAGACCCTGGTCATGAATAACCTGCGCAGCCGTATTGCTGTACAGGTCGATGGCGGCATGCGCACCGGTCGCGACGTCGTGGTGGGCGCCTTGCTGGGTGCCG
>Ga0164313_10005827_pt1 | contig 10886 bp, 9 predicted proteins | sample GuaBasSedimGuay4_FD_113735 | JGI IMG/M metagenome (GOLD analysis project Ga0164313, IMG submission 113735) | Subseafloor sediment microbial communities from Guaymas Basin, Gulf of California, Mexico - Guay4, Core 4569-4, 0-3 cm | ecosystem: Environmental > Aquatic > Marine > Hydrothermal vents >...
CGCCGCCCTCGGTCCAGTCGTACTGGGCGACTTCGATGACGATGACATAGCTCCGATCGGCTGGCTTCGCGCGTTCGACCGCACCCTTGAACTCGTCGATGGTCTTCAGCCTTTCGCTGATCGCCCCCCATCGATTCGGCGTGTTTGACGAAGTCGACCCGGAACATCCGCTCTTGGCGCGATGTATGGAGGAGCTTGTCGAGCTCCTCGCCGCCGGTGTTGACCTGAAGCCGATTGATCACGGCGAATCCACCGTTGTCGCAGACGATGAAGACCACCTTGTGTCCGGTCATCACCGTCGAGTAGATGTCCGAGTTCATCATCAAGTAGGAACCGTCTCCTACCCCAATCACCACGTCGCGGTCGGGCAGCGCGATCTTCGCTCCGGCGATCTCATACCCCATGCGGGAGTAACCGTATTCGGCATCGAATGAGCAGATCGACCTAGAGTGCCAGCCCATGTTGAGCTCTCCCGGCAAGCCGCCGGCTGCGCTGAGCTGATAGTCGTCCGGCTCACAAATCTCATTCACGGCCCGGATGACCTGGGCATAGGTCGGTGTCTCGAATTCGCTCGAAGTGAACGCATCGAGGTAGCCGTACCAGGACTTGAGCTCTTCAGCGCCTCGCTCTAGCCATTGCGCCGGTGCCCGGTAGTCGCCTATCGCTTTGTCGATTGCGTCGAGCGATGTCTTGGCGTCACCGATGACCGAGATAGCATGGTGTTTGGTTGCGTCGAAACGCCCGACGTTGACCGCGACGAGGGCTATGGCTTCGTTCCCGAAGATCGACCATGAGCCGGTCGTGAAGTCCTGCAACCGAGTTCCCACGGCCACCACCACATCGGCGTCGCTGGCCATGGCATTGGCCGATGAGCTCCCGGTGACACCGAGCGGCCCGACGAAGTTGGGATGGTTGGCCAGCAGTATCGCCTTGCCCGCGACTGTTTCTGTCACCGGAGTGCCGTGCTTCTCGGCAAATGCGGTCAGCTCTGCGACCGCTCCCGAGTAGTGGACTCCACCACCGGCGATGATGAGCGGCTTCTCGGCTGCCGCCAGCGCCATCGACTGTTCGTTGTGTCCGCGCCACGTCGGCAGCACGTCTTGCACCGGGTACAGCGCCTCGGCCAACGAAACCACGTTGCCGTGACCGAAGATGCCGAACGCGCCGGCGAACAGCGGTTCTTCCACGCCGTCGATGATCGTGCGTTGGGCGACGAGGAACTTGACGATCGCTTGCGCCGTCGTGAGTCGGACCGTGTTCATGTGGCAGCTCCTTCGGTGCTGCGGACGGTTTCCAAGTAATTCTTCGTTGACCCCAACAAGAGAGGTTCCAAGCCGGTAAGGAGGTAGCGGGCGCCACGGTCGCGCCAAGCCACGGCGTCGGCCGGTGCGCCGACGAAGATGCCCAAGGCTTTGTCGCTTGCGGTAACGACCTCTGCGATCCGCTGCATGGCGGTCTGCACCTCCGGATGAGAAGGATTGCCGACGTGCCCGAGTGAATGGGACAGATCCGTCGGGCCGATGAAGATCACGTCGACGCCGTCGACGGCGACCAACTCGTCGACGTTGGCTACACCCTCGGCGCTCTCGACCTGCACGACCACGAGTGTCTCGAGATTGGATCGCCGGATGTAGTCGCCCATCGGCGCCTGCATTCCAAATCCGGCCGATCGGGTGGCAGCGAGTCCTCGAGATCCTCTCGGTTTGTACTTGGCTGCTTGCACGGCGGCCTCCGCAGCGGCCCCGGAATCGACCCAGGGAACGTGCATGCCGTGGGCGCCCGCGTCGAGGAAACGGAGGATGGTGGACGGCTCGTTGGATGTCACGCGAACCATGGGTGTGACCCCGTGGAGTTCACAGGCCCGCGAGAGGTCTTCGAGGTCGCGAGGCTGGAGCGCTCCGTGTTCGGCGTCGAAGACCATGAAGTCCCAGCCTCCGAGGGCCATGAACTCGGCCAGCGTCGCGACCGGGTAGCGGAGGAAACAGCCCACGACCGTCTCGCCGGCCGCGAGGCGGTGTTTGGTGTGGTTGTTGATCACGTCGACCCACCTTCCAAGCCGTGGATGATCACCGTCTTGAGTTCGGTCATCTCCTCGACCGCGTAGCGGATCCCTTCCTTGCCGATGCCGCTGCCCTTCAGTCCTCCATACGGCATGAGGTCTGCCCGCCAGAGCGGTGTCCAGTTGATGTGCACGGCACCCGCATCGACTTCCCGTGCGAATCGCATGGCGTTCGTCACGTCTTTCGTGAAGATGCCGGCTCCCAGCCCGTAGCTGGAGTCGTTCGCGAGGGCGATGGCCTCGTCGATGTTTGCGGCCTTGGTGACGCTCAACGTCGGGCCAAACACTTCCTGCCGTGAGATCTTCATGCTCGGCGTCACGTCGGCAACCACAGTGGGAAAGAGCTTGGCCCCATCCCGCTCGCCGCCGATAACGACCCGGGCTCCGGAGGCAACCGCTTCGTCGACCCACTGCGCCACCCGCACCGCCTCGGCCTCGGAGATCATGGCTCCGATCTTGGTGTCGGCAGCCAGCGGATCACCCATCCGGAATGCTTCGACCGGCCCGCGCAGCGCGTCGAGATAGTCCCCGTAGACGTCCTCGTGGACGATGACCCGCTGCAGCGAGATGCACACCTGGCCGGCATTGACATAGCCTCCTGCGGCGCTCGCTTCGGCTGCCAACTCCAGGTCGGCGTCCGGCATCACGATCGTCGGGCAATTCGCCCCGAGTTCGAGGGAGAGGCGCTTCACCCCTGCAATACGAGTGATGTCTTCTCCGACGGCGGTGCTGCCGGTGAAGGAGACCTTGCGCACCCGCGGGTCACGCACCAGGGCCATCCCGACGGTCGCGCCACTACCTGTGATGGTTTGCAGACCCGACTCGGGGAGGCCGGCCTCGACCAGCTTCTCTGTGATGATCAGAGCGGTAAGCGGGGCCTGTGAGGCCGGTTTGAGGATCACAGCGTTGCCGGCGGCCAACGCTGGGGCGATCTTGTGCACGACGAGGAGGCCGGGGTAGTTGAACGGGGTAATGGCCACCACGATGCCGGTAGGGATTCGGAGCGTGAACCCGAGCTTGCCCTCGGCGCCCGCCTGTGCGTCGAGGGGGAGCGTCTCGCCGCGAATCTGCGTACCTTCGAATGATGCCAATCGGAACATCTCGCCCAAACGAGACGCCTCGCCAGTGGCCTCGCCGATCGGCTTGCCCACCTCGAGGCTGATTGTGCGTGCGATCCGTTCCACATCGGAGTCGAGAAGGTCCGCGGCACGTCGGAGGATGTCAGCTCGGGCGGCACCTCCGAGTTTCCTCATGAGGACCGCCCCGCGTTCGGCGGTTGCGAGTGCTTCTTCGACCTGGTCGGGCATCGCTGTCGGAACTCGGTCGATCACCTCGCCCGAGTAGGGGGCGAGGACGTCGAGCCACCCGGAAGATCCTTGCCAGCGGCCTCCAACGAACATGTCCATGTTGATTCCTCTCAGTCGATCCGCAGGCTTGTGACGTCTTCCCAGGCACCCGAGTCCCACGATCGGGTCATAGCCGCCTCGACCTCGGCGGCCGCGAGCGCGTCTGCGAAGGTGACGGCACCCGGCCGACCTTCGACGACCGATTTCAGGAACTCGAGGTCTTCGAAAACCTTGAGGTCTTCGTACCCGATTGGGTTGCCGCCTCCTGGGACGATGTTTCCGTGGTGGGGGAACGCGTCACCTGCGAGCACACGGACGTAGCCATCGGCTGGGGTCTCTTCGGGGAGGTAGAGCTGAAGCTCGTTCATCGTTTCGAGACTCCAGGCTCCGGCGCCCCGCGAGCCATTGATCTCGAACGCCATCTCGCTCTGTGGTCCAAAGATCGAGCGGTCGGCTTCGAGTGTGCCCCGCACGCCGTTCTCGAACTCCACCAGCGCTGCGACGTAGTCCTCGTTGGTCACCGCCCCGGTTGGGTCGCCCGGAGCTCCCCGGTCGTAGTGGGTCCCCGAGCCGGGTTTGGGAAGAGGGCGCTCCTTGATGAAGATCTCTTTCGTCGCCACGACACGCCGGATGGGGCCAACGAGGTTGTGGGCCATGTCGACGGTGTGCGACATGATGTCAGTGAGAACTCCGTAGCCGGCTTCCTCGTGTAGATAGCGCCAGCTCAGCGTCCCGAGCCGGTCGCGTCCGTACATCGAGAAGAACCGCCCGCGATAGTGCGTGAGGTCTCCAAGGCGGCCATCGTCGATGAGCTGCTTCAGGTACTGGACGAGCGGAGCCCATCGGTAGTTGAATCCGACGCCGGTGATTACTCCGGCGCGTCGTGCCGCGTATTCGATCGCCGCGGTAACGTCTGGTGCCTCACCAACGGGCTTCTCGCAGAAGATGGCCTTTCCCGCCTCAGCCGCCGCGACGGCAATCTCTCGATGGAGCTTGTTGGGTGCCCCGATGGTCACCACGTCCACGTCAGGGTGTTCGACGACAGCTCGCCAGTCTTGGGTTGCGGTCTCGAACCCGAAGTTCTGTCGCGCCAATTCGGCGCGTTCGGGGACATTGTCGGCGACGATGACAAGTCGGGGCATGAGGTTCGCCTCGGGGAAGTGCATGGGGATCCGGCGGTACGAGCGTGCATGTGCCTGCCCCATCCAGCCGAAGCCGACGACGCCGATGCCGATTGACTGTGTCACGGTTGGTTCTCCTTTGTCAGCGAATCTTGTCGACGGACCGGGTAGACGTCGCCATTGACCAGATGGTCCGGGCGCTCGCCTTGGAGCACCTGGAGCGCTTGCGTGACTGCGCTCCTGTAGAGCCGGGCCTTTCCTGCAGCGGTGGCGGCGGCGACGTGGGGGGTTACCACCACATCGTCTCGATGGAGGAGGCCGTGATCCCGGGGGAGTGGTTCGGGATCGGTCACGTCGAGACCGGCACCGAACAGTCTGCCGTTCTCGAGCGAAGTAAGTAACGCGTCATGATCGACCAATCCGCCGCGGGCAGTGTTGACGAGGATGGCTCCCTGCTTCATCTGTGCGATGTGCTTGGCGTTCATCAAGTGCTGCGTCTCGCTCGCGAGTGGCAGGTGGAGAGAGACGACATCCGCTTCGGCCAATAGCTGGTCGAGAGAGCCCACCATCTGGATTCTGGCCTCTGCAGCGGCCGCGTCAACGAATGGGTCATATGCGAGGACGGTCATGCCAAACCCGGCCGCCATTCGAGCGACGCTGGTCCCGATCCTGCCGACCCCGACGAGGCCGAGGACCTTACCTGAGACTTCCCGGCCTTCGTGCGAACCGAAGAAGTCACGGCCGCCGCTTCTCAAGGCCGCTTGTGCCCCCCCGACTCGTTTCGCGACCGAGAGCATGAGCGTGATCGCGTGTTCGGCGGTTGAGATCGTGGGTGCATCCGGGGTGTTGCACACGGCAACACCCCGTTCGGTTGCTGCTCCGAGATCGATCTTGTCGACGCCGATCCCTGTGCGCGCGATCACACGCAGGTGAGGGGCCCGATCCATGGCCGGTCCGTCGTACGTCGCAAGCGACGATGCGATGATGGCGTCCGCCTCACCGACCGAGGACAGGAGATCGTGAGGGGTGGCGGTGCCGGGGCCGATTGGAGTAGCCACTCCAGCAATGGTTGCCTCAACATGGTCGGGCATATCTCGCTCGAACCAGATCCGGAACATTCGGCGGTCCTCCCGAGTAGCTTGACATTGGGGTGGCGTGCAGTATAACGTCCAGAACCTTGGAACGTTCCACAACATACGATGGCTGGTACGTCCTCGAACAGGATCTGGTTCTCGATGAGGAGCCAGTGGAAGGAGAAGGCCCGATCGCGGTTGCACGGACCAGTCTCGAGTACCTACGATGGGCGTTCCCATGATTCTCCCCACGGCCCTCGCAACCGCGTAGGTCCTGGGGGAACCGGACCCACCACCGGTGGGCCGAGTGTCAGACAGGATAGAGGAGGAAGACGAATGAAACGAAGCGTCTGGATTGCATTTCTGCTGAGTTTCGCTCTGATCGCTGGAGCGTGCTCGAGTGATAGTGACGACACATCGACGACGGCGGGTAGCGGAGACGACACCGCCGCGACAACTGCCGCCTCAGGTGGCGACGATGCGGTCACGCAGCGGGATCTCCGCTTCGTGGTCGTCTCGCATGGTCAGGCGTCCGATCCGTTCTGGTCGGTCGCGGCCAATGGCGTGGATGCTGCAGCGAAGGACATGGGCGTTAGCGTTGAGTATCAGGCCCCGGGAACGTTCGATATGGTTGAGATGAGTCAGATCATCGACGCCGCCGTGGCATCACAGCCGGACGGTCTTGTCGTGACGATTCCTGACGCCGATGCGCTCGAAGATTCGATCAAGGCAGCGGTTGCTGCCGGTATTCCGGTGATCTCGATGAACTCGGGAAGCGATGACTTCCTCGATCTCGGCGTTCTCGTGCACGTCGGCCAGACCGAGTACGAGGCGGGCCTGATCGCGGGACAGGAGTTCGCTGCTGTGGGCGTCGGCAGTGCCATTTGTATCAACCAGGAAGTTGGCAACACAGCGCTCGACGATCGTTGTCAGGGCTTCGAAGACGGCCTTGGCGTCGAAGTCGACGTAATCCCGGTGAACCTGGCAGATCCGACGGGCACACAGGAGACGGTAGCCGGTGCGCTGCAGGCCAACCCGGTCGAAGGCATCCTGACGCTCGGCCCGACCGGTGCGATGCCGACGCTTGCGGCCCTCACGGATAACGGCATGCTGGGCACCGTCACGTTCGCAACATTCGACATGTCGCCTGAGGTGCTCGAAGCCATCGGCGACGGCGACATGCTGTTTGCAATCGATCAGGCGCAGTATCTGCAGGGCTACCTGCCGATCGTGCTGCTGACCCAGTTCTTGGAGACCGGCGCCTTGCCACTTGGCAGCGTAAAGCGGGTCATCCTCACGGGTCCGCAGATCGTGACGGCAGAAACCGCGGCTGATGTGATCAGCTTTTCGGAGCAGGGTCTCCGGTAAGGAATAGTCGAGGATTGGGGGCCCGCCGCCGGCGGGCCCCCAACACACAGTTCGTATTGATCGACGAAGGAAGGTGACATGACATCAAATAGTGGACCTCCTCCGGACGCGGCCGCGTTGGAACCGACACCGCCGGGATCGGCACCGCCCACGGCGGACGAACGAGTCAGGAAAACCAGCCGTCTAACCAGGTTGCTCTCACGACCCGAAATCGGAGCAATGGTGGGGGCAGGCCTGGTCTGGTTGTTCTTCGCGATCGTGGCATACGACAACAACTTTGTGAGTTGGGCGACCACGGCGTCGATCCTGAACCGGGCCGCACCGCTCGGGATTCTTGCGGTTGCGGTGGCGATGCTCATGATCGGCGGCGAGTTCGACCTCTCCATCGGTTCGATTCTCGGATTCGCCGGGATGACGATCATGGTGCTGGTCACTCCATCGTCGGCCGGAGGCTTCGGCTGGGGGGTGTGGCCCGCGATCCTGGCTGCGTTCATCGTTGCCCTCCTGATCGGGTTCTTCAATGGGACGCTGGTGGTTGCGACGAAACTTCCATCGTTTATCATCACGCTGGCCACGTTGTTCATCTTTCGTGGTCTGACGATCGCCCTGACCCGTCAATTCACCAATCGCACGCAGTTGGGCGACTTTGACGAAGCATCTGGATCGGCGCTGGCCGACAAACTGTTCGCCACCCAATTCACGGTGTTCGGGGCGAATTTTCGGGTGTCGATTCTCTGGTGGATCGCTATGGCCGCGCTCGCCACATGGGTCCTGTTGCGCACCAAATGGGGCAACTGGATCTTCGGCTCGGGTGGCGACGCAAACTCTGCTCGAAATGTCGGTGTTCCGGTGAGCAGGGTGAAGATCGGTCTCTTCATGACGACGGCTTTCGCAGCTTGCCTCGTGGCGACGATTCAGGTTGTTCAGTTCAACGGCTCGGATACCCTGCGTGGGTTCGGATTGGAGTTCCAGGCGATCATTGCTGTGGTCGTCGGTGGAACGCTGCTTACCGGCGGGTACGGCTCAGCGATCGGTGCAAGTTTCGGGGCGCTGATCTTCGCGATGGTGCAGCAGGGGATCATCATCACTGGTGTCGACGGTGACTGGTTCCAGGTGTTCGTGGGAGGCGTCCTTGTGATCGCTGTGATATTCAATAACTACGTACGGCAGCAGGCGGCGAAACGATGACTTCCGACAAAACTCCTCTCCTAGAAATCAAGAACATATCGAAGTACTTCGGAAGCGTCATCGCACTCCAGGATATCTCGGCGTTCGTCCGAGCCGGTGAGGTCACGTGCCTGCTCGGCGACAACGGTGCCGGCAAGTCCACGTTGATCAAGGTGCTCTCCGGAGTCCACAAGGCCTCGGAAGGCGAGTATCTGTTCGACGGGGTGCAGCAGGACTTCGGTTCGCCGCGTGAGGCGCTGGAAATGGGCATCGCGACCGTCTATCAGGACCTCGCGATGATTCCGCTCATGTCCATCTGGCGGAACTTCTTCCTCGGGTCAGAACCGACCAAAGGCTGGGGGCCGTTCAAGCGGTTCGACTCGTCCTTCGCGAAGGAGACGACCACCGAAGAGATGTCGAAGATGGGCATCGACATCCGTGACCCTGACCAGACGGTCGGGACCCTCTCGGGTGGAGAGCGGCAGTCGGTGGCGATCGCCCGTGCCGTGTACTTCGGTGCGAAGGTACTGATTCTCGATGAGCCCACCGCGGCGCTGGGCGTGAAGCAGGCCGGCGTCGTGCTCAAGTACATCCTCCAGGCGAAGTCTCGCGGGATCGGTGTGATCTTCATCACGCACAACCCGCAGCACGCCTATCCGGTCGGTGATCACTTCGTGATCCTCCGGCGCGGGCAGGTCTACGGCGACTACGCCAAGGAGGATCTCCCACTCGAGCAACTGGTGCAGATGATGGCTGGTGGCGCCGACCTCGAGGTGCTGAAACACGAGCTGGAGCAAGCGTCGGAGCAAGGTGGGAAAAATGCCGCCGCCTACGCTGAGACAGCAGACGAGATCGAGTCGGAACTGCACGAGCTTGGGATGCCGAACGACGAGGGAGACGCATAGGGATCGATCGATCGGGTTCGTGCTGCATGTGTACTGGCGTAGACCGAACCTGACCGATTCTTCAATGTGCCGGAACTGTCGAAGCCGCCCGCGAGACGAAGGAACGGTCTGAAACGTGCTGTGTTCAGGATTGAGATCCCCATTGCCGCACGATGGCGGCCGCCTCATCGGAGACGATGATGCCACCGCGGTGTGTGCGCCGACCCAACACGAGTTCGGTCGTAGCTTCGGCGTACTGCTCCGACGGTGTGGTCTCCCACGCCGTGCCCTCGAACCATGCGGCTGTGGCAGAGAAGCCCTGTGCCTCAAGGAACGCGCTCCGGAGCTCTTCGTGCTCGGGGCACGTGAACTCCACATGGTGGGCGAACTCGTGGATGAGGCTGTTGCTGAGGTTGGGTGCCGTCCCCGGGACTCGAATGACCACGATCGCCTTCCCCGGCCGATATTCTGCGCGATCCGCGAGTTCCCAGACTGCTGTGAGCGTGACCGGTGGGATGCAGTGCAGGCGCTGCGGATGTGCGGCGAGGAATGCGTCCCACGACGCGGCGGCGACGGCACGAAGGTCCTCGGGCACCGAGTCGTTGAATCGCAGGGCCGGTCCCGGGTCTGGACGCATCAGAAGCAGCACGCCGGCGATGACACCGACGACCAGCACGACCAACGCGGCAACTCGACGCATGGAGCGAGTCTAGCGATTCGAGATCTGGCAGCGATTGCTGACCACGGCGCAACTACAACGGATTGAACGGCACTATTCCAATATCCAGTGCCACGAAGGAGGAGCAATGCAAGATATAACGATCATGATCCCGGAGCGCGGCGGTGCGGTCCCCGAAACCTGGGAAGAGCTCGCCGCTGCCGGAATCAACATCGAAGCCGGCGTGTCGTTCTCCCGAGAGCACCACCGCATCGTGCATGTGGTGGTGGATGACGATGTCGCTGCTCAAGCGAGACGGGTGTTGACCGACGCTGACATGCTCGTCGTGGACGAGCGAGAAGTGCTCATCGTTCCCATGGAGGACCGGCCGGGTGGGCTCGCCGGCGTCGCTCGAACAGCCTTCGACGCGGGTGCCGACGTGTACCTTCTGGCCATGGCAACCGGGGACCGAGCGATGCTGGGCTGCGTCAACATCGAAGCGGCGAAGCGTGCATTCGGGCTCTAGATGGTCTGTCTCTCGGTAGCAAGAAGGATGCGGGGTTGAGAGATATGGACTATCCGAACTTCCGACTCGACGGTCAGGTTGCCGTCGTTACCGGAGCGAGCAGGGGGATCGGGCGCGATCTCGCCAAGGCGTTGGCCGACGCTGGTGCGTCGGTGGCGTTGGCGGCCCGCGATCTTGAGGCACTCGAACACCTCGCTGCGGAGATCCGTGCCGATGGCGGCGAGGCCATGTCGATGGAGCTCGACGTTCGGAATGTCGAGCAGATTGGCTCCGCGTTCGAGCAGGTGCGTGAGTGCTTCGGGTCGCTCGATGTGCTCGTGAACAACGCAGGACTCGGAGCGACCCATCCGGCCGAGGACATCACCGAGATCGATTGGGATCAGATGATGGACGTCAACTTGCGGGGATTGTTCTTTGCGTGCCAGGCGGCCGGCCGCATCATGCTCGCACAGGGTCGCGGGCGAATCATCAACATGAGCTCTCAGGCAGGTGTCGTGGGTATTCGCGACCATGCCGTCTACTCCGCGAGCAAAGGCGGTGTGAACCTGTTGACGAAGGTGCTTGCGCTCGAGTGGTCGAGCCGAGGTGTGACGGTGAACGCAGTGGCGCCGACGTTTATATACACGCCTGGGACTGCTGAACGTCTCGATCAACCGGAGTATCTCGAAGGTGTCTTGAGCCGTC
>Ga0164313_10005828_pt1 | contig 10886 bp, 11 predicted proteins | sample GuaBasSedimGuay4_FD_113735 | JGI IMG/M metagenome (GOLD analysis project Ga0164313, IMG submission 113735) | Subseafloor sediment microbial communities from Guaymas Basin, Gulf of California, Mexico - Guay4, Core 4569-4, 0-3 cm | ecosystem: Environmental > Aquatic > Marine > Hydrothermal vents...
CATCACCAGCCTGTTTTACTTTACCGGCGGCGCCGCCAATCCGTTTGTATGGTTTTACCTCCTGCCACTCATGATTGCAGCGACCTCCCTGCCTCGCACCCATACCTGGATCATGGCGGGTATCACCGTGCTCTGCTATTCCGCCCTGTTCTTCTATGCAATACCGCTGGGTTCCGGTCATGAACACCATACAAGCGGCTTCCAGATGCACGTATTCGGGATGTGGCTGGGATTTGTAATGAGCGCGGGATTTGTTGCAGTGATTATTGTCGGCATGGCACACACCCTGCGCGAGCGTGACCGGAGGCTGGCCGAGGCGCGCGAACAGGCCCTGCAGAATGAACGCCTGGTTGCGCTGGGCACACTGGCCACCGGTGCTGCACATGAACTGGGCACCCCTCTCGGGACCATGGCTATCCTGACAGCGGATCTGGAGCAGGAATATACCGATTCAGCAGACCCTGACCTGCACCGGAAACTCGGCATCCTGCGCGGACAGATTGACCGTTGCAAGGAAACCCTGTCGGTGATCTCGGCCTCGGCTGGCGCCGGACGTGTGGAGTCCGGTCACCGGATGACGGTCAATGACTACCTTGATGCCGTGATTGCAGAGTGGCAGGCACAGCGCCCGGGGGCAAACCTTGCAGCAGATATCGACACAGCAGCTCCCGGTGCAGACATCATTGCAGAACGTACCCTCACCCAGGCATTGATCAACATACTCAATAACGCTGCAGATGCCTCACCCGCTGACATTTCGTTCCAGGCCTGCTGGACCAGCGAAATACTGAACCTGGAAGTTTCCGACCGTGGACCGGGGCTGAATGCCGATATCCATGAGCAACTCGGCAAGACACCGGTAACGACCAAGGACGAAGGACTGGGTGTCGGACTGTACCTGGCACAGGCAACCATTCAGCGTCTTGGCGGCAAGCTGTCAATCAATAACCGGGAGGCGGGTGGCACTACCCTGCATATCACCCTACCCTTACTTACAACTGGTGTCGTAGGATGTGCTGAGGAACGAAGCGCATCGGTCGCGAAATGATGCGCTTCGCCTACAAGGATGTAGGTGAGGGGCGTGAGCAGGACGCGGAAGCTTCGCAAGCTCAGCACATCCTACAAAGAATCCTGAACAGGTTTTCAAACATGGAAAATAATGACTCACAAAAGCCGGTACTGCTACTCGTCGATGACGACGAAATCTATTGCGAGGTACTGGGTGATGCGCTGACGAAACGCAATTATGATGTTGCCATTGCACACAACCTCAAAGATGCACTACAGCTTGCCGCACAAACCGAACCTGAATACGCCGTAATTGACCTGCGTATCGGCACCGAGTCCGGTCTGGAACTGGTCAAACAGCTTGCCACACTGGATGAAAATACCCGCATCATCATGCTGACCGGCTATGCCAGCGTGGCAACGGCGGTGGAATCCATCAAATTGGGCGCTGTACATTACCTGACCAAGCCGGCAACAGCCGATGAAATAGTCGCCGCGCTACACCGCAAGGAAGGTGACGCCTCAGTAGAACCATCAGAACAACCGCTGTCGGTAAAGCGCCTGGAATGGGAACACCTGCAAAAGGTGCTCACCGAGCACGACGGCAACATCTCTGCAGCCGCACGCGCCCTGAACATGCACCGCCGCACCCTGCAACGCAAACTCGCCAAGCACCCCGTGAAAGAATAAGCACCCCACACTATTGTTGTATTTCTGATACACCATTCGACCTGGATTACGGCATAACTGACATAGACTTAGTAAAGACACAGCACAAGTGTTGTTTACCGGTCTCATTTAATGTAGTGTCCACGACACAGTAGGGGGAGAAACAATAATACAGTCGCACAGATGACTGGCACCGCACCATCCGCTCCCCTCACTACCCAACCTGAACGAGGAGAATGACGATGGCCACGCACCGCCCAGTTGTACATCATATACGCACCTGCAGCATTGCCGGACTGCTAGTCCTCGGCAGCGGCAGCGCATTTGCCAGCAGTTTTGGCCTGATTGAACAAAGTGTCAGCGGCATGGGCACCGCCTACGCCGTCGGATCTTCCGGTATCGACGATGCCAGCACCGTCTACTTTAACCCGGCTGGCATGACACGCCTGCATGGCTCAAACCTGTCCGGTGGTTTGCAAATTCTCCACCTGAACACAGACTTCAAGGGCAGCGCAGAATACAATCTTCCCGGAAGCCCCCTTGACGGCGCCCCTATTGATGGCAAACGGAAAGACAACCTTGATACCACCGAGGCGGTACCCAGTGGTTACATGTCGCACCAGTACAGTGACAAGGTCTGGTTCGGACTGGGCATCAACGCCCCTTTCGGCCTGAAGACCGAATACAGCAAGAAGTGGGTAGGCCGTTACCAGGCAATCAAATCTGAATTACTCACCATCAACATCAACCCGTCAATCGCCTTCAAGTTCAACGACAACGTCTCGATTGGTTTCGGCCTCAGCGCCATGTATGCCGATGGCGAATTAACCAATGCTGCCGATGGGGGCCTCTCGCTCGCGGCCGTGCCCCCCCCTGCCGGCCCTCTCGGTGCGCCCGGTTCGGATGACGGCCGGGTCAAGCTGACCGGGGATGACTGGGGTTACGGTTTTAATGCCGGAATACTGCTGGAACCAACGCAGAACACCCGTATTGGCCTGCACTACCGTTCCGAGGTTGATCTAACGCTCGACGGTCATGTAAAGGTCAGCGGACTTTCCCACCCTGCTCTGGCAGCGGCAAACGGCCGACAGAAAGGCAAGCTGGATATTACCCTGCCAGACAATGTCTCGGTCAGCGGCACTTACAAGCTGAACCCGCGATGGGCCTTCATGGGGGATGTGACCTGGACACAGTGGAGTGACATCGACAAGCTGGTAACAAAACTGAATGACGGCTCACGCAGCGTTTCTGTATGGGACTACGATGACAGCTGGCGCTATTCCATCGGCACTGAATTCTCCCCCAGCCGCACATGGACATTCCGCACCGGTGTGGCCTACGATGAAACCCCGATACCCAAGGACAGCCTGCGTTCACCCCGGGTACCGGGGAACGACCGTACCTGGCTGACACTGGGGCTGACCTATCGCTACACGCCAAACCTGAGCTTTGACTTCGGTTATGCACACATCTTTGTTGATGACCCGAAACTCAAGAACGTATCTGACAATCACGACCCGACCAAGGGTCAGAGCACCGGCGTCCACAGCGTGTCCGGCAAGTATGACGCATCGGTAGACATCCTGAGCGCACAGGTGAACTGGCGATTCAAATAAATCATCGTCTGGATCTCAGGCAAAAAAAACCCCGGTCACTGGCCGGGGTTTTTTTATGCCTGTTTCCGATGACGGTCAGTGTTAGCCGCCCTTCTTCATCAGGAACAGGAATTTGCCATCTTCTTCCGAAGAGGACATCAGCTCATTGCCGGTCTGCTTGGCAAACGCCTCAAAGTCCTTGACCGAACCCGGATCTGTTGCAATGATGCGTAACACCTTGCCAGCCTCCATACCGTTCAGCGCCTTCTTTGCACGCAAGATAGGCAAGGGGCAATTCAGGCCCGTTGCATCGAGTTCCTCATCAAAATCTGCCATTACGACTCTCCTTTATAAATGTTTAGTGCTATTTTATCGAATCCGACTGTGCGGACCATTGATAAAGAGATTAGAATACATGGGAGAACTTATGATATCACGCCCCGGAAGGCAAGCCCCAGCCGGGAAATCTTTTGACCGCAAGCCACTGAACCCGGGCGTCAATTCCCTGTCTGACCTGATTCAGCGACAACATAACCATCTTAATCTATGCACATCGTCTCCCGACTGTTACTCAGCCTGTTACTCGTCCTGAGACCCTCAGCCGCCCTGCCACAATCAAATTTTGACGAACTCCCCAACCTGGGAGATGCTTCCGGTCAGGTCATTTCCCCGAAACAGGACAAGGAACTGGGTGCCTACTTCATGCGGCAGATCCGCCAGGCCGGCATGGTGCTGGATGACGTGGAAACCACCAGCTATCTGCAGGCATTGGGGCATAAACTGGCCATGCACAGCGAAAACCCGGGCTATGGATTCACCTTCTTCCTGGTGGATGACGCCAGCATCAACGCCTTCGCAGGCCCGGGAGGATATATCGGTGCCAACGTCGGACTCATCCTTGCGGCCGAATCAGAAAGCGAACTGGCCGGCGTTATGGCGCACGAAATCGCACACGTCACCCAACGCCATCTGGCGCGCTCCTTTGAAGCCCAGGAAAGGATGAGCCTGCCTACAACCGCCGCTATCCTGGCTGCAATTTTGATCGGGGCAGCCGCCGACCCTGGAGCAGGCGCCGCTGCACTGACGGCCGCATCTGCCGCAGGCATGCAAAGCCAGATCAATTTCACCCGTGCCAATGAAAAAGAAGCCGACCGTGTGGGTATCCAGACACTGGCCGATGCAGGCTTTGATCCCTATGGTATGCCGGGATTCTTTGAACGCTTACAGAAAAATTCAAAGCTGTACGGTACCCGCCCGCCCGAGTTCCTGAGCACTCACCCGGTGACCACCAATCGTATTGCCGAAGCCACCTCACGAGCCGACACCTACCCGAAGGTAAAGGAATACACCAACCTGGACTTTATGCTGCTGCAGGCAAAGCTGCGCGTCAGCAACTTTGACAACCCCAAGCAGGTGCTGGCTGATGTCCTGCGTTACGAGGGGAAATCCGGCGGCAAGTCACCGGTAGAGCAATATGAATTTTCCCTGCTGCTATCAAAAAATGAAAAATACAGCGAAGCCCTGCCGATCATGCAGCAACTCCAGAAAAAGGACCCGGACCGGATCACCTACCGCCTGGCACTAGCGAGAATTCTGCGGGCGACGCGACAGGAGCGCGAAGCACTGGATGTTTACCAGGACACCATGGAATTATATCCCGGTGAATTGCCGGTTACCCTGCCCTACGCAACAACCCTGATGGCTGCCGGTCAAGCCGACAAGGCATACAGCCTGCTGTCCGAGATTACCAGCGACAACCAGGCCGACCCCAAGATATACAAACTACTGGCCCAGGCGGCCGGGGCCACCAACCACCCGATACAGACACATACGGCCATGTCCCGCTACTACTTTCTGAATGGCTATACGAATCAGGCAATTGAACAATTAAAGCTGGCTGAAAAGTCCCCCGGACTCAGCTCCTATCAGACAGCACGCATCCAGGCCGGTATCGCAAACCTGGAGGCACTGCTGAACGCAGAAAGACAGTAGCAAAAATAAGAATAACTACAGATACTTATTGAGGAAACTCCCGGCTTGACACAACACAATTACGGGTGCTAGTTTCTGCACCTGCAAGTAATAAAAGATAAAAATATCAGATTTTTACTGCACCTCTAACCAATCTGGAGTTAATCAATGAAAACAAGTTTTCATGTCAAGCTGCTGTCAACCGCACTGCTTTCGCTGTGGCTGGTAAACGGATGCGCAAGTAGTTCCTCCAACGGTGGCTCCAAGGCAAATGCTGATGCCACTGCTGCCATCACGAATGCCAATGACGCCATCAAGATTGCAAAGGGCAACAACTGGATCTGGAGAGACACAGAGAAATTTGTCACACAGGCCGGTGAAGCCGCTGCTGCAGGTGATGATGCCAAGGCCATCCAACTGGCCAACAAGGCCCAGTTCCAGGCGGAAGCCGCGGTCGAGCAATACAACTTCGAAAAAACCCACCAGCGCGGCCTGCAGTAGGCTGACATAACAAGTACATACGGAAACACTGGTACACAACACAAACCTTTAGGAGAAGACACGATGCGGCACACCGCGAAGAAACTTTTCAAGTCAGCGTTTTCAATTGCAGCAGTGGCAGGGGCACTGGTACTGACATCATTTCCTGCAGCTGCCGCAGACGGAGCAAGCTCCGTCGTGGAAAAAGGCAAAGTAGCCGCCTTTGACCGCAAAAAAGGTAACTGCCTGGCCTGTCACACCGTGGATGATGGCACTTTACCGGGCAATATCGGACCACCACTGGTTGCCATGAAGGCACGCTTTCCCGACAAGGCCAAACTGCGGGCACAGATCTGGGATGCCACCGTTGTCAATCCGAACACCATTATGATTCCGTTTGGTCGCAACAAGGTGCTCAGCGAGGAAGAAATTGACCAGGTCGTCGAATACATTTACACACTCTGAAACAAGAGTTATCCATTCCAAATTCTCAGGAGAATCACACGTGACAAGCATGAAACGCAGAATATTTCTTAAAGGCTCACTGGCCACAGGCGCAGTGGGAATGGCTGTTGGTACCGGCCTCCTAACACCGCGGATTTCACTGGCCGCATGGTCGAAAGCCGCTTTTGAAGCAACTGACGTAACCGGGGGCGCAGCGGCATTGTTCGGCTCCTCAAGCATGGACAAAAGTGACAAAATCAAGATCAAGGCACCGGATATTGCCGAAAATGGCGCAGTCGTCCCGGTCTCGGTTACCACAAGCATTGACGGGGTCTCTTCAATCAGCATCTTTGCCGACAAGAATGCCACTCCGCTGACAGCTGATTTTCAACTGGGCCCGGGTACAGAGGGTTACGTTTCAACCCGAATAAAGATGGGTAAAACTGCCAACGTGATTGCGGTTGTCAAGGCTGGTGACAAACTTTATAGCAGCAGCAAGGAAGTCAAGGTAACTATCGGCGGCTGTGGCGGTTAACCCGCCTGCCCCGCTACGACACATTTTAAAATCAAAGAACATCTTAAAGAGGACTAACCATGGCAAGCATTAAAATGCGCGCAAAAACCACAGACGGTGTTACCACGGTCAAGGTGCTGATCAGCCACCCGATGGATACCGGCCTGCAGAAAGACAAGAAAACAGGCAAAAAGATTCCCGCCCACTTCATTCAGGAAGTTGTCTGCAAACACAAGGACACTACGGTAATGACAGCCAACTGGGGTGCAGCAGTCTCCAAGAACCCTTACCTGTCATTCAAGTTCAAAGGTGCTGCGGCTGGCGACAAGATCAACATCAGCTGGGTCGACAACAAGGGTGAAAAAGATTCGGCCGAAGCGGCCATCAAATAATCACCTGTCGAGAGAATGACATAACCAATGATCTGTAGGGGAAACACTCAATGAAAAAGCTCGTGACTGCTACGCTAGTACTTGGCCTGCTTGGCGGCGTTACACTGCCGGTACAGGCATCACCGGAACAGGACCTGAAGGAATTCAGGGCCTACTTCAAAAAACGCTTCCCGGATACACCCTTCAATGACTTCGTCAATGGCGTATATTCAATCGATGCAGCATCCAGGGAACAGTGGGAAGAAATCGAGGAATTCCCCCCCTATGAGCTGAACATCGAAAAAGGCGAGACACTGTTCAACACACCCTTCGCGAACGGCAAGGGATATGCTGACTGTTTCGAAAATGGCGGCATGGGTATTGCGCACCGGTATCCCTTCTACGACCAGGAATCCGGCAAGATAATCACGCTGGAAGGCTCCATCAACGCCTGTCGTGAAGTGAACGGTGAGCAGCCACTGGGATGGTCAAAAGGTGCCATTGCCGATGTTTCGTCCTACATGCACTACACAGCGCGGGGACAGGTCATCAACGTTATTGTGCCGAATAATCCGGGCGCAATGGCCGCCTATGAGCAGGGCAAAAATCATTTCTATGCCAAGCGCGGGCAGCTGAATATGGCCTGCGCAGATTGCCATGTTTACTACTCGGGGAACAAGATTCGTGCTGACTTGCTGAGTCCGGCACTGGGTCAACCGACCGGCTTTCCGGTGTATCGCTCAAAATGGGGCGGACTGGGTACGCTGCATCGCCGTTACGGTGGCTGTAACAAGCAGGTCCGCGCCAAGCCCTACAAGTCCCAGAGTGACGAGTACAAGGCACTGCAGTATTTTCACACCTACATGAGCAACGGCCTGGAAATGAACGGCCCCAGCGCTCGCAAGTAACGCAGTATCCGCAAGGAATAAAAAGCCCGGTTTTATACCGGGCTTTTTATTGGCCAAAGAAAGGGGCCATTCCCTTGATCGGGTGGGTATATCAAGATCATTATGTCTCTCGCAAAGACGCCAAGTACGCCAAGTACGCCAAGAGAAAATGATAATTCCATGCCAAACCATCGTTTAGGCACCCTATACTCAAGCATCTCTTTGCGTGCCTGGCGCCTTGGCAAGAACCAATTATTTCTGTGCATCACCCACAAATCTTTCTGAAGGGCCTTTGTGCTACTGCCGCAACCGATAGCCGGTCCTGAACATCCACCACACGACCAGCAGACAGGTGGTCAGAAACGCCAGTACCATGAACAGGCTCAAACCCACGCTCACGTCGGAGACTTCGAAAAAACTCCAGCGAAAGCCGCTGATGAGGTAAACCACCGGGTTGAACAGCGTGACCGTCTGCCAGGCAGGTGGCAGCATGCTGATTGAGTAAAAACTGCCACCCAGAAAAACCAGCGGCGTGATAACCAGCAAGGGGATCAGCTGCAGCTTCTCAAAATTGTCCGCCCACAGTCCGATGATGAATCCGAACAGACTGAAAGAAATGCAGGTCAAAACCAGGAATCCTGTCATCCATACCGGGTGAGCAATCTCCAGGGGCACAAAGAATCTGGCTGTCGCCAGAATAATCAGGCCAATGATCAGGGACTTGGTCGCCGCTGCCCCCACATAGCCCAGCATGATCTCAAAAAAGGATACCGGCGCGGACATGACTTCGTAGATGGTGCCGGTAAACCTGGGAAGATAAATACCAAAGGCGGCGTTGTTAATGCTCTGGGTCAGCAGCGCTAGCATTATCAGCCCGGGCACAATGAATAATCCGTAGGGTACCCCCTCGACCTGTTCGATACGTGAGCCAATGGCCGAGCCAAACACTACAAAGTACAGCGATGTGGACAACACCGGCGAGGCAAAACTCTGCAGCAGGGTGTCCCAGGCACGCAGCATTTCGTACTTGTAGATCACTTTGACGGCGTTCGTGTTCATGACCCGGCCCTCACCAGGTTGACGAATATGTCTTCCAGTGAACTTTGCGTCGTATTCAAATCTTTCAGCACCAGCCCCGCCTCCCCGATCGCCTGCAGCAAACCGTCGATACCGGTCTGTGTCTTGCGGGGATCATACGTATAGGTGAGCCGGCAACCAGCAGCCGACAGTTCCAGCCCCCAGGGCGCCAGCGCATCAGGCACGGCGCTCAGAGCTTCCTCAAGCTCAATGATCAGTTGCTTTTTACCCAGTTTATGCATTAATGCCTGCTTGTCATCCACCAGCAGCAATTCACCGCCGTTGATGACGCCGACACGGTCGGCGATTGCCTCCGCCTCCTCGATATAGTGGGTGGTCAGAATAATGGTGACACCGGACTCACGCAGGCGCCGCACCAGCGCCCACATATCCTTGCGCAATTCCACATCCACGCCCGCCGTCGGCTCATCCAGAAACAGCACCGTGGGTTCGTGCGACAAGGCCTTGCCAATCAGCACCCGCCGTTTCATACCACCCGACAGCGTCATCACCTTGCTGTCCTTCTTCTCCCACAGCGACAGGTCCCTGAGCAACTGTTCGAGATAGCCCGGGTCAGGCTTTTTGCCGAACAGGCCGCGACTGAAACACAAGGTATTCCACACTGTATCGAAGGCGCCGAGGGTGAGTTCCTGCGGTACCAGGCCGATCATACCGCGCGTGGCGCGATAGCCGGCGACGATATCATGCCCTCCTACCGTCACCGCGCCGGAAGTTGCTTTGACTATTCCGCATATAATCGAGATCAGCGTGGTCTTGCCGGCACCGTTCGGTCCAAGCAGCGCCAGTATTTCTCCGCTTGCGATGTCCAGCGTCACCTCCTTCAGCGCGTGGTGGCCGCCAGCATAGGTCTTGGACAGGCTCTTGATGGAGACGATGGACTGCATTTTGAACTCCCGTGAACCCGCATTTGACTGTATATTGTATAATACATCTTATTTGTTAACTGACTGCCCTGCCCCACCGTGAATACGACTGAACTGCTCGCCCCGGCCGGCAACCTGAAAAACCTGCGCTACGCGATCGCCTACGGCGCCGATGCCGTGTATGCCGGTATGCCCCGCTACAGCCTGCGAGTGCGTAACAATGATTTTTCCAGTCTGGACAACCTTGCAGCAGGCATTCAGGAAGTGCACGCTGCCGGCAAGCAATTTTTCCTCGCCAGCAACGCCCTGCCACACAATGCAAAGATAAAGACCTTCATCAAGGACATGGAACCCGTCATGGAACTGGGTCCGGATGCGCTCATCATGGCAGACCCGGGGCTCATCCTGATGGTGCGCGAGCGCTGGCCTGACACCACAATACATCTGTCAGTACAAGCCAATACCATGAACTACGCCAGCGTCCGCTTCTGGCAGCAACAGGGCATTACACGCATCATCCTGTCCCGCGAACTCTCCCTGGACCAGATTGAAGAGATCCACCAGGAATGTCCCGAAATGGAGCTGGAGGTCTTCGTGCACGGCGCACTGTGCATCGCCTATTCCGGCCGTTGTTTGCTGTCCGGATATTTCAATCACCGCGATGCCAACCAGGGCACGTGCACAAATTCCTGCCGCTGGGATTACCAGGTGAAAGATGCCCGCGTGGATAGCAGTGGTGACATCCAGGCGGTCGATACCCCGGCGCCCGAACCGGCCGAAAAAGTGTACCTGCTGGAAGAAAGCAGCCGACCTGGAATACAAATGCCGATTGAAGAAGATGAACACGGCACCTACATCATGAACTCCAAGGATCTGAGAGCCCTGGAGCATGTTGAACGACTGATCAACATCGGCGTCAAGAGCCTCAAGATCGAGGGCCGCACCAAGTCACAATATTATGTAGCACGCACGACACAGGTATACCG
>Ga0164313_10005829_pt1 | contig 10885 bp, 13 predicted proteins | sample GuaBasSedimGuay4_FD_113735 | JGI IMG/M metagenome (GOLD analysis project Ga0164313, IMG submission 113735) | Subseafloor sediment microbial communities from Guaymas Basin, Gulf of California, Mexico - Guay4, Core 4569-4, 0-3 cm | ecosystem: Environmental > Aquatic > Marine > Hydrothermal vents...
ATGCCAGAAATGCATGTTATTGGATTCCAATATGTTAACAATTTTAAATTATTATAAATGATTCGTTTTGAATCAATATTTTTCATTATGGAACATTATACCATTTTGAATCCAATAGATCCATGGCGGAAATGAGCAGACGCGCTAGGTTTTGACCCTAGTGGACAATGTTGTCTTTGTGAGTTCGAATCTCACTGGATCTTCCACTTCGTGTATGCTAAAAGAGCACGTATCAGCAGGCCCCTATCAGAAAGGTAGGAATCAGGTAGTTATTCGTTAGTTGACAACCCAGGAAAGACTGGGAAATGGGATAGAGAGCTGGCTTATCCGAACGGTCTGTAAAACCGGAACGCAACGGTTCGAATCCGTTCTATCCCACTAGGTTTGAAACTGATTAATTTACTGATTAATTAAGTAAGACCGACAAAGTGAAATTGAAGTAAATAGGCAAGATGTAGTGGTCTTGCAATATGCTTATAAAGTAGCTTTAAATTGACCTATGGTGTAACTGGTAACACGTCTGTTTTTGGTGCAGAAGAGTCTAGGTTCGAGTCCTAGTGGGTCAACGCAGGGAAGGGAGGTTTTATTATTTTTTCCAAGAGACCGAAATGTCGGGACACTCAAAAACAAAAAAATAACATGGGGCTTAAGAAACACGCCGGTCGATGCATTTGTTTGAAGCACAAAGGAGTCTGGTTCGAGACCAGGAGGCCCCACCAATTTTATATCTAGAGACGAAGTTAGGTTACATGCTCGCCTTGGACGCGAGAGTACGGTGGTTCGAATCCGCCTCTTTAGACAACTGACAGGAAGTTTACTAGTTCTGGACGACATATGTGACGGATGGACAATAAAAACTAGTTATTTTTTGGGATTTAGAAAAATTCCTTGGGTAAGGATAGATGAAAGACCGGCGCCGGACAGTAATCTATTAGTAACCCTTAATCTAGGCGTAGAGGAGTCCGGTTTATCTCGCCGCATTTGGGGTGCGGAGCTACGTGTGTTCGAATCACACCGCCTAGACCAGGTATAGTTTGTTAATTTCTAGTTCGTTGGCAATGGGGCCGAAGGGAACAATAAAAATTGACATTGAGAAAACACAATTGAAAGAGGCCTTATAGTAGGTTGTTAGTATCTCTAAATGCCCGATTGGTGTACGTTGGAATGCACGCATGATTTAGGCTCATGCTTTCAAGGGTTCGATTCCCTTATCGGGTACAATTATAATGTAAAATATAATTTACATTATCAATACATTTTGTAAATTATATTTTACATTAACAAAAAAATGTATTATATTTGTAAATAATAAATGTGCATGTAGCTTAATTGGTAAGTTTTACTACTTTGATATATAATATATGCGAGCAAAATATGTATTACAAGAAACTCAAGAATTAGAAATTTTAATTGAAGAATTTTTACTTATTAATGAATCTACTTTAAATGAGGGTGCTACTATCCAAAAAATTAAAAATGCTGTTTCTAAAGGTATAAAAATATCATTGATTGTTACGGCATTAATATCAGCTGGATATAGTCCAGCGCAGGCACATACAAATATAGAAAAGGCAGGTGTAGAAATAACGACTAACGATTTTAATACTATAATAAAAAAGGCATCTAATCTTAAAACTATTATAAGATTATTAAAAATAAAAGGATTTAAGGTTGCGTTGGGACAAAATCCTCGACAGCTTGAATATCTAGAAAAACAAGATAATATACAGCAACATAAATTTGTAGGTAAAACCAAGTCGGCTATTAGTATACAAAAAATGGAATATTTTAGACAAAATAATATAAAACAAAATAATACAGTAGATTTAGTTAAGGTTGCTAATAATCAACTCATTACAATAGTTTTATATTCGAAATAATTAAAGATGCGTGGGTTCTCCAGAGCAATTGACATGAGAACATCTGGCCTTTCTATCGTGGAGTCTCTCCAGGAAGGGAATAACTAGAGACCTAGGTTGCTCAAATTTTTAAGTTGTATAGTAAACATAAGAAATGCGACGCAGCATCTATAGATTGTCTTGACAACTTAAATATGCCAGTATGATGTACGTTGGAATGCATGACAGTCTTAAACACTGTTCTTCGCGGGTTCGATTCCCGCTATTGGTACTAAATTAATCCTTTGGCAACATAAGAAACGGACACCTGGGAAATGCGCATTTTCACCAACGGGAAGTTGAAAAATACTAGGAGTAATTTAAAATAATAAACTAGGTCAGTAACTTTAATGGGTTACCGGGACATATGACCATAGATCCTGTTTAATAGTTTATTATATGCTCGGATGGCGGAATTGGTAGACGCGACAGGTTTAAGCCCTGTTGTCCTTCGGGACGTGTGGGTTCGACTCCCACTTCGAGTACAATTTTAATCTAATGGTGCCATCGTCTAAGTGGACTAGGACACCAGACTTTCAATCTGGCAGATGCGGGTTCGATCCCCGTTGGCACTACAAAAATTTACAACAAGTCATAATTTAATGTTATGAGTAAGAAGAAAAAACAAACGGTAATTACTATTGAAGAAAAGGATTTTAAAGATTCTAAATTTAATACAAAAGCCTGGATCCAAAGAGTTAATATTACTCGATGGGAACATGATATGGAGCATAAAAAATATTATATAACATTAGGATAATATGGAACTTAAGCTAATCGTTGGTGAAAGCACTGGTTTGAAGCACCAGGGAGCCAGGATCGTCACCTGGAGGTTCCACATTCGGGATTAGTTAATAATTTAAAGGGAGCATAAGTAAACAAGGCTTGACCTTTACATATTTGCCCAGGTGATGGAACTGGTAGACATACTGGCCTAAGAAGTCAGGTTTTGAGGGTTCGACTCCCTCTCTGGGTACTAATTAATTTTTTTTACAAGATGTAAATCTTCTTCATTAATATAATAAAAATCTAGAGAAGGTTTTTCAGGGTTAAATATATATGATGTCGATAAATCATATTCACTTCGAACTTCAATGTCCATTAGAACTATAATTTCCCCTTTGATTAAACTATTTTTTTTAACCAACGGTTTCGCTGCGGCTGACGTTGGTTTACTATTTACCCACGTCCAATCTCGTAACATATACATATCATTAATAACTTCAAATCTATCATTAATTTCAAGAACTTGATGAGATCCTATTTTCAATGCTTTATATGGATCCATATCTTCTTCAAAATCTATAACCTTTTTCGCTCTCATATTTTATATTCTTTTTAAAAATAATTTAATATTATCTAACGACATATTCCAATATTTCTCCCTGAAATTAATGGTTACCTTATCCGTATTTAGGAATATAGTATCAATAATGCCTGTTGTCCCTTTAGTTAATGTGGGTTTTATATCTTTTGCTAATATAAATTCATTTGATTTGTGATTCCATTTTATAGAATGAATTAATTCAAATTTATCGCCGATTTCTATATCTTGATGAGATCCTATTTTCAATGCTTTATATGGATCCATATCCTCTTCAAAATCTATAACCTTTTTCGCTCTCATAATCTTTTAAACCAATCTTTTTGTTCTTTAAGAGTATCTAATTTTAGTGATGTATAATCATTTGGAATATTTACTAGTACTAGTGGATATCTATGATATTTATAGTCGAATTCTCGTATATTAATAATATCACCTTTATGCATAATAACATGCCCAAATTTTTTAAACAAATGATTAGATGTCCATGTATGATAATTCTGTGCGTATAATGTAGTTAAAAGTTCAAATTTATCTCCAATTTCATATTCTCTTTTAGAACCTATTTTCAACACAGAGTATAGATCTGCGTCCTCTTCAAAACTTAATGTTTCATTAACTATTTTATCTCTCATGAATTATATATTTAAGATATATAATTCATGAGAGCTAGATTAGTAGAATTTGAAGAGAATATGGATCCATATAAGGCAATAGCTGTTGGACAAGTATCATTATGGGCTCAAAAGTTAGGAGATTTAAAAACTGTAATTACTTCAGGACATCCAGAATTAGAATTTGTGAAAAATTATTGGAATATATTTCAATGTTTTTTACCAGAAGATAATAATACAATAAAGCGTGATTATCGTGGATATATCTACTATGAGTATACTAATATACATATTGGTTTATATAAAACAGAAATAAAAGAATTTTTAGATTTTGTTCGTTATTTAAATTTAGATTATTCTAAATTAAGCGGAAGAATATTAGACTTATTTGAAAAGATGATATTTATAAAAAATGAAAAAGAAGTAAACATTTTTATAGAAGAATTTATAAAGGAAAATAAAGATTATATTGGATTTTTAAATAATCTTTTTCTAAAACGACTTGCGCGAATTATTGGTAAAGATAAATTAATAGAATATGCCAAACATTTTGATGAGGAAAATCTTTTATTTAAAATAGGTTTAGCACTCAACGATAAGTCTTTACAGAATACAGCCAATATTAAAAGCCATATGCCTGTTTCTAGTCGTTTAAAAACAGAAGATACTTGGATAAGCATACATAAATCGGGCTCAACACTATATGCTTTATTAAAATGGATGAAAGCTCAAACTAAGTCAGTGCGATATGTTGATATGATTGCTACTATTATAAAGAAAAAGTTTAATAGAAATTATACTAAAGATGATAGAGGTTATTGGTCTCATGGTATACGTTATTATGTGGTCTCTGGATATATTATAAAATCTGATGATGGATATTACATCACTCAAAAAGGGATTGAAAGATTAAAAAATTTAGAAACTAAATTTGATTTTTAAATCTGATCTCGATAAATATATTTTCATTTAATTTTTCATTTAATTTTTTATTTAGAGATATTATGTTATATTTGTATAACAAACAAACAAATCATGGCATATTTAACTGAAGAAGAATTAGGATTTAGAGAAGATTACAAAGGAGAAATATTACAATCGCTTGAGAAGGTGAGGTCTCCTAGAAGAGTTGAATTTATAATCGAACCAACAGATAAAAAAGATCGGTGGTTTGTACAAATTTTAGAATATCAAAAGAAATCTGGTGAAATGAAAAATACCAGTATGATAACAATGGATGATTATCCAGAATTTGTTGAGAGATATTGCAGAATACTAGGATTTCATAAAGTAGATTAATATGGCAGCTTATAAATTAAAAGATTTTAAATCAGCATTGACTGATTGGACTTGTAAATATTGCGGAAAGGGTCAATTAGTATATGACGTTAAGACGTTTGTATCAGAACATAACGCTTCATGTAAAAAATATCAAAAAGCTAATAAAACTAAATAAAATTTATATCTATAATAAATATAATATGAAAACGAAATTTATTACATATGTGTGTATTTTGGTTGTAATTGCATTAAGTATTTCATGTACAAGTTATACATGTCCAACTTATGCAATAGAAACTGAACCCATAGAGAAAGAGGTTTGTTTGTAAATAGAGAGAGTGCCGCGGGACATAACTGATCCCTCCCCCTAGTGGGTAGTTAACATATAGCGGTTCGACGACAGAATGACTCGAGATGTAGGTTATGGTATAACCATCAAATGTGTACCATATTAACGTAAGGACTACCAATACTATTACTGTTTGTTTGTAAGTCCCTGAATTTATTCAGGGACTTTAACGGTAAAAATTAAAATGAAAAAGGAAATAAAAATAGTTGTAGCTGGGGGTAGAGATTTTATTGATTATAATCTATTATCTAAAACATTAGATGATGTAATTATAAAATTGAAAGCGAAGGGATATGAAGAAATTTCTATATGCTCTGGTAAAGCAAGGGGCGCAGATTCATTAGGAGAAAAATACGCAGAAGCTAATAATATAACAGTGAATTCTATGCCAGCTCAATGGGAAAAATTCGGTAAAAGTGCTGGATATATTAGAAATGAAGAGATGGCAAAATGCGGAAAATTAGTTATAGCTTTTTGGGATGGATATAGCAGAGGTACAAAGCATATGATTGATTTAGCCCACAAATATAAAAGAAACATTTTAGTATTTAGATATTAAATTCAATAAAAAATTACAATAATGGAAAAAATAACGGATAATGCAATTTATTTTTTAGGTGGAGAATTAAGCAATAAACATATCGCTTCGTTTACTCATAAAGGAGAAACATTTGCCCATGCTGAACAAGCATTTATGTGGGCTAAAGCAAAATATTTTGATGATGAACAATCTGCAAGTATGATTTTAAAACGTACTAATCCAAAAGTTATTTATGACTTAGGTAAATCTATAGAAAACTTTTCTGAGGGTATATGGAAAGCCGTAAGACTTAAAATAATGGAAGAAATTCTATTATCTAAGTTCACTTCTAGTGATAAATTACAAGAATTGCTAGGTAATACAGAAAATAAAAGATTAGTGTACGGTGATCCTTATAACGTCGTCTGGGGTGCAGGTTTACATTGGAAAGATAGTTTAATATTTAATCCTAAAGAATGGAAAGGCGAAAATCTTTTAGGGATTGCGTTAGAAAATGTTCGTAATGAAATCACTGGATCTTTAGTTGATGAAGATGAATGGAAAGCTTCTTCAGATGATAGAACAATGTATGATATGGGAACATTTGGTGTAATGGATGAACGTGTAGCAATGTTAACGGATCCATATACTAAAAAACCTAAAAAAACTCAAGGTTTTTTAGGAAAAATTGCAAGATTGGTTCGTGGTGAAGATTTTGGACCAAAATAATAGATAAATATAAAAATATGAAAAATATGAAAAATCTTTTAAAAGCCTTTTTCTTTATGTAAGTAATTACATAAAAATAAAAAGGAAAAATGGCAAGAAGTAAAAGAACAATGGATTCAACAGTGAATTCAACAGTGTATAATAAAGCCCGAAAAGAATATTTAGCAGGGACTGGAAAGATATATTGTAGTTGGTGTGCGTACCATCGCAGCGAAAACTACAAAGGAAAATGGTATGGTGGCTTCACTAAAGATAAAATAAAACGTCCATCTTGGAAATTGGTTTCTAAAAAAAGAAAACAATGGGAAGCAACTGGAGTTACTATCATTGAAGAACATTGGCGCAGCTGGAGAACTGGAGAAATTTCTCTATTACCATCATATTATGAAGTAAAATTTAAACGAAGTCATCGATAGTCTGGATAGTAAATTCAATAGCGAATAAATATAAAAATAATTATTCCTATTAATGAGTAGTTCGCAACATCAATTTGCCAGATACGCGTCGGTAGATTCTATCACGTTTAAAAATACAAACCCTGCCAATCCATTAATTAATGTGACAAACATTAATTATATAAGAGAAGAAGGTGTAACCGGCATTTTTACAAAGAAAGAATATCGATATTCTTTCAATAATAAAGATTTCTCGAATTGGTCTACGTTAACCATATTTGCTCTTCAATCAATTCAATTATCAGGTAATAGTAATTTATATCTTGAAATAAGATATAGTAGAGTTGGTGTGAATTCTGGAGATATAGATTTTTTATATTTATTATACACATCTTCTGAACCAGCAATTAATCCAATAGATGATGCGTCTATTAATGCTGATTATTTTCAAGGTAAATTACCGGAATATTATTTAGATAATAACAACCACTTCGGAGACAAATTTATTACTACTTTAGACGTATCTAATAATTATTGGCATACAACTGGAATCACATCAGTTTTAACTCCTACTATTTCAGGCAATGTTAATTATGTAGGCGATATTGGATTAGATGGAAGTTTAGCAATTAGCGGCAATATATTATTTGATTCTAGTGGAACTATTTCAGGTTTAGATACTATTGATTTTTGGAATACTAATGGAGACCCAGATCATTTGGAAGGTAGAATGTATTATGATTCCACTGAAAAGGCTGTAACATATATGAATGATGCAGTAGATGTTAGAGTCCAATTGGGCCAAGAAATGATGGTAAGAGTTAGAAATAATTCTGGATCAACTATATTTGATGGTCAACCTGTAAAAATAACAGGTTCACAAGGTAATAGACCAACTATAGAATTAGCAGAAGCTCATATACATAATACAATTGATAACGGTCCAGAATTCAATGAAATAATTGGATTAGCAACACATGATATTCCAGATAATACTGATGGGTTTGTTACATCATTCGGATTAGTTAGCGGTCAAAACACATCAGATTATGCTGAAGGCGCCCTTTTATATGTTGATGCATCTCCAGGCTTTTTAACTGATACTATACCTACACCACCTAGAGATAAAATATCTATAGGAATAGTTATGAATTCTCATGCTAATCAAGGTAAAATATTTGTTAATCCTAAAAGATCTATTCACTTTACCGATATCACAGGTTTAGCAACTGATACAGTTCCAAGCGATAAATCGATGTGGTTATTTAATATAGATACTTCTTTATGGGAAGTAACTAATGCAGCATCAATATCTACATATGACACAGTTTATGATGATGGCACATTAGTTTCTGATACAGTTGGAGATATTCAAGCTGGCACCGACGTATCAACTTTAAAAAATAGAACATTCTCTTCATTATTTGATGAAATGTTATTTAGAACTATACCTCCTACTATAAGTGCTAATAAAACATTAAATGATAGCGGTTTATCTTCAGCAACATTAGAAGTTGGTACAAGTCAAACTCCTACAATAACTGGAACATTTTCAAGAGGATTAATTTTAAATGGTAACGGCAGTGCTGGACCAGAACTAGTTGGATTACCAAGTGAATGGAGATTTAAATTACCAAATAATACTATAAATAATACTATAACATCTACTAATATAATTGAATCACATTTATTTACATCTTATAATATTATTAAAGGATCTAATATATGGAATGTGTCATTAGATCATGACGCTGGATCTGGACTGTATTATGATAGTAAAGGCGCAGTTTCAACTGCATTAGACGGTAGTAGAGTTGCTGGTACATCTTCAGCTAACTCACCATCAAGAACAGGTGCTTATGGATTTTGGTATGGCTTTGGTACGGCTCCAACAAATAGTGCTGGTGTAAGAGCAGGTACTCGAGTATTATTGAATCAGTCTGATGGAGGTACATTTGATTTTACATTCCCAGATGCACAAACAACTATTTGGTTTTCTACATTTGGGACACCATCATATACAGTAACACAGGATCCAACAGGATTACCAATAGATATAACTGGATTATTTACAGATGATCCGTTTACGGTTGATGATATTGGTGGAACTGCAAGAAATTATCAAACGTCAGAAGGCTTTTATGGGGCAGCTGGTCACGGTGATTTAACAATAAGAATAATAATATAAACATATGGCAAACTTTTTTTCATTACCCTTTCCGATAAGAATCTCAAATGATTCTGCGACAGATGAAAGATTTAGCGTCGCAGATGATACTGCAAGAGATACGTTAATCACTGATTTGCGTGCCCATCAAGGCATGATTATATGGCATGAAACTGAGCTAAAACATTATTATTTAGCGATATTATCAACTGGTAACGCTGGGGCTTCTATATGGGGTTCATTGAGCTCATCTTCAGACGCATGGTCAGTTTACGGTACGTCTTTATTAACGGCAAATACTATAATTGATGTATCATCTTATGATTTAAGTTTTAATGGAAATGTTAATACAGATTTAAATACTAATTTATTTAGAATTACTAATCAATCAGGAATTAGTTTAGCTGCTTCTTGGTCTGGCGTATTTTTAGGTTCTAATAATGGATTACAAACATCAAATGCTGTCGGTAATATAATGGTAGGTCAAAATATTGCACCATCATTTGTACCACAATCAGAATGGTCTGGCGGTAGAAACATAATGCTAGGAAATGATATAGCCGCTGGGTTTGCTACGCCTGGTGCTAATGAAGCTACACATAATATAATGATTGGACGAAAAGTTGCCAATAATTCAGGCAATCCATCATATGGTATATTAATGGGATACGAAGCATTTGATGGAGTAACGTCAACATATTCTTGGGATAAACAACAAATGATAGCTATTGGATTATACAATATGCACAATTTTAAATACATTAATGAAGTTGATGCTGAATATTATAATGCTGATACCGTTTCTATAGGAAGCTATACACTAGAAGATTCCTCAGTTATGTGGGATAGTACTAAATCTGATTCACATAGAGGAGGATTTACTGGAACTATTGCAATAGGAACAGGCGCAGCATCATGGGCAATTGTTGAACGATATAATATAGCAATCGGAACTAGTGCAGCAAAAAGATCAGCAATAGGTAGAGCCAATATCATTATTGGTACGTTGGCTGGTGCAGATATGTATGATGGAAGTTCGGGTAATATAGGAACCGGTAAAAATAATTTTAATGTATTTGTTGGTACACACGCTGGACAGTTTAGCTCTGGTGAAGAAAATGTTGCAATAGGTGTAAATGCAATGGCAGGTTATGGAAACTTCGCACCAAGCGTTGATGGAGGTAGAAATGTTGCAATAGGGCCAAATACAGTCAAACAAATTATTGGCGAGAAAAATACATTCTTAGGAGCTTACACTGGAGCAAGATATAATGCAGTTGGAAGTGGCGGAGGAACACAAAATTTATTCCCTATTCATGGTGATAGAAATACTTTTATAGGTGCGGAAGTAACATTTACTGATGATAATTCAACTTTTAGTGGGTCAGTTGTAATAGGTTCTAATTTTGCTCAAGTAATGGAAGATGATAAGATTTATTTAGGATCTCCAATACAAAATGTAATATTTAATAAAGTTGATAACGATAACAGCGCACAGAAAATAGCAATAATCGATTCATCTGGGCAACTTGGTTATAGGGATGCATCTACAATAGTTGCGGGTGCAATTGATGCAAGCGATAATAATATTATATTTGCTTTAAATAA
>Ga0164313_10005830_pt1 | contig 10885 bp, 10 predicted proteins | sample GuaBasSedimGuay4_FD_113735 | JGI IMG/M metagenome (GOLD analysis project Ga0164313, IMG submission 113735) | Subseafloor sediment microbial communities from Guaymas Basin, Gulf of California, Mexico - Guay4, Core 4569-4, 0-3 cm | ecosystem: Environmental > Aquatic > Marine > Hydrothermal vents...
CAGTTACGCCTACGGGATTCTGAATTGGACCATTTACCTGTTTTTCTTAATGTTAAAGGACAGCGCGCATTAGTTGTCGGCAATGGCACGCTTGCCGCGCGCAAAGCAGACCTTTTGCTACGTGCCGGCTGTGACCTTACGGTAGTCGCGCCGGAGCCAAACGGCGACCTCGCACATCTGCTGCAGCAGGAAAAGGTTCGGCACAAGACTGGTCGCCTGGGTGCGGATGATCTGGACGATTGCGTGATTGCCTTCGGTGCGTCTGTGGACGATGCGATTAATCAGGAGCTGTACGATCTTGCTAAAGCGGCTCGTATACCGGTCAATGTAAGCGACAATCCGACACTCTGCGATTTCGTCATGCCGGCGCTGGTTGATCGTTCGCCATTGCTGATAGCCATTGGCAGTGGTGGCACAACGCCCTTATTGACGCGCATGCTCAAGGCACGCTTCGAGACGAGCATTCCCGCATCTTACGGTCGCCTGGCGGAGTTCGCCGGTGAGTATCGTGACCAGGTTAAGGAGTCCCTACCTGATATGACCCGGCGGCGGCGCTTCTGGGAAACGATGATCGACGGTCCGATCGCGGAACACTTGTTTTCCGGTCAGGAATCAGAAGCAACGGCATTGATGGAGAGCTTGCTTGCGGAAGCTGCTACAGATGGCGATAAGCCTCCGCGCGGCGAGGTGTACCTGGTCGGGACCGGGCCGGGCGATCCGGATCTGCTGACCTTTCGTGCGCTGCGCCTGATGCAGCAGGCCGACGTCGTGTTGTACGACCGACTGATCGGTGATGGCATCCTGAATCTTGTGCGACGCGACGCTGAACGACTCTATGTCGGGAAAATGAAGGAAGATCACAGCGTGCCGCAGGAAGAGATCAGCGAGATGCTGATTCGCCTGGCGCAGGAAGGAAAACGTGTACTACGATTGAAAGGCGGTGACCCTTTCATATTCGGGCGTGGCGGTGAGGAAATCTCAAGCCTTGCAGACAACGGCATTGCCTTTCAGGTAATTCCGGGTATTACGGCGGCGAATGGTTGTGCCGCGTATGCAGGCATACCACTGACGCATCGCGATCATGCTCAGGGCTATATTGTTGTTACCGGCCATGAAAAAGATGGCGAACTCAACCTGAACTGGGAGAGCCTGATTCAACCGCGACAAACGGTCGTGGTGTACATGGGGCTTACGTCGTTGGGCACCATTATTGATGGGTTCGTCAGTAATGGCGCGGATTCTGCAACGGAGGCAGCAGTTATTGAAAATGGTACGCGAAAAGGTCAACGCGTTATTGTGGGTACGCTGGATTCTCTGCGAGAAAAATGTGCCGCTGCTGACATCAGGAGTCCCGCGCTTATCATCATCGGCAGCGTCGTAACATTGCGCGACAAACTAACATGGTTCGCTGACAGCAGCCTGGAGCAAGACACATGAGTGACGCACTTGGTTACCTGATCAAATCCCGTCCGGAGGCGATGAAAGCCTATTTTTCTTTTTTGAAGGAAGCAGGCAAACATCTTGATCCAAAGACCCGCTCACTGATTTCCGTGATCACCAAGATAGACAGCCAGACAGAACGCGGTTTGCGGCAGTACCTGCCACGCGCGTTGCGCGATGGCGCCACGCCGAACGAGATACTGGATGCGATACTCATGGCCTTTCCGACGCTGGGTTTAGCTAAAATAATCTGGGCGATGGACATTCTGATCGACATGGATATCCCGGAGTTTCGTCTTGAGCTTCTCGGTGCCGAAGCAGACTGGCACGACCTGATCGACCTGGCCGATGTGAAGGACCGCGATATCACTTATGTAGAAGATTGCGACGGACGCAGCATATTTATTTACCGTTCTGGAGACGAATACACTGTGTACGACAGTCGTTGTCCGCACCAGGTGACGAACATTCCACACCTTGCGTTATCGGGAACGCGCCTTACGTGTCCAAAACATCAGTGGGCTTTCGATGTCACAACGGGAGAGTGTGTTGACAAAGGTACACGCCCACTAAACCAGTTCGAAAGCCGAACAGAAAACGGTCGACTGCAGGCGCGTTGGTGATGTTGAGAATCGCCCGTCAGGACGGGCTCCTACAAATCTAATCAGCACCTGTAGGAGCCCGTCCCGACGGGCGATTGGTTTGCATATTCAAACTGAGGCCAACCTGAATCTGCTATTCGGCTTCCGTATTCGCACAAAACACTTCATGCAAAGTAGCCATAACCTTGATCGCCTCATCACCGGATAACGAGTAACTAATCGACTGCGCATGCTTCCTGGACTGAACAATATTCTCACGCCGTAAAATCGCAAGATGCTGCGACACAGCCGACTGAGCGAGCCCAAGTAAACCCTGCAATTCCCCAACCGTCTTTTCCCCTTCCGAGAGCTGGCAAAGAATCATCAGCCGCCATTTATTCGACATTGCCTTCAGTAATTCACAGGCATTGGATGCCATATCGTGTAGCTCGGCCAGTCGTCGAAAGTCGCCCGGTTCTATGGAATTTTGTAGTTGACTCATAGGTCCAATGCTCGCGTGGTTGAAATGTGAGATAGCAATCAGCATGAATTTCCCCCTCTGATACAACCGCTTAGGGCGTTCTTGAGGAGGATAGTCGAGTGAGAGTATTCTAAACCCCTGTCAATGAGAATTCTAATATTCTAATGTGCTAATATTCGCGCCAAGGCCCGATACTCCTTATATAAAGAGGTGAAAACCCATGTCCAGTGAAGCTCAAATCGTATCCGACCAGATTCAGAACACAGCGGATGAAGCACCCGTTGCCGTTCCCGAAACCAAGAGCATGTCCATTATCGTGACGAAAGGCAGCCTGGATTGGGCATACCCGCCATTCATCCTGGCGACTACGGCCGCCGCAATGGGCTTGCCGGTCACTATGTTTTTCACTTTCTACGGTCTTACCTTGTTGTCCAAGAAACTTGATTTGCAGGTGACTGCTGCCGGAAACCCGGCGATGAAAATGCCGATGATGGGTATGCATATGGGGTTGCCAAATCTCCTGACTGCAGTTCCCGGCGTAGATGCCGCCTGTTCCGTAATGATGAAAAACCTGATTAACAAAAAGGGCGTCGCATCAATCGAGGAACTGCGAGACATGGCCATCGAAGCGGATGTGCGAATGATTGCCTGCCAGATGACCCTGGATTTATTCGAGTATTCCATGGATGACATGATCGAAGGTCCTGAAATTGGTGGCGCTGCTACGTACATCGAGTGCGCAACGCAAGCGGATATTAATCTTTTCATCTAACCTGCAATGCTGCAGAAATTTGCCCGGAGCTGTAATACATGGCCGACCATACACTTGACGCAAAAGGGCTCAATTGCCCACTACCAATTCTCAAAGCTCGCAAGGCATTGAAGGACGTCCCACCGGGAGAAATACTTGAAGTTCTCTCCACAGATCCAGGATCTGTAGCGGATTTTCAGGCGTTCTGCCGTCAGACCGGCAATGAGTTGATGGAATCAACAACTGACGATTCTGTGTACCGTTTTCTTATCAAACGCTCTGCAGCTTAGATAGCCAGTTATCGGGCGCGAGGAGTTCATTCTCAGCGCCTTTCTTGTTGAGGTTGTTGCTCGCGCCTGTTGATTGATGATTGTTCTTCCCAGGCTTGGTCTTGCACTTTTGTTGGTCACTTTGTGCTGCAGCGCAGAGGCCGCGACTTCTGACCAGCAATCTACCGTCATACCTTAGCTAGTTTGCGTGGACTGTGGATCGTCCCGATTACGTTCGACAATGATCCGGACCGAGCACTACATCTAATCCTTGATACTGGCGCCGACTTCACCAGCGTCGATCCGGACGCGATCGAACGGGTCACGGGACACCGCATCCGTTCGGGCAAGAAAATTCGTCTCAAGAAAGGTGCAGCAGGTCCACTGAAAGTTAAATGCCCGTCCCCGTCCCTTGAAACTGGTGTGCCGGGGCCAGAATTCCGAGGTGGTGTAATCTACGTACGCAACCCCATCGGTAAGTACTTACAGCTTAAAAGTATACTTGGGTTAACTTGTTATTAACAAACGGGTGGTCGATTCATCCTGAAAATGTAGTGCGAAGCGGAGATTTGTTATGAAGGAGCTTCTGATCCTGGGCGCGGGCACTGGTGGCGTCGTCGCTGCGAACATGATGAGTCACAAGTTAATTCTGAAAGAGTGGCGCATAACCATCGTCGATCGTGCATCGACGCATATCTATCAACCCGGGTTATTGTTCATACCATTCCGCTTGTACGGTTACGACTCGGCTGATGACGTAAGCAGGCGTATCGAATCACCCATCCCAAGGAATGTACGCTTTGTCACCGGCAACGTGATGTCGATTGACAAAGAAAACAAAAAAGTCGAGGTCGATTCGGATACCTATCAATACGACTGGCTTATTTCCGCAATGGGATGTCACATTGCGCCGGAAGAAATCGATGGTATGCCAGAGTTCATGGGCAACGGTGTGCATACGTTTTACGAACTGAATGGCGCAATTCAAATGCAGAAAGCGCTGGATGACATGCAATCGGGTCGCCTTGTTATCGACATTGCAGAGATGCCGATCAAATGTCCGGTGGCGCCGATAGAATTTGCGTTTCTCGCCGATTATTTTTTTCAGCAGAAAGGAGTTCGGGAAAAAATAGATATCACGCTGGTGACGCCCTTTAATGGTGCCTTTACAAAGCCCAATGCGAATCGAGTTCTCTCTGAAATTGCGGATGCAAAAGGAATTGAAATCGTATCCAATTTTTCTCTTGAACGGGTAGATGGTGATAAAAAGACCATTCATTCTTTTGAAGGTCAGTCAGTAGACTATGACTTGCTGTGCGCGATTCCGCCGAACCTTGGGCCTGAAGTGCTGGATGATTCGGAACTCGGCGATGGTTCCGGCTATGGCCACACTGATCCGCGCACACTCAAGAGCCGCAAGGCGGATTTTATCTATTTCCTGGGTGACAACAGCAACGTCGGTACATCCAAGGCAGGGTCGGTAGCTCATTTCGAGGCCGAAACTGTGGTTGCCAACGTATTGCGGGAGATGGATGGCAAGCCTGCGTTAGCTAGTTTCGATGGTCATGCGAATTGCTTTATTGAGTCCGGGCACCAAAAGGCACTACTCATCGACTTCAACTATGACATGGAACCCTTGCAGGGTGATTTTCCGCTGCCCTATGTTGGACCGTTCTCCTTGCTGGAGGAATCTCATATCAATCACATGGGCAAGATTGCCTTCAAATGGATTTACTGGAATATGCTTCTGCCCGGGCACCTGCCAAATGTTCCGCTGCTACCATCGCACATGAGTTTTGTCGGCAAAGACTTGCAAACCACACCACAAATTCGAAACGCCACACGCGTCAATGTGGGTGACATCATGCAGAGTGCGGTGAAAACTGTGCAGCAGGGCTCGGCGCTATCGGAGGCTGCCAAACTAATGACCCGGGAGCGAATTAGCGGGCTACCGGTGGTGGATATGGATAACAAGCTCGTCGGCATACTGACAGAAGCAGATTTCCTCTCGGCTCTCGACATCAACGGTAGTGCCGCCATACAGGACCTTTTTGACACGGTCATTCGCAAGCGGCGCGTGCGTAAACAGATGGGCACAATTGTAGATGACATCATGACCTGGAATCCTGTATGCGTCAGTACTGAGGACCCGTTGCAGCGGGCGCTCGAACTCATGAATAAGAATCAAATCAAGCGCCTTGTAATTACCGACGACGAGAACTGCGTTTGCGGAGTCGTTTCGCGTGCTGATCTGATGAGACTGTATACGATGCAATGATCACGACCTATGGGTGAGATCGAATACCGTGCAGTATTTCGATTAATTCAACTCAGCAGTTTGTGATCGGCTGGTAGTTCATGAGAGACCCATTTGGCCAGTCGATGCTTCATATTAGGTAATGTCACCTGGGCAGGCGGTAGCGGCATGATTTTCTTGTCATGGATCAACAGGCGATACGCGTATTCGATTTTGAGATTGTGCGAGTCGGTAGCTTCGAATTCGACAATCCCACGCTTGACCGCATCGTTCATGATCATGCGCAACGCTTCTTTAAGCAGCTCCGACTCATTCTTGAGTTTCTTAGTCATACGGCAATCCAGTGATCGGTATATGGCGTCAGTTTAGTTGTAATCTGCTGAATTAATCTACGCATCGCGGAGCTTGAATCGCTGAATTTTTCCGGTCGCGGTTTTTGGCAATTCATCAATAAATTCGATCCAGCGTGGAAACTTCCACTTGCCGATCTTCTGTTTGACATGGTTTTTGAGGGACGCACTCAGGTCGTCATCGGTAATGCCCTTCTTCAGAACCACAAACGCTTTGGGTTTTTCCAGGCCCTCATCATCCCGTGCAGCGACCACTGCTGCCTCAAGCACTGCTGAGTGTGAGATAAGTGCCTGCTCAATCTCGAAGGGTGAAACCCAGATTCCGCTCACCTTGAACATGTCATCAGTGCGGCCGCAATAGACGAGTCGACCGTCTTCCCGTCGTTCGTACTTATCACCGGTGCGCGTCCACTCGCCATCGAATGTAGCGCGACTCTTTTCCGGCTGGTTCCAGTAGCCGACAGCAGCGGAGGGGCCATTGACGAGCAATTCACCGATTACGCCAGAATCGACTTCTTTATCCTCGTCATCCACCAGCCGCAGTTCATAACCAGGAACCACAGTACCTGAGGTCCCGTAAATCACATCTCCCGGAGTATTGGACAAAAATATGTGCAGCAATTCAGTTGATCCAACCCCATCCAGAATTTCGCTACCTACAGCTTGCGTCCAACGCACTCCTATTTCCTCAGGCAATGCTTCGCCTGCAGAGATGCAGCGTCTTATATTATCGAGACCCACCGGCAGCTTGTCGTCCAGCGACGCCAGCATGGCTGCATACAGCGTCGGCACGCCACAAAATATAGTTGGTCTTTGCTGCTGTATTGCACCAAATACGCTCTCGGGCGTCGGACGATCTGAGAGAAGAACTGTAGTGGCACCCACCGACATCGGGAAGGTCATCGCGTTGCCAAGTCCGTATGCGAAAAATAATTTGGCTGCCGAAAAAACAATATCGTTCTTCTTTATGCCGAGCACTTGCTTGCCGTAAGTGTCCGCGGTCGCCTTCAGGCCTGCGTGCACATGACGTACCCCTTTGGGCATGCCGGTGGAGCCCGACGAGTAAAGCCAGAATGCATCCTCATCCTCCGCTACCTGTAACAATTCGCGCGGTTCGCTTGCCGCTATTTCCTCGGCGAATGACTTATGCGGGTCCGATTTTTCAGAACCAACGACGAATACCGCCTCAATACGAGGATGGTTTTCCAGAATTGGTTCCACAACCGGGAGTAATTCAGCGGAGACAAACAGCGCACGTGCTCCACAGTCTTCCAGTATTGCGTCATAAATGTCCGCAGACAGCAGTGTGTTTAACGGCACGGGGATCACACCTGCTTTCAGGCTGCCCCAAAAAATGATCGGGAATTCAATCGTATCGAGCAGTAACATGACAGCCCGGTCTGCGAGTTGCAGCTCATGGCGGTCATACAGAGATGCAATGCAATCCGACTGTTCCGCGAGGTCGCAATAGGTCAGGCTACGGCCATTCTCGCCGGCCTCAGTGAAGGCGGCCTTCAATCCGGTCTCGCCGGATCGGTGACGATCTACGAAATACAGTGCTGGATTGTTATTCACTGGGTCCAATACCAAAATCTCTGTGGACATTTAAGGTGCTGAAGCAGATTGTAGTTGGCACAAAGAAGCGCTTCAAGAAATGTCTGGCAAGCGAGCACTAATGCCGATCCTGTAATCCATCATTGAGTTCTGTCCAGTCTGCTACTCTGCCCAGCAGATACAAAACATTTGCGCCAATTAGCAAATAGAGCAAACGGACCGACCGCTCAATCATTAGTGGCGTAAGCCAGGAAGTCGACAGCAAGAATTCGAGTGCGATAACGAGTAATACGACATTGGTTGAAAACGTAGTCACCCTGCCAATCATAGTCGGTCGCAACGGGACCGGCCCGCGAACAAAATACAAGATGAATACGCAAATCAATAAGAGTGGATATCTGGCGATCAGCAATGCAAACAATGGCCAGGGAATGAGCCCAGCCATACATAAGCCAGCAGCAAGAAACGTAACAAGTGCCAGATCAGCCAGAATGTCGAGCATGCGGCCCATACGTGTACAGAGTCCTTGCCAGCGGGCAATCCAGCCATCAAGCAGGTCAGAAAATGACAGTGCAATCAGGAATACCGCGAACACCGGGCCGGCCGCCGGACCAACTGGAATCTGCAGGCATGGCCAAACCACCAGTGGTGCCAGAGCGAGTCGTGAAAAACTCAATCCGTTTGCCAGTAAGAGCTTTTGTCGCGGCAACCCAAGGTCATCGTCAACCATGCCGATATGCGTAACCAGGAAAAAAACGGCCGCTGTAAACCAGGGCAACCAAAATGCCAGAGCTGTGAGTGCCCTGTCAGTCGATTGATAGTGAGAGGCAAGCAGGATAATCAATGCTCCAAGGGAGCCGACGATTACTATCCAGTGAGAGACTGATCGCATGCGCTCGGGTGACCTCCTGATGTCATCGAGCGAGCGGCTGCATGACCGGGAAAGCAGGGTTCGCCAGGCGCGCAGGCTGTAGTGATCACGCGCTACATCATCAATCAATTCGTTTGTAAATGCTGACACCGCGTAATGCGAAGTATCGTTTGCGGCAGCAGTCGTTGCGGTTCTCTTCATTTATGCTGAACACCTGACAACTGTTGAACCAGATTATGCTGTAGTCGTAATATTCAAGCGAGATGGCGACTCTGCAGCTGCTCGGCAACCTCGGCCAATCCAAGGCCTTGATGTTTTAGCAGTACGAGAACATGATAAATCAAGTCTGCCGCCTCGCTCGTTATTTCCTTATGATCACCCGTAGTAGCGGCCAATGCTAATTCCACGCCTTCTTCGCCAATCTTTTGGGCAATTCGATGTGTGCCGGCGCCAACAAGCTGGGCCGTATAGCTTTTACTACTTGGATTTTTCATGCGGTCATTGATGATGGATTCAAGTTGACCGATGAAGCCAAATCCGGGTCGTTCGGCGTCACGGTCGAAACAGCTGCTTCTGTCGAGGTGGCAGGTGGGACCCGCAGGAATCGCTGTCACCAGTAGCGTATCGCCGTCACAATCGAGTTCGATGTCGGATAGCTGCAGATTGTTGCCGGATGTTTCCCCTTTAGTCCAAAGACATTGTCGTGAGCGGCTGTAGAATGTTACGAAACCAGTTGTCTGTGTCGCAGCCAGCGCTTCAGCGTTCATGTAGCCGAGCATCAGGACGCGCCCGGTGATGCCATGCTGAATAATCGCTGGTACGAGACCATCGCCTTTGTCCCAGTCGATTGCGTCGCCAGAGAAATTCATAAGCGCACCTCGATATTGGCGTCGTGCAGATAATGCTTCAGATCAGGAATAGTTATGTCTCCGCTGTGAAAAACACTGGCAGCCAATGCGCCGGAGGCCCCTGTTTCCCGGAAAACCGACTCGAAGTCCTGCATTGTCCCGGCCCCGCCAGATGCCACCAGTGGAACGTGGCATCGTTCCTGGATTGCTGCAAGCTGCTCGATATCATAGCCATTACGCACACCATCCTGATTCATACAGTTCAAAACAATTTCTCCGGCACCAAGATTCTGCGCTTCGGTAATCCAATCCATCGTATTTCGTGACGTTTTGGATATCCGCTTCGCATCACCGGTGTTCTGGTAAACGTGCCATGAGCTTCCCTTGCTGTGACTATCAACGCCCAGAACAACGCACTGCGAACCAAATCGTTTTGCCAGGTCTGAAATCAAGCCGGGGTTCTCCAGTGCTGGGGAGTTAACGGAAATTTTATCGGCGCCTTTTCGCAGGATATCTTCGGCATCGGCGACCGTGCGAATGCCTCCGGCGACACAAAAAGGGATGTCGAGCAGCGCGGCTACGTTACTGACCCAGTTTCTATTGACGGTGCGACCATCCGGGCTTGCGGTGATATCGTAGAACACGAGTTCGTCGGCGCCCGCGCTGCAATATCGTTCTGCCAGCTCGAGGATGTCGCCAACGACGCGATGATTGCGAAACTGTACGCCCTTGACAACTTTGCCGTCTCGAACGTCGAGGCAGGGAATTATGCGGCGGGCAGGAATGTCGTCAACTCCGTGGAATCGATCTTGCCATCCAATAATGCGCGCCCACTGATGGCCGCCGGCAAGCCTATACGATCGAGTGCTTTCAGGTCGTTGATATCGCGGACACCTCCGGAAGCCTGCAATTGTATTTGTGGATACTTGCCGATTAGCTGTGCATAAAGTTCAATATTCGGCCCGGTCATCGCGCCATCCCTGCTTATGTCCGTGCACAGGACATGTTGTAAACCCACATCCAGATACGTGTCGATGCACTGCCAAAGCGTTATGTTTCCAGGCCGGGTCCAGCCGTGCGTGGCAAGCTGGGGTGTACCAGTTTCATCCAGGGTAACGTCGAGCGCCAATACGATTTTTTCCGGGCCGTAACTGACGAGCCACTCACTTACCAGGCGAGGGCGAATGATTGCGAGACTGCCGATGACCACGCGAGCGACGCCCGCATCGAGCCAGGACTCGAGTTGTTGAGCCGACCGAATTCCGCCGCCGACCTGAACTGCCAGTTCGCTGCTATCGATAATTGAGCGGATGATCGCCTGATTCTCCTGCTGCCCGGACCGGGCGCCATCGAGATCGACGATATGCAAATTGCTGAATCCCATAGTTTGGTAACTGCCCGCCAGCGCAACAGGATCTTTTCCGTAGATTGTCTGGCGGTCGAAATCTCCCTGAAAAAGACGCACACATTGTCCCTGGCGAAG
>Ga0164313_10005831_pt1 | contig 10882 bp, 9 predicted proteins | sample GuaBasSedimGuay4_FD_113735 | JGI IMG/M metagenome (GOLD analysis project Ga0164313, IMG submission 113735) | Subseafloor sediment microbial communities from Guaymas Basin, Gulf of California, Mexico - Guay4, Core 4569-4, 0-3 cm | ecosystem: Environmental > Aquatic > Marine > Hydrothermal vents >...
AAAGCGCGAATTTTTCCATTTTTTTCTCCCAGTTCAAAAAAAAAAAATCAAAATGGATAAACTTATATGCCAAGGAATAATTATTTCTATTACTTAATCCGGCCCGCTCCCAGTCTATAAAATATATTTTATTTTTATGCTTAATAATATTAGCTCCGGTTAAATCTCCGTGTGAAAATATTAAATTCTTTTCATTCCATTTAATGTTTTTAACATACTTTGCATTTTCCTTCAGCCTGGGAATTATCCAATCAATGACTTCCTTGTCTTGGCAAATCTTTTTCAAATAATTAAACCTTTTTAATCCATATTTTTTAAAACTGGCCGCGGGAGTCTCCGGCAAAACCGGCCCTATCTTATTTTTACAGCAAAACATTTTATATCGGCTAAATTTCAAACCGTAAAGACGCACCAATTGCCTAACAAAAAGATCAAGCCCCTTTTTATTAAGCCCTATCTCTGTTATCGGTTTTCCCGGCGCGTAAGTGGTTATCAATATGTTTTCCTTTTTGTTAAGTTCAACCGCCTGGGGCACAAAATCTATATTTTCCTGCTCTAAAAATTTAAGAACCATAAAATGGTTAATAAATTTATTTTTTATCTCTTTTCCTTTACGGCCGGTGCGCAAACTGTACTGATTTTTCCCGTCTTTTACCCAAAAAACATCTGAATTATTTCCCTTGCCCAGTCTTTTAACAGTCGGATTTAAAAATAAATTATTCTCTTTTATATATTTTTCTATTTCTCTTATTTTCATAATCTACTAAAAAACTAAATTTGACATGCATATTTATTATTGATAATGTATACAAAATACAAAATAAATTCAAAAAAAGGAAACGACAAATGCGAAAGGCAACAGAATTTGACCATCGTGCAATAATGACAGCGCTCTATGATTGCGGGCTTCCCGATCTTGGTTCATTAAAAAAAAGGATTAATTTTTTGTTTACCAGCGAACAAAAAACCCAAATGATTTTATCTAATGTCAGCAAGCAGCCGATTATTGATGACTCCGGTGATTTTATTAGGATTATTCCAACGATAAAAACTTTTCCGGGTAGTGAAATTAAATGTATTCGTTTTTACCAAAATTCGTCTTGCATTCTTCGCTTGAATATGTCTTTTAACGTTTTTTACTTAATCAAAAACGTACGCTCTTCAATATGGCCCGTACTATCAGACCAAGAACTATATGAAGAGCAAACAAACGTTAAGGGGAAAATATTATTTGGCAAGCGTATTTCGCGAATTTTTTAACTGTCCAACCTTTTTTTTATCCAATGCCGAAACAATTCCTGTTTCGGCATTATTATTTTTCAATATCCTTATTTAAACAATTCTTTATTTATTTCTTATTTGTCTTGTTCTTCTTCTTATTCTTTATACTTCAAAAATCAATATCCCCGTTTAAATAATGAAAAGCGAATAAAAACATACCCGCGTTCCAGGACTGGCCGGCCATGCCCATTGGCTGGCCCGTTTTTCCATGAAACCATTCGTTGAACTGCCAATTATGAACCTTGTTAGCCTCTGCTAAATTTTTCATTTCTTTTTGAGCCAGTACTTCTTTCCCTGCTTTTTTAAAAGCCATAACATAAAACGCGCCAATATAAGGCCAAATACCGCCGTTGTGATATCCGAAAGGTTTATTGGCACAATCTTCTCTTTCCATATACTCACGCCAATCAATATCGCCAGATTGTATCGGCGGCGTTAATGCCTGGGTCGGATATTTCCGGCTAACCTTGGCATTGCGCAAAAACCGGATAATCGCCCGGGTTCTTGCTGGCGAAGCAATGTTAAATAAAATTGCCAAACAATTGGCATAAACATCGCAGCGGTCCGACGCGTATCTATAGCTGATATAATGCAAATAATAAGGCACGTCTTCAACTGCCTCTTGTAGAATTCTTAATTCTTTAAGGCGATGGATTTCTTTGCCAATATACTTTGATCTCCGAGGATTGGCCTGGTGCGGCAAAAATATATTATTTAATCCGTCGCGCGCCAATTCTTTTTCTTTTTCGTATCGATATAAATCCAATACCTTATACCAAAGCGCATTTGTGTAAAGAACCATCCCGTTACTGGGCATATCGTCGGCCCAATCACTAGCCTCGCCTTGTTCAAGCAATCCGCAATTATTCTGATCCTGATAAAAAAGCCATTTCAAAGCTTTATTAATATTATGCTCAAGTTCAGCGCGCAATTTTTTATCTCCGCTATATTTATAATAAAAATCCATAGCAATAAGCCACCACAAAGTTGAATCAATACTGCCCAAATAATAAAACAAACTCTTCCCTTTATTGGGCGCGATTGAATATGGAATTTCTCCGAGTTTAGTCTGATATTTTGCCAGGCTTATTAAGCTTTTTTTAGCACTCGTGATTAATTTTTTATCCTGGCTCGCCACCATGCCCAAGCTACAAATACAAGCATCGCGCCCAAAAATATAATCATAGCGCTTGTCTATGGCCCTTTTTGTCCTGGCTGCGGCCATCACCCCGTATTTATTGGAATTCTTCTTTAATAATTCAACAGACCTCCTATAACATTCTTTTATTATTTTATCTTTCATATACTAATTATAGCATATTAAATCGCTAAAAATAAAAAAACGGCATTCCAAGATACCGCCGTCTTGTTATTTATGTTATTGTTCTTATTTTTTTATCCTAAATTTTTCAAAAAATTTTTGTTTCTGCTTTTATCTTCCGATTATCCTCTCAACTCCCCGAAGCAAACCTGAATCAATTCCATAATATTGCCATGAATACTGAATTCGGGCTCTGTCGCCCTCAAAACGGTGAAAATCAGAACCTCCGGTTTCAAACAAATTTAATTCCCGCGCTAAATGCTGAAGATTCATAACCGCACCATAAGAATGATGGGGCGAAAGAACTTCAATTCCGTCAATGCCAAAAAATTTTAATTCTTTTAAAAAATCACGGCTCGCATAACCATGCTTAGCTGGATGGCAAAGTACAATTTGTCCCCCAATCTTATTTCTTAACTTTATAATCTTATCAATATCTATATAACTGTTTTTTAAGGCTCCAATTTTTTTATTATGAAAATATTCGGCCAATATCTCTCCTTCCCGCGGCTTATTAACTCCGAGCTTATTTTTAATCTTTTTTAAATTTCCCGGAACCGCGGCTAAATCATCAACTATTCTGTTTACGGGCGCGTAATGGTTATATTTATCCAATGTTTTATTAATATCCAGCTTAAATCCCCGTTTAACCAGTTTTTGAAGCAAAATCCGGACTTGGCGCCGGTGCCGCCTTTGGCTGTCGCGAAGCATATTGTGCAATTCAGGACTGGCATCGTTAAAATTATACCAAAGGATATTAAAACGCCGATTATGCATTTTTACGTAAATCTCGATTCCGGTAATCGGTTTTATCTTTAATCTCAAACATGCTTGCCTAAATTCATCTAAACCGCTTACAGTATTATGATCGGTTAACGCGGCGACTTTAATTCCCTCTTTTTTTATAAATTCAGCTACTTGAGTCGGAGTTAAATAACCATCTGAATAAGTTGAATGAATTTGTAAATCAATTAACATATATCGCTATTATTTATTTTCTATATCCATCTCTTGGCAAACTTTTAAAATAACCGGATGAGAACGCTCTGGCTCAGGTTTATCTTTTATTAAAAAATATGTAGCGGTCCGCATAGCAGTCCAATAATAATAATTATCTATCCGCGCTTGTATCTCGCTATTAAGCTTTATTTTAGAATTCTTAAAATAATTATTTATAAATATTTTTTTTACTTTCTCTGCATATTCTTTGCCGCTTATTTTCCGGTTTATCATAAATTCCAGCTGCTGGGTAAAAGCGCCGATATCACGGGCAAAATCAGACAGGCACAAATCCGTAAAATCAATCACCGCTATTTTGCGCGGACTCATTTTTATTATATTTTCCGGATGCGCGTCCCCATGCACCAGCCAACGCTTACTGGTGGAAACCAAAAAATCTTTTTCGCGTTTATTTACGATTTTATATATTTTTTTATAAACTCCCCCGTATTGCGGATAATCTTCCCCTATACGCCAAAGGATATGCTTAATGCCGGGAAAAACTGTTTCTATCCGGCTGTTTTCCTTATTAAAATTATGCGCCTCTTTTGTGTCTATACTATGCAGCTTAGCAAACCAGGCCGCCGCTTTTAATACGATTGACTCAACCTCTTTTCGATTGTCTTCTCTAATAAACCGATATAAATTCCTGCCTTCTACTCCACGATAAAAAGTTCCTTTAAAATAATCCGAATAAAACAAAGGATGCGGGATTGACAATTTTCCCTTGCCAAAACCGTGCTCCCATAAAAATTTAAGCGAGTCATACACGTTCTTTCTGGGCTCTTCCGAATGGGCCGAACAAAAAATAGGGATTTGAACAACCTTGCCGTTTTTAGATAAAAAACTGGTTTTAAATTCTATTACCACGTGATACGTATGTTCCCAAATCATCTTTTTATAAGCCCGAATTTTTACACTTCTAACCCCGCTAAACCCGGGATACAACGGCAAAACTTTTTCGGTCAATAAACCAACCACATACTTTTCGTCAAATAATTGTAATATTTTATTCATAAACTTTACGAATTAAAATCTATAATATACTAATAAATACAAACGATATAAATAAATCATACTTCTTTAAATTTTAAAACTGAAAATTTTTTCTATACAATTGTATAATTTATTATGTTATATTCTTTTTCCAATAATAAGCCCAATGCCTTTCCCAAATCATTTTCTTTATATCTATATATAGTTTTTCCGCTTTTATTTTAGCGTCTCTGGTTTCTTCACTGTCCAAAGACCGCACCGAACGGATAAATTCGTTTGTGCCTCGTTCAATTTCATCCGGACTCCAGGAAATTGGGCCGAAAAGACGAAAATCCTTGGCACTGGCCCACCAAAAAGTACAGCTGGCCAGTCCCCGGACAAAATGCCAGCGCGCCCAATAATAATTATCGTCTTTTTTATTGTCCTCAATTGTATTATATACGAATCTTGCCAATTGCCAAAGTTTTTTTTGGATAATATTTGTTTTTTCGTTCCACAAATTAAAAGGTTCACCGTTTTTGAGCTCTTCCTCACTTGTAGCCCAGCTGTGGCTGGGGGGAGTTATATTAATTATTTCTTTTTTACTTTTTATAAATTCTGTAATTGTCGTCGTTTCTAAATCTTTTCTATCAAGTAGCTTTTCAAAAATCGCTGTCTGGTCTATATAACGCAATCCGTATAATTCTCCGTCAGTCGCCGTAACAGCAATTTTTTGAAAAATTTTATTTTCTTTTTCTAATTTTATATTTTGATCAAGAATTTTCTTTATAGTTTCCGGCACATAACTATTTGATAATTTTCTTGACCGCATCACTACCTTAAGGCCGCTATTTTTGTCTATATACACTTTATTAAAATCCACGGCTCCTACTTTGCTATTAAAAGCAATTTCGTCTAAAAGAATCCATTCATACCCCATCCGTTTTACAGTCTTTGCCGCTTCCGGACTATAAGCAAGTTCCGGGAAAAAAAAGCCTTGAGGTTTAAAATCTTCTCCAAAATATTTTTTTAAAAGCTTCTCATTTTCTTTAATTTGATATTCAATTTCTTTTTCCGGAATTAATGGTAAAATCGGATGATAGCAGGCAGTGCCGGTTAAATCAATCTGTCCCTTTTTAATTAATTTCCCTATTCTTTTAATTAAATCCTGATAACCCAACTCTTCCCAGCGATAAAAAATGCAAGTGCTGATATTAATAGTAAATTTTATTTGTGGATGCTCTTCCAGGGCGCGAACCAGGCGGTAATAGCTCATATCAGTCGCTTCTTTAATAATATGAGCGTCAGTATTAACCGGTTGATAGATGTGCAAAAAATTTATCCAAAGCATAGGTTAGAAATTAGATATTGGATATTAAAAATTAGATTTCTGATACCCAAATTACCTTTTAATAAAAAATTAATTATTATTAGTATATTAGAAATTGGATATTAAATATTAAAAATTAGAACTCCAATATCCAATTTCTGATATCTGATATCTAATTAACTATCAACCTTGAGCGAATTATTTTTAATTTTTAATTATTTTTATTTTTTCCCGTTTTTTGTTCTAATTGCTTTTCTAAATAATGAAATATATTTTTTGGCTGGAATTTCCCAAGAATTGGATTCTCGCATTGCCCTGACCATTAGCTCGCGCCATATTCTTCGATGGCGATGGGTTTCCAGCGCCCTAATAATAGAACCGTAAACGGCGAAAACATCAAACCTAGTAAAGCTAAAACCTGTGCCAAAATTAGTGCGCGGATTATAGTTGGTCACCGTATCAAAAAGTCCGCCGATCTTTCTTACTACCGGAATACAGCCATAACGCATAGCTATAAGCTGGTTAATACCGCAGGGCTCGTGATGCGAAGGCAATAAAAATATATCAGCCGCCGCGTAAATTAAAGTTTCTAGCTTTTGATTACTCTTAAACGGGAGCCATACTATTTTTTTAGGGTATTTACTGTGAAATTTTTTTAAAGAATTAATATATTTTTTATCCCCGTCTCCCATTATTACTACCTGGATATCCATTTTTAAAAGCGGCGACAATAAATCATTAATAATTAATTCAAATCCTTTCTGAAATGTAACCCGACTGGTTAAACTAATCATCGGAATTTCCTGGTCTTGCGGCAATTTTAATAATTTTTGTAAATATTCTTTATTTAATTTTTTTCTTCTCACGGTTCCGTAATCATAATTTTTATAAAGATTTTCATCATTCAGGGGGTTATAGGCGTTATAATCGATGCCATTAACAATGCCAAATAGCCTGTCCTTCCGGTTTTTTAATATGCGGTGCAAATCCTGCCCAAAATTCTTTGTCATTATCTCCTCTCGGTATTGTTCGCTTACGGTATTAATAACATCGGCTGAAAGAATAGCTCTTTTTATAAAATTAATATATTCAATTTCCGGATCATCTAGATGCGGCAAACGTTTGCGCCCATAATCTTTTTTCGTCGCCGGCACTTCCCACCAATTCTTGCCAAATTGAAATACAAGATTATGAATAGTAAACACAGTTTTAGCATGGCGCAAGGTTTTCGAGTAACGAAAATCTGTTTTTAAATAAAATGGGATTAAACCAGTCTGCCAGTCATGGCAATGAACAATGTCAGCCTCAAACTTAAGTAGAGAAATTAATTTTAGGGCGGCAACGTCAAAAACTAAAAAACGGGCGTTTTCATGAGCCGACCTGTATAATTTTTTTCTTTGGGAAAAATATTTTTTTACTTCAATAAAATAAACTGGCAAACCAGCCATTAAATAACCTCTATAATAATTCACCCGTAAAGCATCTTTAGAATTAAAATAAACTTTAATGTTTTTATATAATAATTTTATATCATACTTTTTCTTGTCTATTATCAAACCGTACATGGGAGTAATAACTATTACCTCATGTCCTAGGCGCCTTAAAGCCTTGGGCAGGCTGCGCGTAACATCAGCCAGCCCGCCGGTTTTGGAAAACGGGGCCACTTCTGAAGCGATTGATACAATTTTTAATTTTTTAGCCATACTTATTTAGTAAAAAGTAGAAAATATAAAGCCGTAAACTTTATAAAAACTATAACTTTATACTTTCTACTTTATACTTTCTACTTTCTACTTGCCACTGTTTGCCGTGCATATCGCCGCCGCCAGAGCATCGGCCGCGTCATCCGGCTTAGGTATTTCTTTTAAATTTAAAAGTAATTTTACCATTTTCTGCACCTGCATCTTGCTGGCTCGGCCATAAGTAGAAACCGCTTGCTTAATCTGTAGCGGGGTAAATTCAATAGCTTCTAAATTATTTTGCTTTATAGTTAAGAGTACTACTCCGCGGGCATGGCCTACTACCAAAGCTGTTTTTACATTTTTGCAAAAAAATATCTGCTCTACCCCGGCTAACCTTGGATTGTATTTTTTTATTAATTTATTTATTTCTTGGCTTATTATTTCAAGCCGGTCGGGCAAGCTCAGCTTAGCTTTCGTTTTTATTGAACCATAATCAAGACAAGTTAATTTCCCTTGCTTGTCTTTTTTTATAACGCCATAGCCGGTATCGGCTATGCCCGGGTCTATGCCCAGGATAATATTCGCGTCTTTTACAGAGAATCTTTTATAACTCATAACCTATAACTAATAACACGTTTAAGGGGTTATAGGTCATGGGTTATAGGTTATATTTCTAAAAGTTAGCATTAGTATAATAATCCGCTACATCTTCATTTTCATCTAAAGCCTCAACAAATTTTTCTATTTTTTCCGTATCATCTTCGTTTAATTCCATCTCTTCTTTAGCCATGTATTCAATTTCCGCAGATTCGGTTTTTATCCCTTTGTCATCTAAATACTTTTTCACCTTTACTAAATCTTCCATATTGGTAATTAAAGTAATTCCCTCGGCTTCTTTGTTTATGTCCTGGACTCCTGCTTCAATTAATTCCAACTCTGTTTCCTCATTTGTTATTCGAAATTCGTCATTCGAAATTCTAACCACTCCCTGCTTTTCAAAGTTCCACATAACCGAACCTAGCGCGCCTCCGTATTTAGTAAATATATGACGGATATTGGCAGCGCTTCTATTTTTATTATCGGTTAAAGCTCTCACTATAAACTGTGCTTTGCCTGGGCCAAAGCCTTCGTATAAAATTTCTTCTATCTGCCCGCCCTCAAGCTCACCGATACCTCTCTTAATTGAGCGCTCTATATTATCTTTCGGCATATTAGAAGCCCTGGCCTTGTCTATTGCCATCCGTAAGCTAAAATTCGTTTCCGGATCCCCGCCTTTTTCCCGGGCGGCAATCGCGATTATATTACCCAGCTTGGTAAATTCAGCACCCCGTTTGAGATCGGTCACGCCCTTTTGCCTTTTAATTTTTGACCATTTTGAGTGACCTGACATAATTTCTTAAAATAAAATAACTTATAACGTATAACTAATAACAAGGGGATAATAATATTATTATTTTCAAGTTATAGGTTACGGGTTATAAGTTATAGGTTTCAAACTAATTTCTCTAAAAACAATACCATATTCATATATAAAAATCAAGGACATTGTCTTTCTTTATGCTAAAATTATTATGAAAATTATGATATAATAGTATTTAGTTAATATGTAAAAACTAGCAACGGCTTAAAAATTAATATTTTCACATATTTTTTATAAAATTTTTAACTTCGCGCTAGTTTTTACACACTAACTATTTAGAGTTTTTATTAATAAATTTCTATATGAATCTAGACAACAAAAATCAATACGAAAAACTGGACAAAGGGCAAGTGGCGAAATCAATTGAATTCCTGCCCGACCAATTCCGGCAAGTGCTGGAGGAGGCGCGTTTGATTAAAATCCCGAAAGAATACAGCAAAGCTACCCAGATAATAGTAAACGGCATGGGTGGCTCTAATATCGGTACTTATATTATCCGCACCGCCTTAAGCGATCAAATTAAAGCGCCGATCAGCATTATTCCCGGCTACAGCGTGCCGGCCTCGGTTGATAAAAATACGCTTTATGTTATTTCGTCTTATTCCGGCACAACCGAAGAGCCCTTAAGCGTATATAGGGAAGTAAAAAAACGCGGCGCAAAAATAATGGCTATTACCGAAAACTCTCCCAAAAGTAAATTAATGAAATTAATGCTAAAGAATGATATTCCCGGCTATGTATTTAAGCCCCAATACAATCCTTCAGGACAACCCAGGCTCGGTCTAGGCTATACTATTTTTGGAATAGCCGTCATGCTGGCTAAAGCCGGATTTTTTAAAATAAAAGTCCGCGCCATTGAAGACATAATCGCCAGTATGGAAATTTGGACCAGGAAACTAAACCCCTTGTCCCCAAAAACTCAAAATAATGCCAAAAAAATCACCCTGGAATTATTTGATAAAATTCCGGTTTTGGTCGGCGCTGAACATATTACCGGCAATCTGCACGCCATGCGCAATCACATAAACGAGTGCTCAAAAACTTTTGCCGCCTACCTGACTCTGCCCGATTTAAACCACTATGCCATGGAAGGCTTAATTAATCCTAAATCCAATAAAAAAAATCTGGCTTTTCTTTTCTTTGACTCAAATCTTTACGACAAAAGAGTACAAAAACGCTCGGATTTAACCAAGCAAATAGTAAAGAAAAACGGCATTAAAGTAATATCCCATAAACTACAGTCCAAAACCAGATTAGCGCAAGCCTTTGAGCTCTTACAGCTCGGCTCCTGGATCAGCTATTACTTGGGAATCAGCTACAAAGTAGACCCGGCAAAAATTCCCTATGTTGACTGGTTTAAAAAACAGCTTAAATAAAAACAAACAAGTTATTTTTATAGGACTTTTATCTTTTTCTTGACTTATTTTTATTATTAATTTATAATAATTTCAGTCCTAAAGGGGCTATTTATTTTTGCTTTAAAAGATAAACAAAAAAATTATAAATTTAAAATTATAAATTATAAATTGTTTTGGTCCCTTCGTCTAGTGGTTAGGACATCAGGTTTTCATCCTGAAAACAGGGGTTCGATTCCCCTAGGGACTACTTATAGTATTCATGTAGAGATAAAGTCGAATTTCTACTCATTACTATGTCTTTATTAATTTTATTTCTACATTTATGCAAGGAACAATCAAGAAATTAACCGATAAAAACTACGGTTTTATCACCCAGGCTGATACGGACAAAGATCTATTTTTCCACGCTAATGAATTAGATGGAGTAGATTTTAGTGAACTTAGGGAAGGCGACGCGGTTACTTTTGAAGTAAGCGACACCCCCAAAGGTCAAGCAGCCGTACAAATTAAAAAAGC
>Ga0164313_10005833_pt1 | contig 10882 bp, 7 predicted proteins | sample GuaBasSedimGuay4_FD_113735 | JGI IMG/M metagenome (GOLD analysis project Ga0164313, IMG submission 113735) | Subseafloor sediment microbial communities from Guaymas Basin, Gulf of California, Mexico - Guay4, Core 4569-4, 0-3 cm | ecosystem: Environmental > Aquatic > Marine > Hydrothermal vents >...
AGGAGTTTGTAAAAATACTCGACCAATGGTTAGAATTATCACCTCATGTATTTATTTATGAATATTATTCAATCGGTGGCATGAGCCGTGCAAATCTCCCCTGGCCGTTGATTCATACAATGCGGTCTGATATACCATTCTACCGCGATAAAGGAGTTGAAGGCTTCTACACACAAGCTGGAAGTAAATGGCATCGGTATGGTCTGAATTACTATGTGGCAGCAAAACTCACCTGGAATGCTGATTTGAATGTTGATGCCTTACTTGATGATTATTTTGAAAAATTTTATGGCATTGCAGGAACTCCTGCAAAGGATTACTTCATGACTATGGAAAGGGCCATGCAGGATTGGAATGGATGTGTTTCTTATGGTCTTCAGGGTGTTTCCGGACTCAGGGAGATAGGTCCCAAAATATTCACACCCTCTGTAATGGAAAGAATGAAACAAAGCCTTACTTCAGCTGAACGTCTTTCTTCTGATGACGATACGGCATCACGACGGGTAGCAATGATACGTAAGATGTTTGATGAAACAGTGGAAGCATTGAAACAAATAGAATTAGAAGAGTGATCGTATAATCATGTTGGCATTAATTTAAAACAGACATTAGTATTCAATGAGAAAAATATTTAAAATGATTGGAATTTATATTGTTGCGATAATTGGTTTAATATTTATACAAATATTATTTTTACAGGACAATAATGAATATTATTGAAATATCTTCATTTAATATAAGTATATAATCGTTAAATTTAATCTTAAAAAAATGAGAAACTTTAATCGTCGGGAATTTATCTTTAGTACCGCTGTTTGTGCCAGTGGCCTTTCACTGGGTTTATACTCATGTGTAAATAATAGTCCTGATTTGTTAAGTCAGGTTCAGGGTTTTCTTCATAGTGTGGCTAATCCTGATGGTTCTTTTCGACCGGGTATCGATCCGGACTATAAAGGCACATCTGATACAGGTCTGTCGGGTATTGCAGCCCCCACATACGCTACTATTATCTGCAATACTTTCGGATGGCCCCTGCCCTATCCTAAGAAAACTACTGAATTTTTCATCTCATGTCAGAAAGCTGATGGGGCCTTCTATCCGCCAACTGGCAGTATGGACCAAAATGCCCCACTTGCTAAGTTATATAATACTGTCCAGAGTATAGTGTCACTTCGTCTTCTTGGAATGGAGCCCCAATATGACCCGATGCCTGTGATAGACTATTTTTTTATGAATGAGCGATTTAAAGAACTTCCACTCTATACCACAAGTTTCTTCCCCCTTTTCTTTACAGCCCTGGGAAAGAAAATGCCGGATCATATAGATAGTAAAATGCGTGAATACCTTATTAAAGAGCAAAAGGAAGATGGCTATCTGGGGGATCATGTTGCATCCACCTTTCATGCGGCACATTATTTTCGTCTGATTGGTGAGCCTACACCAAGAGCCAGTGCAATGATCGACCGTGTAATACAAGATCAGAAAGAGGACGGATCATGGCATTTATGGGAGCCGGCCTGGGATGTTCATGCCTGTTATGATGCACTTTTTATTCTTCGCCAACTTGCTGATCCATCTGAACCACGCATCAAACAAGCATTCAAAAAGGCAACAGCCTGGATATTGAAATGCCAAAAACCTGACGGTGGTTTTACCCATTTTCCTGATGAAACCATTTCTGATGTGGATTCTTTATATTTCCAGGTTGGTGGATTGGTTGAATCCGGTCACTTACAAATGCAAACTAATCTCAGGAATGAAGAAATCCTAGGTTGGGGACATGCTATGGACCCAGGGAAAACTTATTCATGTATTAATTAAAGAACTTATTTCAGGATATCCTATTATATCCTGAAATTCAAATAAATATAAACTATTAACTCATGAAAAGGTTTAATATATTATGCCAAAAAAGAGGATCCTAATGCAAAGGAAATTCTGGATCTTGTACGTTCCCTTGTTATTGAACCAAATGCAGGGGGTATGTGGTCAACAAGCTTTATGCCTGATCCGGATGCTGTATGTAAGGCCCATATTGCAGCCGGGGAGATATTAGACAGGTTGATTAAAGCCCATTAGTTTAGATAAATGTAATAAAACAACAATTTAAAACCAATAATTAAAATTATGTTAAACTTCTTGAAAATGATATTAAAATCATTCCGTCTTATGGCCATTTGTAGCTTTATTCTGCTTAGTTCACTGTCACTTAACGCTCAGATAAAATTTAAGGATGTAACAGAAAAAGCTATGCTTAATGAACCCAATAAAGGCATGAAGGCCCATGCAGCCGCCTGGGGTGATGTTACCGGAAATGGTTATCCGGATTTGTTTGTTGGAACTTTTGCTGACCGCCCCGATTCAATTTATGCAAAGCGGGGGCATGCTGCAAAACCGGAACCAGATAAGCTTTTCCTTAACAATGGGGATGGAACCTTTGAAGAGGTTTTGGATAGCCCCATACGTCAATATGGAAGAAACTCAGGGGCAGTTTTTGCCGATTTTGATAATGATGGCGACCTTGATCTGGTAGTATCACATAATTCTTATGCTGATAGGGTATATCAAAACAGGACGGGAAACTTCCTGTTCGAAAATGATGGAAAGGGTTCATTCACTGATGCTACCGAAATGTCCGGACTGGATTTCGGACTTCCTTTTACAGGCAGGAATACCTTTGTGTTTGACTACAATGGCGACGGGCTTCTGGATATATTTATGCAGGAAGACTGGGTTCGTGATGATGTTTCAGGCGGAAATTCCAGGTTAATGAAGAATACAGGCCATTTGAAATTTATTAATGTAACTGCGGAAGCAGGTTTCCCTCATGGTTACAGGAAAGGCTTATATGGACTTGGCGGTTTTGTGGGGGATATTAATGGGGATCTTTGGCCCGATGTATTCTTTGCCCATAGTTGCAGAATGTTTATCAACAACAGGGATGGGACATTCCGGGAGAAAGAATATAATATGGTAAAACCAGATCATAAATTGCCGGCAGAAGAAGGAGGAGGATATTGGACATGTGGTGCGGCCATAGGTGATCTGGATAATGATGGGGATATGGATATGGTAATGAGCCAACATTATCCTTTAGGTGATAGTATTTCACGCAGGCTGTTTCTTTTCCTTAATGAAGGAAATGATGTAGATGGAAATCCTAATCTGAGGGATATCACCAATGAAGCAGGCTTATTCCCACCATCTACCAGGACTCCTCATATTCAGCTTCAGGACCTGGATAACGATGGAATGCTGGATATCATGACAAGCAGTTGTAACAGCTTTGTTTACCGTAACAACAGTGTTAGGGAGGGGATACCACGATTTGAGGAACCCATTGGATCGGGTTTTAAAGGGGGCATAGGTTATTGGTCAACCGGGCCGCTTGGAGACTATGACCGGGACGGCAGACTGGATTTTTTTGGCGTTGAGTGGGAGCCGGCTGTGGCCTCACCACTTCTTAGAAATGTGACTAGAGGGGCCAAAAACTACCTCGCCGTTAAGTTGGAACTGGAAAAAGGCCCTAACCGGAACGGAATTGATGCCCGGGTCGATATATACAAACCCGGTAAACTGGGAAAACATGAAGATTTGATAGGATCTCGCATTATCACCATCTCAAACGGCTATAGTTCCGGGTATGAAGCCATAGCATATTTTGGATTACCTGATTATAAAAGTGTTGATGTAAGAATAAGTATGCCATGTGGTGGCCCTGTTTTAACTGCAAAGTCAGTAAAAAGAAATCAAATGTATATATTTAAAAAATAGCGGTATTAACTCAAACCGGATTTATTCTTTGTATCTTTTTACTATGAATATGGGTAAATTCCTTAATAAGGTTGACATAGGTTCACGAGACGGTAAGATCCTGCTGAAGGAATCAAATTAATGAAATGAACTTTGTATTTTTGCAAGGATAAGGGTATTTTTCAGGGGGAATCACTAAATTTACACGAGATAAAAGCAATTTTCTTAATACAAATAAAATAATCAAATGATGAAAAAGTACTTACTTCTGCTTACCGTATTAATAATAATGGGCTGTTCGCGAACCCCGGAATTCAAAACTTTCCCGAAAATTGATGCTCATGTCCACCTGGAAACTTCAGATTATTCCTTTCTTAAAATTGTTGAAGAGAATAATTTTAAGATGATGACATTGGTTACCCGTGCTGCACCGCAACCTGTTATCGATAAGGAATTTAATTTAGCCAAAAACCTCTATGAAAAATATCCGGAAACCATTGCTTTTGCAACAACTTTTACCATGGATGGCTTTGGAGGGCCCGGTTGGGAGGAAAAGACAATTGAATGGCTTCGGAAAAGTTTTGAGGAAGGAGCTATTGCTGTTAAAGTCTGGAAAGACATTGGTATGACCTTTCGTAATGAGGATAGTACTTTTATTATGATTGATGATCCCAGGTTTGATCCTATTTTTGATTTTATCGAATCACAGAATAAAACACTTGTAAACCATAATGGGGAGCCAAAAAATTGCTGGTTACCAATAGAAGAAATGACAGTGGCAGGCGATAGGAATTATTTCACAGGTCACCCTCAGTACCACATGTACCTGCATCCTGATTATCCTTCATATGAAGAATTGCTTGCTGCCCGTGACCGTATGCTAAGAAAACATCCAAACTTACGCTATGTAGGGTGCCATTTGGGCAGTATGGAGTGGAGTGTGGACGAACAGGCAAAATGGCTGGATGAATTTCCAAATTATGGATTGGATATGGCTGAACGGATTGTTCATTTTAAAGCTCAGGACAGGGAGAAGGTTCGTAATTTCATCATAAAGTACCAGGACAACCTGCTTTACGGGACAGATATTGGAGTTGGAAAGGGTGTAGCAAGCATTGACAGGGTCCAAGGGGTCCTTGACAATATCTGGCTGAGCGACTGGGAGTATTTTACAACTGATAACCTGATGACCCAGGATGATAAGGTGAAAGAATACCAGGGCTTAAATCTTCCGGTATCTGTTTTGAAAAAGATATATTTTAAAAACGCCATGAAGATGTATCCCGGTTTGGGTGAGAAGCACTAAATTGTTCTGTGATTCTAATTTTGGACAAAAACAAGAAGAACCCCGAAGTGGGTTCAACTCTTGATTCATATTAGTACTCTATAAATGCAAAAATGAAATTTTTATCCATACTCACTACTTATCTTTTTTTAATAATATCAATTTCAGGCTATTCCCAAACCAATTTTAGCTGGCAATCAGATACACTAATATTGGATAATGGGGTGATTAAACGCAGCATCGAATTCAATAAGGAAAAGCAAAGTCTTGAGACCAAATCGATTTTTCACCTGAACAACAAAAGAAATTTTGTTTCATCAGGCCTTTCTTTGGAATTCAGTTTCAATATAAATGATGTAAGCTATACCGGACAGGATAAATGGGAGTATGTAAAACATATTGCTGCCAGGGATAACAGGCAAGGTGAAGGGGTAACTGTTACAATAAGAGGCGCTGGTAACTTAAATACATTGGAAATTGATATTACCTATCTTCTTTACCCAAACCTGCCTGTAATAAGAAAGTATTTAACATTTAGGAATAATGGAGGCAGTGAGCTTAAACTTGAATCTCTTGATATTGAAAATTTAAGACTTAATTGGGGTTTTGTTCATTCCTGGGTTTATTCAAATTATGCACGCCAAAAACATTTGGGGACTTATGTCGGTGACTGGGATGACCCTCTGGTAGTAGTTCATGATTATCGGGGACAACAAGGAATTGCTCTGGGAAATGAAGCACCCGGAGTAACTAAACGAACTGCATATCATACTGTTTATAATGATATAGGCATCGGATTGACACATACTGATCAAAATTATGCATTTAGAAAATGGTTGCAAGCAGGTGAAGAATGGTCAAGCCCAAAGGTATTTATCGCTACTTATGATAATTCACCGGATGCCTCGAATATAATTAATGGTACAGTCAATGATTTTACAAGAAATCATATGGGCATTCGCCTGATGGAGCTAAAAAATAAACCTGTTTTTGTTTACAATACCTGGAACCCGTTCAGGCATAAGATTGATGAGCAACTCATTACAGAACTTGTGGATGCAGCAGCAGAATGTGGAATTGAGGAGTTCATAATTGATGACGGATGGCAAAGAAACTATACCCCTGAGAAAGACAGGGGGGGACCTGTCGGTGATTGGCTGATAAATGAAGACAAATTCCCCAATGGCTTGTCTCCTGTTTTTACTCATATTAAAGAGAAAGGGATGAAGCCTGGTTTGTGGATGAGCATTGGTTCAGCACACGAATCAGCTAAAGTATTTGCCGATCATAAGGAATGGTTTGTGAAAGATAAATCCGGGAACCTGGCAAACTTACACACTGATTGGGAAGTGGGTATGAGCACCTCCTGCTTTTCTACAGATTGGTCGGATTATATAAAATCTAAAATTATTGACCTGGTAAAGGGCCATGGCCTGGAATATACAAAGCTCGATTTTGCTATTGTTACCAGTGCTTATGTCACAGATCCTACACGAAGCGGTTGTTATGCAACTGATCATCCCTATCATAAAGACCATAATGAATCTTTTCTTAACAATTATCAACGCCTGTTTAAACTGTTTGATGAGTTGCATGCAGAAGCCCCCGATTTATTTATAGATTGCACTTTTGAAACTGTTGGTAAGCTACAGCTCATTGATTACGCCACGGTAAAACATGCTGAAGGGGACTGGCTATCAAATTTTGAAGCGCCTTCGCCTTTTGGGGCACTCAGGGTTAGAAATATGGCCTGGTGGAGGACTCCGGTTATACCTGCAGGGGCATGTGTGATTGGAAACCTTGCACTTGACAGTAAAGATCTGGAATTTGATTTTTTGTCACTGGCAGGAACCTTACCAATTATGCTTGGCGATCCGCGTAAACTCTCAGATGATGAAAAATTTATGTTGCGGTCATGGTCAGGCTGGTTGAGAAAAATGCAGGAAACATACAATTACATGGTTTACAGACAGGACCTGCCCGGTTTTGGTGAACCAATGGAAGGTTTCTGGGATGGATGGGCAAGAATCAATACGGATTCCCGGGAAGGTGGTATAATTGGTATCTTCAGGCAGGGTGCTGTTGAGGAAAGCCGACTGGTGACAATCAACTGGTTAGCCCCGGATAAGAATTATGCTGTGATCAATGCACTTGATGGTGAAATGATAGTCGAAATGACCGGGGATCAACTAAAGAATGAAGGATTTGAAGTGAGTATGGAAAGGAATTACCAGGGGAAATTGTTTGAAATTAGAAGAAGTAATAAATAGGTTCAGGGTTCCCGGTTCAGAGTTTGAATAGATGAATTAAATAACTGGATATAAATTAGTGTATTTTAGATTGTTAAACTTAGGAAAACCTCTGTGACTTTTTGCATAGGGCCTGCCCGTAATAGGTCAGACGGGCATTCCAGTGGAAGTGGTTAAAATTGTACTTACTTTATTAACACAAAGGAACACCAAGGAATGCACAAAGTAAAAAGTTTTAAGTTTGAGAAAAAAATGATGATCCTTAGAAAAAATCTGATAAAACATATTCTTGTACTTCTGGTACTTACAGTTTTTTCATTGCATTTAAAAGCACAGGATACCTGGAAAGACCTTGCCCTGACCCCTCCTATGGGCTGGAATAGCTGGAATACCTTCCGTCTCGAACTCAATGAAAATGTAGTTAAAGGAATAGCCGATGTTTTTGTTGAGAAAGGTTTTAAAGATGCCGGATATAAATACATTGTAATAGATGATGGCTGGCAGATCTCCCGTGACAAGGAAGGTAATATCATTGCAGATCCTGAAAAATTTCCCTCTGGAATTAAGGCACTGGCTGATTATATACATTCCAAAGGACTTAAATTTGGTATTTATTCTGATGCCGGTTATAAAACCTGTGGAGAGTTCCCGGGCAGCAGGGGATATGAATATCAGGATGCCCGTCAATATGCTGAATGGGGTGTTGATTATTTGAAATATGACTGGTGTTTTACAGGTAATCAAAGTGCCCCCGATAGTTATCAATTGATGAGAGATGCCCTTGAAGCCGCAGGCCGCCCTATTGTTTTCAGCATCTGTGAATGGGGCACTCAACAACCCTGGGAATGGGGAGAAGGGATCGGTCATCTGTGGCGTACAACCTATGATATACGCCCATGCTGGGATTGTGGTGAGCAGGTTGTGTATCATGGTAAAGCATTTGAAAACTTTATCGGATTTACTAAAATCCTCGATCAACAAGTTGGACTGGAATCCTATGCCGGTCCTGGTCACTGGAATGACCCGGATATGCTGGAGGTAGGAAACGGCAAACTGACACTTGAAGAAAACAGGGCACATTTCAGCTTATGGGCTATTCTTGCTGCACCGCTTATGCTGGGGAATGATATCCGGACTTTATCACCGGAAATTCATAAAATACTAACCAATAAAGAGGTAATTTCGGTAAACCAGGACCCATTGGGAAAGCAAGGGGTAAAAGTAAATGACAATGGCAACCTGGAAGTATGGATGAAGCAGCTTGGCGATGGATCACGTGCTGTGGTTTTATTTAATCGTAGCGGTTCCACTGTTAATATGACAGTTGGATGGAATGAAATTGGATATCCTGAACATCTAAAAGCAGAAGTCAGGGACTTATGGGAAAAGAAGGATATGGGAAGTTATTCAGGAAAATATGTAGCTGAAGTACCTGCTCATGGTGTGGTGATGATTAAAGTAGAATTTTAAACTAAAAGAATGATAAAAGGAGTACTATTTGATATGGATGGGGTCCTGGTGGATTCGGAAGAATTTATATGCCAGGCAGCTGTATTGATGTTTAAAGAAAAAGGACTGGAAGTAGAACCCGAAGATTTTATCCCCTTCGTTGGAATGGGAGAGGACAGATATATAGGGGGTGTAGCAGAAAAATATAATTTACTTATTGAAATTGAAGAAGTAAAAGCCCGCACTTATGAAATATATGGAAACATAATTAAGGGAAAATTAGAACCTCTGGAAGGTGTCACTGATTTTATTGCAACTTGTAAACAAAAAAGTTTAAAAATTGCTGTTGCCACCAGTGCTGATGAAGTGAAAATGAAAATTAATCTTGCTGAAATAGGAATTCCACTTGAAACATTTGATGCAGCTGTTAATGGTTTGATGATCAAGAATAAGAAACCGGATCCTGAAATATTTATCACTGCCGCCAGGCTTTTGGGGCTCAAGCCTGAAGATTGCCTGGTAGTGGAAGATGCAATAAATGGTGTTGAGGCGGGCAAAAGGGCTGGGGCAAAAGTTCTTGGTGTGATGACCAGCTTTACCAAAAAACAATTAAAAGAAGCGGATTGGGTAAGCAAAAATCTAAGTGACTATCCCCCGGAAATATTTTTACCCATACATTAGAACTTGTCAAAAGAAAAAACAAATATCATGACAAAACGGGAAGTTGTAATAGAAGTTTTAGAACACAGAAAACCACCTTATGTACCCTGGCATTTTGGCTTTACACTTGAGGCAAAGCAAAAAATGCTAGACCATTTTGGTTCGGATGATATTATGAAAGTTACGGATAACCATTTTCTGGTACTGGGAGCCGAAATAGGCTATTTTAAGGATATTGGTAATAACAGGTTCAAAGATATTTTTGGCGTTATATGGGACCGCACTATTGATAAGGATATTGGAAATGTGGAAGGACAGATTTTGCCAAATCCTACCTTGGAGGAATACACTTTCCCTGATCCAGGGGCAGATATTTTTTTTAAGGATATTCCCTTCCTGTTGGATAAATACCCTGATTGTTTCCGTATTTTTGAAATTGGTTTTTCACTGTATGAGCGTGCCTGGACATTAAGGGGTATTGAAGCTTTACTAATGGATTTTGTGATGGACCCCTCTTTTGTACACGAATTAATGAGTGCCATATGTGACTATAATATCGCACAAATTAAGCGTGCCCTTGAATTTGACATTGATGCGATTAAGCTTGGTGATGACTGGGGCCAGCAGCAGGGTTTGATAATGGGCCCGGGTTTCTGGAATGAGTTTATTAAACCATATTTAGCTAAAATGTTCAAAGTTATTAAGGATGCTGATAAATATGTTTTTATTCATTCCTGCGGGGATGTGGATGAACTATTTGACTCGCTCATTGAAATAGGATTGGATAATTTTAATCCATTTCAACCGGAAGTAATGGATATTTATCAATTACTTCCAACTTACCGGGGGCGTCTTTCATTTCATGGTGGCTTATCTACCCAGAAAATCCTTCCCTATGGCTCTGTAAATGATGTTAAAACCGAAAGTGAAAAATTATTGAACCTGGGCAGGGAAGGAGGGTATATATTTGCCCCTGCACATGATGTAGAAGGGGATGTTCCCCTCGAAAACATGTTGGCTTTTATTGAAATAGCCAAAAGCCAGGATACGTATGAAAAGCTGAAAATATAAATCGTCTTATCATTAATTTATTAAATTAACCCTATGAATGAAAATAAAATCAATCAGGAAAATATGTTAAAAGTTGCTTTAACTATATTACGTGTATTAGTTGGCTGGCATTTTTTATATGAAGGCTTATCAAAACTTGCTATACCCGGTTGGTCATGCGCCTCCTATTTAATGGAGTCAAAATGGCTTTTTTCAGGATTTTTCCATTGGATCATTTCCAATTCATCAGCTCTGGCAGTTGCCGACTTCTTAAATATATGGGGTTTAATTTTTATCGGGTTAGGTTTGTTCATAGGCCTGTTCACACGATTATCAAGTATTTCGGGTATCCTGATATTACTTATGTATTATGTTGCAAATCCGCCTTTTGTTGAATCAAGCATGCCATCTCAGGGACATTTTTATTTCGTTAACC
>Ga0164313_10005834_pt1 | contig 10879 bp, 10 predicted proteins | sample GuaBasSedimGuay4_FD_113735 | JGI IMG/M metagenome (GOLD analysis project Ga0164313, IMG submission 113735) | Subseafloor sediment microbial communities from Guaymas Basin, Gulf of California, Mexico - Guay4, Core 4569-4, 0-3 cm | ecosystem: Environmental > Aquatic > Marine > Hydrothermal vents...
ATAAAGTGTAAGGTTTTTTGCTCATTTAATAGAAAAAGGTTGCACTTTGAATTTTCAGGTTTTACTTAAGGTGCTTTTATTAAGTTGATTATGTATTTTTCTGCAGACCCTAATTAAAGAATCCCTATTAACTGGCTTAAGCTGGAAAACTCAAAGTTAACCGGTTCCGGAACCTTATCTTTTTCAGGGTTATAAAAGGCCTGATCCATTCCCACATTTTTTGCACCCAAAATATCTACCTCATAAATATCTCCAACCATCAAAGATTCATCCACCTTTGCATTGGCTTTTTGCATAGCATATTTATAAATTAATGGATCAGGTTTTAATGCACCCGCATCTTCTGATGTAATTATGGTATGGAAAAAAGAGATAAGCCCACTATTTTCCAATTTTATAAACTGCACTTCATTAAAACCATTAGTTAATATATGTAGTTTGTAATCTCCTGATAGATATTCTAACAACTCCATAGTACCAGGTATAAGTGTTTTCTTTTTAGGAGCTTCGTTTAAATAAAAAGCATCTAACTTCTTTGCAAGTACCTGATCATATTTACCACAATCTTTTAATGTCAGATAAAACCGAAACCACTTTAATTTCTCTTTTGAAATTCTTCCCTTCCGATAATCTGACCAAACCTGATCATTGTGTTTTTGATAGATCCTGTTAAAATTGCTAAAATCACTGCAATAGTTTTCCAGTTTAAAAACCTGAAACATTTCCTTCTGGGTTTCCCGTGAATTCCCGACAAAATCCCATAAAGTACCATCCAGATCAAAAAATATATGACGATACAAACTCATTATTAGTATTTATTTCACCTTTTTTATGATATTTTTTAAAGAAAAGTCAAAATAAAATCATTTGCAAATGGAATTTGAGTTTTATCCATACTTTCTACCTGGTTTATTCTTATAATTTGTAGCTTTGGAGCCATATTCCCATTTTAATTAAAAGATTAGATATGAATAGCAGAATGATTGACCAGTTCCTGGAGATGGTTAAGATTGACAGTGAATCTGGTAATGAGGCCAACTTTATCGCCTATATTGAAAAAGAGCTGAGTTCTCTGGGCGCTGAAACCCATATTGATAATTACGGGAATCTTTTAGCCCGCTTTCCCTCGTTGAATGCCGACAAGGAAGAATCAATTTTACTTTCCTGCCACGCTGACACTGTAAAACCCGGCATTGGTATTGAACCGGTTATTAAAGATGGTATAATCCGGTCAAAAGGGAATACCATCCTTGGAGCTGATGACAAAGTAGGTATTGCTGAAATGCTTGAAGCCTTACGGATTGCAGAAAAAAGACCTGTAGTTGAAATAGCCATTACCCGCCAGGAGGAAGTAGGATTAATTGGCGTAAATAATCTTGAATTCAATTGGTTAACTGCAAAAAAAGGCTATTTACTGGATAATGACACACTTGACACAATAGTAATCGGAGGCCCCTCTTATTTTACACTGGATGTGGAAGTAAGAGGAAAATCTGCACATGCCGGTATGGAACCGGAAAAAGGAATCAATGCTGTGTTCGCTGCATCCAGAGCTATTTCGGCACTTTCTTTAGGTAGGCTGGACGAAGAGACTACGGCAAATGTGGGTGTAATAAAAGGGGGCATCATCAGGAACGGGGTGCCGGATGAAACATCTTTTTTAGCAGAATGCCGAAGCCTCACCCATGAGAAAGCTGCTAAACTGGCTAAACAAATGGAAGACATCATCCATCATGAGGTTACATCTGTTGGAGCCAGTGTAAAAATAAAAGTAGAAAATCCATTTAAGGCAGTTGAGATTTCTCCGAATGCAGAAACTGTTAAGATTTCTCAAAAGGCATTAAAAAAGGCCGGTATAGATGCAACTACAACCTTCATAACCGGTTTTACAGATGCATCAGTTTATAATAACCGTGGCATTGAAGTTGCCGTTGTAGGTATTGGTGCAAAGTTAGAACATTCACCGGATGAACATATCTATATCTCCGATATGGAAAAAGTCCTGACAATGATTGTAGAGATTCTTAAAATTTCTGCTGAAAAATAATTCTTTCAAATGACAGATAAAACAAAACAAAAAGAAATCCGGTTCAGCGACTTTCAATTAGATGAAAGCATAATGGAAGGTCTGGATTCTATGGGCTACTATGAACCCACTCCTATTCAGGAAAAAGGCATTCCAATTATCCTGCAAAAGAAAGACCTTATTGGATGTGCACAAACCGGCACAGGTAAAACTGCTGCTTTTTTGCTACCAATTATTCAAAATATTATTAATGAAAAAGAAAGTGGCAAAGGTATAAATACACTGATTATTGTCCCGACAAGGGAATTAGCAGTTCAAATAGACCAACATCTGCAAGGCCTTTCCTATTTTACAGGTACCAGCTCACTAGCGGTATATGGTGGTGGAGATGGAATGAGCTGGGACCAGCAGAGGAATGCTTTTGAACAGGGTGCCGATATAATTGTGGCTACCCCGGGACGATTAATCGCACATTTACAAATGGGGTATCTTAAATTCGACAAGCTCAAACACCTGGTACTGGATGAGGCTGACCGCATGCTGGACATGGGTTTTTATGATGATATAATAAAAATTGTAACAGAATTGCCAAAAAAGAGGCAAACACTCCTTTTTTCTGCCACTATGCCTACTGAAATACGCAAACTGGCAAACAGTTTATTGCAGGATCCTGAAGAAATCAAACTCGCTATTGCGAAGCCTGCAGAAGGGATACTCCAGGCAATATACAAAGTTGAAGACAAGTTTAAAACTAAACTTATCAAAGAACTCCTGAAAGAAAAAAACCTATCAAGGGTCCTGATATTTGCATCTACAAAAAGCTCAGTTAAGATCCTGGCAAGGGAACTCAAAAATGAAGGAATGCCGGTTGCCGCTATTCATTCAGACCTGATACAAAGTGAAAGAGAACAGGTTCTTTTAAATTTCAAATCTGCGCACACAAATATCCTGGTAGCAACTGACATTGTTTCCCGCGGAATAGATATTGATAATATTGACCTTGTTATAAACTACCATGTACCTATGGATGCCGAAGATTATGTACATAGGGTGGGACGAACAGCCAGAGCTAAATCAACAGGGGTGGCATTAACTTTTGTAAATAGAAAAGATAATAGGAACCTGATGAAAATTGAGAAACTAATTGGCAATAAAATTTTCGAGATCAAGGTCCCCGGAACGGTTATGAAGGCTGAACGATGAACCTGAAAAATCAATTAGCACTAATTAAATACAGATTATGAGCAAAGTATATTTCATACTTATTCCCCTCTTCTCAGTCTTATTATTTAATTCATGTAGATATTCCAGGGAATCAATTCCTGGAAATTTAAGCGAATATATTGATTCATGGCACAAAGCCGCTGACTCAGCCAATGCCGTAGATTTTTTTGGGTTTATGGATTCAACCTGTGTTTATTTAGGCACGGATGCAGGTGAAAGATGGAGCAAAGGAGAATTTTATAAATTCGCCAAACCTTATTTTGACAGGGGTAAGGCATGGGATTTCGATCCTTTTGACCGTAACATAACTTACTCAAAAGACAAGCAACTTGCATGGTTTGATGAGATGTTAAATACCTGGATGGGAGTTTGCCGTGGTTCGGGTGTGGCAAAATATGAAAACGGAAACTGGAAACTTCTGCAATACAATTTATCCCTTATGATACCTAATGAAAAAATCAAAACGGTGATTGAACTAATGGAAGGAACGGTTGACCCGGATAGTGAAAAGTAAAACTACATTGTATATTTGCTCATTATTAGATTCATCTTGGGACTTATTTTCCGGTAAACCCTGAGTTCAGAACAACATGGTCGCTACCTGTATCGGCCCCTCATGCCGTTTGTGGCTGTGGCATAGGCCCTTAATAAGAACTAAAATAATTTATTGAGGTACTACATCAAATCCCACTTTCCCCTTGGCTTTCTGGAAAGCATTGCATTGGCTTCCTGATCATCAATAAAAAGTTCATTTTCTTCATCCCATTGCAGCTTGCGCCCTAACAATCTATAGGATATTAAACCCAAATGCATTGGCAAAGTCATTTTTCTTGCATAGGCCAGATTTGACTCCGGTTGAGTCCTTGCCTTTACTGAATCTACAAAATTTTGCTGGTGTCCAGGAGACCTGGTAATCGTTTTGGCAATTTCAGGAATATCCTCCATTGTTTCACCGTTTATTGTAACTGACCGTGTTCCATAATCACATATTAAGCTACCTTTGTCACCTTCAAAGTACGCACCTATACTGCGATCTTTCGCTCCCGGGACCTTTGGTGGCTCAGTTGTCCAATAAACTTTCAAATCATTAAATTCGAAATCCACATCCAGCCACTTTGGGGCATCTCCAATCCCCCTGGGAATCTCACCATTGGCTACAATTGATTTCAATCCGGTCGGATTTATTGCCCACCAGGCTACATCAGCAATATGGCACCAAAAATCAGCATAAACCCCTCCAGAATAATCCAAAAAATATCGATAACTTTTATGACATTTATTTGGTTCATAGTCAACTTTAGGTGCAGTACCAAGCCACATATCCCAATTTAATGATTTTGGGATTGTCAGGTCTTTTGAAGCTTCGAATGCAGGAGAATGCCCTGTTTTCCATAATCTCAAAGTATGAACCTTTCCAATTGCTCCTGACTGAATTATTTCCACAACCCGATGATAATTGTCCCCTGCATGAATTTGAGTACCCAATTGAAATACACGATTGTATTTATTCATGTATTCCAGCATCATCTGACCTTCCTGAACACTGTAAGAAAGTGGCTTTTCTCCATACACATCCTTACCCGCCTGAAATGCTAAAGATGCAGTCTGTGCATGCCAGTGATCCGGTGTTGCACATGTAATGGCATCAATGTCATTTCGATCTAAAATATGCCTGAAATCTCCATATCCTTTCACCTTCCCTCCCGGTTTTAATACCTCAAGGTTTTTAAGGCTAGAGTTCAAATGATCTTCGTCAACATCGCAAAGCGCAACGGTCTCTACTCCCGGCAGATTAGCAAACCACTTGATATGATTGTTGCCCATACCATTCACACCTATATGGGCGACCCTGAGCCGATCGCTGGGAGCAACAACATTTCCAAATGAAGGTAAAATTGTAAACCCTAATGATCCAAGGGCAGTTTTCTTCAAAAATGATCTTCTACTGTTATTCATAAAAAGCAGTTTATTTTGATTTATAATTTAGCATATTACTTCGTTATAAAATTAATAACTTATTCTTAAAATCACCTTGTATTTCTATAAATAATTCCGGTTTTAACTCATGCTATTCTTCAATTATGAAAAAATATATTGTTGTAATTGGCATTTATTATGCATTATAGCCTGGAATGGTGCTTTATGAAAACTTGTATATCTTTATGGGACTAAAACATAGCTTTAAAGGAGAGTTACTTTATTATCAGAAACAAAATATAACGCTGACTGGTTAACTCTTATGGAAGATACTGGCTTCAGGTATGTCCATTATTTTAGCCAATGAAAAAATCAAAAAGGTGATTGATCTAATGGAAGGGTTAATTGCGCTGAATTAAAACGAATAAATAAACACCCTTAAAATATAAATTGAAACATGGATATTACCGCACTTCTGTTTTTGAGTATCGGGCTGGTTGTCGGAGGAGCCCTTATATTTTTTGTTTTTCAATCCAGGATCAGCACTATAACAAAATTTAATAAAGCTCAGACAACAGGCTTAAACGAGCAGCTGGTAAATGAAAAAAGAGAAAATGACAACAAGGAAAAAGAAATTCTTAACCTGACCCGTAAGATTACTGAAAAAGAAGCTGCATTGAACCATTTGGAAGAAAAGTTGAATGAACAAAAGTCGGAGATTGAGAATATTCAGGATAAGTTCAAAACAGAGTTCAGGAACCTGGCTAATGATATTTTGGAAGAAAAAACAAAAAAGTTTACGGAACAAAACAGCACAAGGTTGAATGAAATATTAAACCCTCTAAGTCAAAAGATAAAAGAGTTTGAGAAAAAAGTTGAAGAAACTTACGATAAGGAAACTCAACAAAGAATATCTTTGAAAGAAGAGGTAAAAAAGCTAACTGAACTAAACCTTGCAGTAAGTAAAGAAGCGAATAATCTTACAAAAGCATTGAAAGGGGAATCGAAAATACAGGGCAACTGGGGCGAGGTGATCCTTGAAAATATCCTGGAAAGGTCAGGTCTGGTAAAAGACAGGGAATATTTCATTCAGATGTCTTTCCCCGGGGAATCGGGTCGCAGGGTACAACCCGATGTTGTGATAGCATACCCCGGTGAAAGAAATGTTGTGGTTGATTCAAAAGTTTCATTAACCGCCTATGAGCGCTATGTATCAGCCACTGAGGAAAATGAAAAGGAAATTGCACTTCGGGAACACCTTTTATCTATCCGTAATCATATTAAAGAATTAAGCACAAAAAATTATCAGAATATTCACCAGATTCAGTCCCTGGACTTTGTCATGATGTTCCTTCCTATTGAACCCGCCTATTTGCTGGCAATTCAAAAGGATCCTGAATTATGGGATTTTGCCTATGAAAAAAGAATACTGCTGATTAGCCCCACCAATCTTATTGCCTCCCTAAAAATGGTGGAAAGTATGTGGAGACAGGAATATCAAAATAAAAATGTAATGGAAATTGCCCGGCAAAGTGGTGCATTATATGATAAATTTGAAGGTTTGATCTCAGAGCTTTTAAGTCTGGGGAAAAAAATGGATGCAGCGCAAGGTCATTACCAAACCACCATGAATAAGCTTTCCGAAGGCAAAGGCTCACTGGTTAGCAGAGTGGAAAATATTAAAAAGCTAGGAGCAAAAACTAAAAAATCACTGCCTGGTGATTTACTTAATAAAGCCGGGGAAATAGAGGAAGGATGAAGGATAAAAAAAAATCAAGCATTTAGGAATGAAAAATGGACTCACCTATTTTTTCGCACCTTCAACAACCACAACAATCTCCCCTTTTACTTTTTTGTTTTCAAAAATCTGAATCAGTTCAGCCAGGGTTCCCCGAAGGGTTTCCTCATAAATCTTGGTAAGTTCCCTGGAGACAGAGGCCTTTCTATCAGACCCGAACATATCAGAAAGTTGTTGTAAGAATTTCTGAATCCGGAAAGGCGATTCGTAAAAGACCATGGTTCTTTCCTCATTAACTAATTCTTTTAGCCGTTTGGTTCTCCCCTTTTTTACAGGGAGGAAACCCTCAAAACAAAATTTATCTGATGGCAATCCCGACACAACAAGTGCAGGGATAAAAGCGGTAGGTCCGGGAAGGCATTCTACATCAACTCCGGCCTCAATACAGGCACGAACCAGTAAAAATCCAGGATCAGAAATACCAGGGGTACCGGCATCGCTTACCAGGGCCATAATGTCACCCTGTTTTATTTGGGCCACAATACGTTCAGAGGTAGAATGTTCATTGAATTTATGATGGGGAATTAGCTTTTTACTAATCTTCAGATGTTGTAAAAGAATTCCGGTTTTCCGGGTATCCTCCGCTAAAATAACATCCGCATCAGATAAAGCACTTACCGCCCTGTACGTAATATCATTTAAATTACCAATTGGTGTAGGGACCAAAATAAGCTTAGTCATCCCCTTTAATTTTCAGCTTACGTCTAGTAAGCTCAAGCAGTCGGCTAACAAGCTTATCCTCCATATCCCATGAAAAATTATCCTTCAGGTAATTTACAGCATCAACCTCAGAACTAACCTGATTCAACACCTCAATAGTACTTGAATATTTACTACTATCACCATCAAAAAGCTCCCTGACATACCTGAATTTATCATTTATCCCAATGGAAGAAGCAATATCCGTAATTGGATTATTATGAAACTTAGATGAAATATCTGAGCTTACCCTCTCCTTTTGCAGGGATTCATTCCTGTATTTTTGCTTATTTTTATACAGATCCGAAACAACCTCTTTAGATTTTTGCTTTATTCTATCTTCAACTTTATTCTCCATTTCCAATTTTTCATTTTTAATTAAGCCATCATCATCTTGCCCGGTTACAGGTTCAGAAACTGGTTCCTGCTTTTCATCGACTTTGTCTTCCTCTTTTATCTCTTCAATACTTTCATCTTCTTCAACCTGAACCTCAGTCGGTTCTTCAATCTCCAGGCTTTCTATCTCTTCTATAAACGTCATATCATCACTAAAGGTTTCTTCCGCCTGCTCTGGTTCAGGTTTCAAGTCTTCAATTACTTTATAATTCTTTTCAAATTCAGAAACATCTTTTTCCATACTTATACTTTCAGATCCGGACTCTTTCTTTCCCAACTCCAGTAAAGTAATATACAGGCCCTGGATCCTTGATTTCAGAATATCTGACTCGATTTGGCTAATATGATCATTATTTTTAATGATCTCCACAAAATTTTTGATATCTTGTATCTCTTTAAAAAGGATTTCTATTTTATCTTTGAATTCCATATTTTTAAAATCTAATAATTGGATTTCGTTTACACTACAAAGTTAACGATAATAAGTCAGAAAAAGTTATCCGATGTTTATAGAAAGATCATTGGGGGGAAGTAGAAAAAGAGGCTCAATAGAAGTTATTGCGGGGTCTATGTTCTCAGGAAAAACAGAGGAATTAATCCGGCGGCTAAAGAGAGCCAAACTGGCAAACCAGCAGGTGGAGATCTTTAAACCTAAGATAGACGTTCGGTATTCCAACAGGGAAGTGGTTTCCCATGATGCCAGGACGATCCAATCAACCCCGGTTGAAACAGCATCAAGCATATTACTTCTCACCTCTGATGTTGAGGTTGTTGGTATTGATGAAGCCCAGTTTTTTGACGATGCCCTGGTGGATGTTTGTAATAAATTAGCAGATAGTGGAGTTAGGGTGATTGTAGCAGGGCTTGATATGGATTTTAAGGGCATACCTTTTGGGCCAATGCCTGGTTTATTGGCTATTGCAGAAGAAGTGACAAAGGTTCATGCTATTTGTATGCGCTGTGGCAGCCTGGCCTCCTATTCTTTTCGCCTTGCCGACAGTGATAAAAAAGTTCTTTTGGGAGAAAAAGATAATTACGAACCCCTTTGCAGGGAATGTTTTGTTGAAGCAGTGGGAGATAACCCAAAGCTCAAATGAGTAAATGCTTAAATGAAATAATGATTTTTTTAGTGAATGCCTAAATATTTAAATGATGAATTCTTAGTCCAAAATAATTCCAAAGAATGTAAATTTTAAGAGAAATTATCTGTATTATTCATATTAAAAAAACAGTGTGAAACTTCGTATTGATGAAATAGTAAAAATAGTTGACGGAAAACTTTTTGGAAGCGGGAAAGAGGATATTTCCCAAATACTTACCGATAGTCGTTCGTATTGTCTGCCCGGGGAAACAGCCTTTTTTGCACTCAAAGGACCTCACCATAATGGCCATGAGTTTATTAACCAACTTAAAACAAAAGGAGTTAACTGTTTTATTGTAAGTGAAGACCCTGTTTATAATTCCTTAGAAGATGGACTTAGTTTTATTCATGTCAAAGATACCCTGGCTGCACTTCACCAAATCGCTGCTTTCAACAGAAATCAGTTTAGCAAGCCCTTAATTTCAATAACAGGAAGTAATGGAAAAACCATTATTAAAGAATGGTTATCTCAGATTTTATCAAAAGAGAATAAAGTAATCCGAAGTCCCAAAAGTTATAATTCACAGGTTGGTGTACCTCTTTCTTTATGGCTACTTGATAATGAATTTGATTATGGTATAATTGAAGCGGGAATATCAAAGCCTGAAGAAATGGAAAGGCTTGAAAAGATAATCCGACCTGATGTGGGCCTAATTTCAAACATTGGAGAAGCGCATCAGGAGAATTTTGCAAATTTTGAAGAAAAAGCCAGGGAAAAAATTCAACTTTTTAAATCTGCAAATACAATTATTTATTGCCGTGATCATCAAATTATTGATCAAATTATACAGGATGAATATAAAAATTCACAAAAACAGCTCATTAACTGGTCATTTATTGATAATGCCGACCTGTTAATCCAAAAAGTTAACAGACTTGAGACCAAGACTATACTTAAAGGAAAATACAGAGGGGACGATATTTCTTTTGAAATTCCTTTTACCGACCAGGCTTCTGTTGAAAATGCAATTCATGTGTTTTTATTATTAAAAACACTGGGGATTCCGACATTAAGTATAGCAAAGGAAATGAAAGAAATTGATCCGGTTGCCATGCGACTGGAACTTAAAAAAGGAATTAATAACTGTACAATTATTAATGACAGTTATAATTCAGACCTGGTTTCCCTTTCTATAGCTCTGGATTTTTTAAATCAGCAACATCAGCAAGAAAAGAAAACACTTATACTTTCGGATATTTTTCAAAGCGGGAAAAACGAATCTGATCTTTATAGACAAGTATCTGAAATGATCAAAAAACAAAATATTGATCAGTTCATTGGTATAGGCGAAACTTTATACAGAAATGCTGAAAAATTCCTGGGGGATAAGAAGTTTTTTAAATCTACTGAAGAATTCCTTAAGTATTTTTCACGAAACCAATTCAAAGATGAGTTGGTTCTATTAAAAGGGGCTCGTAGTTTTGAATTTGAAAAAATCTCTGAGCTCCTTGAGTTTCAGATCCATGAATCTGTCTTGAAGATCAACCTGAATGCCCTGGTAAATAACCTCAATTATTTCAAGAGCTTATTAAAACCGGAAACAAAGATCATGGGCATGGTAAAGGCTTTTGCTTATGGAAGTGGTTCAATCGAAATAGCAAACATTCTGGAATTTCACCATTCTGATTATCTTGCTGTTGCATTTACCGATGAGGGAGTGGCATTAAGGGAGGAAGG
>Ga0164313_10005835_pt1 | contig 10879 bp, 8 predicted proteins | sample GuaBasSedimGuay4_FD_113735 | JGI IMG/M metagenome (GOLD analysis project Ga0164313, IMG submission 113735) | Subseafloor sediment microbial communities from Guaymas Basin, Gulf of California, Mexico - Guay4, Core 4569-4, 0-3 cm | ecosystem: Environmental > Aquatic > Marine > Hydrothermal vents >...
GCCCTGCCTTCCTACGACCCTTCCATCACCGCCGACCCGTTCAAAACCTTTGCCGAGCTGCCGGCCCTGTCGCGCTACCTTTTCATGCTGGATGATGCCCGTTTTTTTGTGGAAGGCTTCATCAAAGGGCCCGTGTGCCGCGGGCAGGTGGCGCTGAACGTGGTCAACGACCATTTTTTCGTGGCCTTCTTCGATCCTGTCAAAGACAGCATCAGCAATGACACGCTTTTCTTGAACAGCGTCAGCGATCTTTTGCGTATCCCGTCTGAAAAAAAGAGCACCCTGCTTCTTTTGAGCACCTGGCATAAATATGCCAAGCTCCAGAAAGAATACCTGGAGGCCAAAGAAAAATACCTCATGGAGCTCAACCCGGACAACAAGGGCAACACGCTCGATTATGTGTGGAACGGCGACCACGTCAATGACAACGCCCTCTTGACCGTGTTCCGGCATTTTGACAGCGCCAGCGTGGTCACCGGATTTGTGGGGAAAATGCCCAAAACCGGCTGGGTATTGGATTATCCCCTGCTCGAACGCATCCACTACCTGCTGGTGGCTGGTTTCAATGTCTACGGCAACGCCGGGCACCAGCTCGAAACGCGGCTGTACATGGATTTTCTGCGCATGGAGGGGGAAAATAACATGCTCAGTTTCCTGCCCATCGAAAATCGCCGGGAGATCTGGGACCACTGGTACCGCGACGCGCGCAAAGGGGCCGAGAACTACCTGGACGAACAATTCCGGGGGCTCCAGCGCACCACCGAGGTCGTTTACCACACCGACGACCCCAAGACGGAGTTCTTTGAAAAAGTAATAACCCATGTTGGGGCAGCCACAGAGGCGGTCGACATCATTAACCGGTGCCCGGATGACACTTGTGTAGATGCCGGCACCGGCCCGGATGAACAGCGGGCCGACCGGGCCATGCGGGAAATTACCGATATGCGCGGCCATCAGGTGCATGCCCTGCCCGATGTCATGTTCGTACACGTGGTCACGGGCAACGACACCGGGGATCTGGCCTACACCATCATCCGCAACAAGTCCTTAAGCAACAACTCCATGATGTTCAAGGAAGACCGGCGGCGCACACCCGAAGATGACACCCTCACCGTGGTCAAGGGATACGTGGGCAGCTACCCCAACGCCTTCAGCCGCATCCCCATCGATGAGATAGAGGCCCGCCTCGACACCTTTCTTAAAATCAACAACAAGCTCGACTATTACAATTATTCCAAAAAGCACGGCATTCAGAGAAACAGCCCCATTTTCTGGGAGGAATCCGACTGGCATTACCAGAACTTCTTAAAAAGGCAGCCAATTCGCGCCGGCCTGTTCGACATGTATCGATTTCATAGAATCGCCGAAAAAATCGATGCCAATTTTAAGTGGTGATTACCAATATGGGGTGAGGGGCAAAACCTCTGACCACGGTGAAACAAAAAAGATCGGGTTTCACTGGGCAGGCTGGATTTAAAATTATTCTGTTGCGGGTTACGAGTTTCAGGTTACAGGTCAGCATGACGTTTGGCCACTGACGACCGCTCACTTTCTCACGTTCTTACCTTCAGATTCTCGGTCAAGTCCTGATTAAAAGTTGTCACTTTTTTATAGATTTTTTTCAACCTGTCTTCCATATTTGTTGTTCCCAAAATGAACATCGAACATCCAACGTCCAACATCCAACGTCGAAAGTGGTTTATCAGCTTATTGTATTCAGTTTTCCTGGGCATTCAGCCAAGAGCAAAGGACCAAAGGTTCGATGTTCAGCGTTCGATGTTCGATGTTGGACGTTCATTCGGTCTGGCATCTGGACTCCGATCTCTGTGGTTCCGGTCTCTGGATTTCCGTCTTCTGTGGCTCTGAAGTTCGGTCCACCGACCACCGGCCACCGACCACCGTACTCATCTTCTTACCATCTGATGTTCTGTGGACCTGTCTTCCGCCCTCTGCCCTCTGACACACTGCCCAAATCAACCCCCCCCAAAAAACATCTTCCTTGGCAAACATGCCCCTATTTAGATATAGTACTGGCCAAAAAAGAGGTGTGTTTTGACCATATTAAAACGAAATGCCGAAAGACATTTGATTGACTGGTATCAAAAAAAGCTAATTTGTCGCGATTTAATTTTTCACGACAGCTAATGTGTCACAAAAACTTGACTCGCGACAAAAAATGGGCTATTATGTCGCAAATTGAGTTTTTCACGACAAAAAAATGCCAAGACACATATCAGATAAAGATCTTGAATCCATTGTTGCCCTGCTTATTGCTCAACCTGGCGGATGGCGAATTGGGGAAATTGAAAAATCCCTTGAGAGCAAAGGCCAATCCTTCAATCGCCGGACATTGCAGCGACGGCTATCAAGGCTTGAAAAAACAGGGAGAATCCTGATTACAGGTGTAGGCCGTGCTACACGTTACCGCACTGTTATCCCTGAGAAAAAGTCGGCAGAAGTCTCCAGCGGTATCCATCTTTCAATTGATGCTCAGGTTGTACAGGACCAGGTTTCCCGTTCTATATCTTTTCGTAAACCGATTGGTTATCAACGGGAATTCATCGACAGCTATCAACCCAATGCAACCTGGTACCTGTCGGAGACTTTGCGAAAGCACCTGGTGGATAAGGGCAGTCGGTTCAGCATCGACACTGCGGCCGGGACGTACTTTCGACAGATTCTTGGCAGACTCTCGATCGATCTGTCCTGGGCCTCAAGCCGCCTGGAAGGGAATACATACTCGCTGCTTGAAACTGAAAAGCTTATCGCATTCGGGGAAGCTGCACCTGGAAAAGCGCCCTTTGAAACCCAAATGGTTCTCAATCACAAAGCTGCTATCGAATTCCTGGTAGAGATGACAGGCGAGGGCAAATTCGATCGCCGCACCATTCTCAACCTCCATGCCCTGCTCTCGGATAACCTGTTGGGTAACCCCGCAGCCTCCGGTCGTCTCCGTGCTATACCTGTCGGTATTGCAAAATCTGTTTTCGAACCGCTCGCAATACCCCAACTGATCGATGAATTTTTCAACCGGATTCTAAGTACAGTCGGTGCAATATCCGATCCCTTTGAACAGGCATTTTTTTGCTTGGTACACCTGCCCTATCTCCAGCCGTTCGAGGATGTCAACAAGCGCGTATCACGGCTGGCGGCAAACATTCCGCTTATGCGCCACAACCTGTGTCCGCTGTCCTTTGTGGATGTACCGGAAGATCTTTATATAAATGGGCTCCTGGGAGTTTACGAATCAAACCGCATTGAACTGTTAAGGGATGTTTTTGTGTGGTCATACGAAAGGTCGTGTGATCGTTATCAAGTTGTGCGGCACACCTTGGGGGAACCAGACCCGTTCAGGCTGCGCTATCGCAAAGCCTTGATCGACTGTATTGGAGAAATCGTTCGCCAGGTTGCCCGTGGAGAGCTCAGCGATATAAATGAGGCCCTTTCACGATTGACCAATAATTTGGCAGAGACCCCCGACCGCAGGCAATTCCTTAAAATAGCCAAGGAAGAAATAGCTGCTCTGCATGAAGGAAACTTCGCGCGGTATCGGATCCGTGCCAGTGAATTCGATGACTGGCTGAATCGAAAAGGCTGAAGGTTTAAGTGGAAAACGATTAAAAAACCTTATAGGGAATCTACCCCATATTTCTTGAAAATGATATTTATATAGGGTACAATACCCCATATTTTTAAATTTCCGCTTTTTTATGGGGTATAAATCATGGTCATCGAAGGCATACTGGCAGAAAGTCGGCAGCACTACCAGAATCAGTATGACTACACTTTGGGTCGCCTGATGCTCATCCCTAAGGGATCCTTAAGGAAAAAGGTTCAGCATCAACATGCGTACTGGTATCTGCGGCAGCACATCAAGACAAAAGGCTATTTAGACAGCTACATCGGTCCGGACAGCAGCAAAGCCGTTCAGAATTTTATAGACTTTGCCAGGGAACGTGCAGACCGGCTGGATGAATTTAAAACCATAAAGGCGGCGCTGAAGCAGCTAGGGGTAAAAAACATGGAATTCCAGAAAAAGGGTTACCCCGATATATTCCTGAACCTGGTGAACGCGTTTGGAAAAGCCGGACTTTGGAATGAAGGCCTGGTGCTTATCGGCTCCTGGTGCTTCAATGTGTATGTTCAGGCCTTTGGCGTCGAGTTTTTCCCGCTTCGGACCATGGATTTCGACTTTGGGCTGCGCATTCCCTTTCTGGGCGACAAGGCGGATATCGATGACATCCTCAAAAGGATGGGTTTTATGGCACAAATCGATATGGCCTATGATCAGGTAAATTATGTTATGCCCGGTGTCGGTATCGTTGAAGTGTTTGTTGACCGTGGTAAAGCTACAGAAGAGCAAATTAATATGATAAAACAAAATCTTGCTTTACGACCAGCGGTCCTATCCTATCTTAACATTCTCGTCAATGACCCGGTTACGGTGAAAATGCATGGCCTGCATAAAGCCATTGTCGTACCGTCTATGCCATCATTTTTTATCCACAAACTGGTCACAGCCAAATTCGGGGAGCATCGTAATCGGACTTTGGAAAGTTATAAAATCAGAAAAGATTACAAACAGGCCGCCTTGGTGGGAAAGCGAATTTTCGAAGAAAAACCTCTCAGGGCTAAGCTGAAAGTTCAAATGAAGTCTCTCCCGAAAGATCTCAATAAAAAATTGGCTGAAAGTGGCAAGGCGGCCGCAGATTTTATAAAAGGGCCAGACTTGTCTTTAGATGATGTGAGCATTATCCAAAAAATGCTTGCCCTGTGAAACGAGGTGATACGTATGAATTCAAAGGATGATCAGCTCAAAGTGTTTATCACCAACCGCGAGTCTACATGTGATGAATGTGGGGAAAATCTCGGCCACCGGGCCTGGATTACCCTTCAGGGTGAAAAGGGTGCTGCTTGTCTCACCTGTGCCGATCTCGACCATCTGGTTTTTTTACCTTCAGGAGACGCAGCCCTCACGCGTCGTTCACGTAAATATTCCAAACTGTCGGCCGTAGTGCTGCGGTGGAGCAAGCCCCGTAAAAGATATGAGCGGCAAGGTCTCCTGGTGGAAAGTGAAGCGCTCGAACAGGCTGAGGAAGAATGCAAGGGCGATGCGAAACAGCGGGAAATGCGCCGCATAAATTCAGCCATTCGCCGGGATGAACTTGACAAGGTCTATATCAAACAGTTTTCAGCCCGTATTCGCGAACTCTACCCCAACTGCCCGCCCAAAAGGGAGTTCAAGATAGCCGAGCATGCCTGCCGGAAGTACAGTGGTCGGGTCGGGCGCAGTTCAGCTGCCAAGGCACTGGATGCAGAGGCGGCCCGTCTGGCTGTAATGGCCCATATCCGCCATGTGGAGACCAACTACGATGACCTGTTGGCGGGCATGCACGAGCGGAGCGAAGCGCGCATGATGGTCCGTGACGCTGTTGCTGAAATCCTGAATAATTGGCAGTAAAAAAAAGATTACTCCGGAATCGCTGGAGAGCAGGCTCCTGATGGCCGCCAATCGCTCCCCCTACAGCTTTCACGAGATTGTTTCCGTGGATGCGGGGCATACCGTCAATATTCGCGATGTCTTGGAACCTATTCCGCTCAAACCTTCCGGCCGGCAGCCGGTAACCTCCAAAAAAGTTCACGAAAAAGACAAGAAACAGTCCATTCACAGAGATGACAAGCAGCTCAAGCTTTTTCCAGATTGAATCTGATACCAATGCTAAAAACAGCCTGAAAATTCCATTTTGTGTGGTCTTATTAGTTAGTTAATTAGGTCCGACGTAACTTCTCAATAAACCCTGGGAGTCAAGATTTTAATGAACATACTGGATTCCCGCGAAGGCGGGAATCCAGTTTATTACCCGAGGTTATTGAGTAGCTTCGGTCCGACCCTAAAAAAATCTGGCCGCATCCTTCACTTCTCCACTTCCATGGTGGAATCGGATTTGGTGTTTGCCACAATCCGACCTTCTTTGATCTGGCCCATCTCTCTAAGCTGTTTAACTTATCTTGCCTGTTTTTTGGTAAATGATCGTAAAACCTACGCATAACGTTGCAAAAGCCGCAGGGTAAAAGGCGGTTTCTGATTTATAGACCTCTGGAGTCTGATATACATCTGAGCAAGTCTGTGGTTCTGGTCTCTGACACTCTGTCCTCTGGTCTTTGTGTCTTGGAGACTTCGTGGCTAATAAAAAATCGGCCGGATATATAAAAAATGCAATGTGCATAGCTTAATGTAAATTTACATTGTAATTTTACATTAAACATGGCAATATGCACAACCATGGATTCATATCGAATAGCAAGACAAATAAACCAGCCTATTCGATCCTTTTTTCTTTTTGGTCCCCGTGGCACGGGAAAAAGTACCTGGTTGAAACATGTACTCCCGGAGGCCATGTATCTGGATCTTTTGGATGCATCTCTCTTTCTTGAGCTTTCGCGCGATCCGCATCGTCTTGAGGCAATTATCGGTTTACTGCCTGAGCGGAGTTGGGTGGTCCTTGATGAAATCCAGAAAATCCCGGCTTTAATGGATGAAGTCCATCGCTTGATGGAAATGAAAAAATGGCGGTTTGCGCTTTGTGGATCATCGGCCAGAAAACTGAAAAGAGGTGGTGCCAATCTATTGGCAGGCAGGGCCTTGACCCTCTCCATGGAAGGCTTTGGCGTTGCCGAACTGAACGAGGCTTTCGACCTTGACCATGCATTGTCGTGGGGTACCCTACCTCTCGTTCACGAAGAACCGGAAATCGCGGCCGATATTTTAGCGGCCTACGTCAATACCTATCTTAAAGAGGAGATCCAGGCTGAAGGGCTCATCCGCAATGTTCGACCATTTTTACGTTTTCTCGCCATCGCCGGACAGATCAACGGCCAGGCCCTAAACATCCGTAATATCTCCAGGGAGGCGGCGGTGGCACGCAATACCGTGGACACCTATTTCTCCATCCTTACCGACACCCTGGTCGGGCACATATTGCCGGCTTGGAGACCAGGGTTGAAAGTTCGTGAGGCGGCACAGCCCAAATTTTACTGGTTCGATCCTGGGGTTGCGCGGGGAGCGGCCGGCCTTCTACGAGATCCGATGGACCGGATGTGGCAAGGCACCTCCCTGGAAACCCTGGTTTTTCAAGAACTTAGAATTTACAATGAAACCAGCCGGAAACACCGTCCTATCACGTATTACCGCACACCGGCAGGTGTGGAAATCGATTTTATCATAGAAACCGCGGTAAAAATTTCTGGTAAGGTACCGGAGGTCCTGGCCATAGAAGTGAAAAGGTCCGACCGTTGGCAGCGGCAGTGGGCGAAACACATGTTGAATCTGGCCGACACAAAAAATGTCAGGGTAAAACGCATGATCGGCGTCTACTGCGGGGAAAAAATTTATAAATTCGGTGATGTCGAGGTCTATCCGTTCAAAGATTTTGTCAAAGCTTTAACCGCCGGTGATTTCTATTAATCTCTGCTGTGAGATGATGTGTCCACGTTTGTTTACCCCGTGAAACCCGTATTTGCTCCTGTTTCACTGGGGTCTGCGGTGAAAATATTGTTTGCCAATAGCTTTTAACCAGTATGCAAGTTCCCTCGCCCCCGGCGGGAGAGGGTTAGGGTGAGGGGGTAAGATAAAAGTGAATTCTCTGCGTCCTCAGACGCCTTGGCTCTGAAGCTCTCCGGCTTTTGTAACGACAGGGTTTATCTTGCTTTTTTAGATAGTTGTTTAGGTCCGACCCCAGGTACAGGCAAGTTCGATCCTTACCGGGGCACCACAATTCTAAATTATTCACCCCAATAAGAGTCAAGAGCAGACTTGACTCCTTTATCAGAAAACATGAAAAGTCCGGGCGCTATCAGCCGGGCAGTTCCGCTCCCTGGTTCATGATTCCCAGATATCCTGTATAGCTGAAAACCCGGTTGCGCTTGCGGGATGTCAGTTCCCGAACAATCTCCAAACGCTCCAGATGCTCCAGGGATTTGTTGACAGTAGCCGGCGTGATGCCTGTTTCTTTTACCAGCCAGTTGGAAGTCGTGATTGGACGCCCCATCAGAGCCCGGTGCACCCGCAGGGCTGACACTGTCGCCCGGCCAAGTCCACTGATTCGGTCACGGTCTTCATTGGCAAGGTCGACAAGCTGCCGGGCTGTGTCCACCGCCTGGGTAGCGGTAACAATGACCGCCTCGGCAAAAAAATCGAGCCAGGATTCCCAGTTTCCGCTTAAACGAATTTCATTCAGCAGCTCGTAATAATATTGCCGGTGCGTTTTGAAATAGAGGCTCAGGTAGAGCATCGGCTCCCGGAGCATTTTTTGTTCACACAAGAGCAGCGTGATCAACAGGCGTCCCAGGCGGCCGTTGCCATCTAAAAATGGATGGATGGTTTCAAACTGTACATGGGCCAATGCGGTCTTGAGCAGCACAGGAGTGGCTTCCGGCTGGTCATGCAGAAACAGCTCCAACTTGCCCATGCAATCCAGCACCTGTTCCGCCGGTGGTGGAACAAAGGCAGCATTGCCGGGTCGAGTGCCACCGATCCAATTCTGGGTTCTGCGAAATTCACCGGGTGTCTGATTAGAGCCCCGCCCCCTGGAAAACAATACAGCACGCATTTCCTTGATCAGGCGCAGGGACAAGGGAAACCCCTCGGCCAGTCGCTTCAGCCCATAGTCCAGGGCTGCCACATAATTGCTGACCTCGCGGACATCGTCCAGCGGCACACCGGGCTGCATATCCAGTTCAAATAACAGGAGGTCGGAAAGTGATGACTGTGTGCCCTCGATCATGGAGGAGAGCACCGCTTCCTTGCGAACATACATATAAAGGAACAAAGAAATCTCCGGAAGGAAGGTCGAGATGCTGTCCAGTCTTCCGAGAGCAAGTAGCGCCTTGTCGAACTTGCCACGCAACTCCGGCGTCCAGTCAATGGACGGATTCGGCGGCAGTGGTGCGGGGACAAAGGCTTTGGCCTTCTCGTCCACCGTTGATATTGTAACGTATTGTCCTTGGAGTTCTCGTTTCATCGTTTGACGTATCCTAAAATAAGACTTTCCGTTATTTTAGTTTATTACTGTATACTAAAACAATGGAAAATAGAACAAGAGTCAAGCGCTTTGGCCAAAATAGATCATCTGAGAATACCCGCCGTCGCTTGATTCCACGAACAATAATATGATGCAAGGCTCCGGGAGCATCGATGCGTGCTTTGCGTGGCATACAGTCTTTATATCACAGTACGCTCGATTAGAAAATTATAATTTTATGGGCGTCCCTAATATCCCCGCGGGTTCCTTGCAGAGTATGCGGACGGCGCCTTGATCGATGAAATTCAGCACGTTCCTGACCTACTCAGCTATTTGCAAAACGATATAGATGAACGCTCTGAACCCGGCCGATTTATCCTGACCGGTTCACAGCACTTTGGTCTGTCACACTCTATCTCCCAAACCTTAGCGGGGCGTTGCGGTATTTTAATTCTTTTGCCGCTCAGTCTAGGAGAACTCCTGGCTTTCCCGAACGCACCAAAAGATCTGTTTTCTGTGCTCTGCCAGGGAGCTTATCCCAGGATTTTCGATCAGAACATTCCAGCCCACCAATGGCTTGCCGATTACATAACAACCTATGTCCAACGCGACGTCCGTGAAGTTGTCAATGTGGGAGATCTGCAAGCCTTTTCCAGCTTTCTAAAACTCTGTGCAGGCCGCACAGCCCAGGAGATCAACCTTTCCGCGATTGGGGGTGATGCCGGGGTTTCGCACAAAACCGTTCGGTCCTGGTTGTCCGTATTGGAAACAAGCTACATCATCCACCGCCTGCCCGCCTGGCACATCAATGTTCGCAAACAGGTCGTCAAAGCTCCCAAATTGCATTTCATCGATAGCGGACTCGCCTGTCATCTGCTCGGCATCCGCGAACCAGAGCAGCTCTATCATCATCCGCTACGGGGAGCTATTTTTGAAAGCTGGGTTGTTGCTGAAATTTTCAAAGCGCATGTGCATAGCGGTGACCAACCCCGTATTTTTCACTACCGGGAGACACGGGGAATTGAAATCGACCTGCTCATCGACCGATTCCAGGGTATGGATGCCATCGAAATCAAATCAGGTGCCACTATATCCAGAGATTTCTTTAAGAACCTTGAACGCTTTCACGATCGTTTGAATAAAGCATCATCAGAGCGATTGTTAAGTAAAAACATCGTTTATGGCGGCGATACAAAACAAAAAAGGTCCACAGTGCAAGTTCTACCCTGGCGAGATGTTCACGACTTGATGGCATTGGGATGAATTGGTTTGCTTTTTTTGCCAACGCTACAAGCCCAATGCTTTCCCCTCTCCCCTGGAGGGAGAGCGTTAGGGTGGGTGGTGGTGGGTAAAATTTTAGACAGGATTAACAGGATTTTTTTTAAACTACCTGCCTTTTGAATGTCGCATCTGGTGTTGTTTCATCGGGGTTAAAAATACTCTTGCATGGGACCGGTTGCAGAAAGCCAGCGAGGTTACTCGCAATTATTATTTCCTTTTTTATTTTAATCCGCTCTATCCTGTTAATCCTGTCAGGTAGGAAAAAAGCCCATGCGCGGTGACCAGCTTTCCAGACAGTGGCGGATCATTCGCCGGATCGAGTCCACTAAGAACGGTCTCACGGCAACCCAAATCGCCGATCTGGGGGACGTGTCCCTCAGAACTGCCTATCGCGATCTTGATGACCTGCAGTATGCCGGCTTTCCCATCTACACGGACAAGGGGGAGCATGGCCAGCGCTAGAAATTTATCGACACCTACCAATCAAACCTGCCCATCCCCTTCTCTTATACGGAACTTATGTCCCTGCACCTGAGCCGTGACCTGTTCAAGGTATTTAACGGCACGGTTTTCTCCGA
>Ga0164313_10005836_pt1 | contig 10879 bp, 6 predicted proteins | sample GuaBasSedimGuay4_FD_113735 | JGI IMG/M metagenome (GOLD analysis project Ga0164313, IMG submission 113735) | Subseafloor sediment microbial communities from Guaymas Basin, Gulf of California, Mexico - Guay4, Core 4569-4, 0-3 cm | ecosystem: Environmental > Aquatic > Marine > Hydrothermal vents >...
CCAATTGGTTTCTCACTTGTTGGCTGACCATTTGAGACATTATGTCGGTTAGCATTGTTACATCAAGGTTCTCACCCGTTTGACCGCTGTGACACGCAAGCCTCAATCTTCCGCCTTTTTTGGGCACATCAGCAAATGCAGTGCCGATGTTCAAAAAAGGTGAAGCTGCGGCGGCGAGGCCCAAAGCTGACATACGGCTTAAAAAGAGACGGCGGCTTATTTTACCCTGGCTCAGTAACATTTCCAATTGTTTAAGCTCGTTCATTTTTTCCTCCTTTGATTATGTTATTTTGTAAATTAACATTCAAACATCCACGATATACATCAAGAGATAGATTCGAAAGATTCATCCATTATATGGAGTGCCTGATCTATCTGAGTTTTTGTCATAACAACTGAGGGAACAAGTCGAATTGTATTGCCAAGCCAACCTTGTCCAGCGGGCAAAATCAAACCTCTTTTACCAGCCTCTTTTTTCAATCTTACTGATTCTTCTTTTGCGGGCTCTTTTGTTTTACGGTCTTTTACAAGCTCGACCCCTATCATTACACCTTTGCCTCGAACATCACCGATAACGTCATATTTATCCTGTAATTTCCGTAATCCATTAATCCAATATTTTCCCAGTTCTTCGGCACGTTCCCATGGTTTTTCTTTCATTATCGTTTCAATATTGGCAAGCGCTGCTGCTGCCATCAAAGGATTACTTCCAAATGTTGTGTAGTATAGGGGCGGTTCTGGCTCTGCAAAGGCTTGGGCAATTTCATTTGTGGTTAAAAGAGCTGATATTGGTAACCCACCTCCTAAGGTTTTAGACATCGTGATCATATCGGGAACGACTCCATAATGTTCAAAACAAAATTTCTTTCCGGTGTTGCCGAAGGAAGTAAATATTTCATCCATGAAAAATAGGATGTTATGCTTATCAAGTATTTTTTTTATTTCCTGAAAATAGCCGTTGGGTGCCGGGATGTTGCCTGCGGTTGCTTGTATGGATTCTGTCACGAAAACAGCGACGTCAGAGGATGTGTCATAAAGCAGTGCATCTTCCAGCAATTTTGCACATTGAAGATTACAAGTAGGATATTCCAAACCAAGCTGGCACCGATAGCAGTAATAAGAAGGGATACGGGTTACCCCAGGTAGCATCGGCCCCATCCCTTTTTTTAATGGACCGAAGCCTAATAGACTTCTGGCACCATGTGTTCTCCCATGAAAATCACCGTAGAGTGAAACCATTTCATATTTTTTAGTGTGTTTTTTTGCCAAGAATAGAGCGACCTCAACCGCTTCAGCCCCCGCATTTGCAAAGTATACTTTTTTAAAGGATTCCGGCACCACCGATAGAAGCTTTTCAGCTAAATCACTGACAATTTTTGCATTATAATCTACAGCTAAAGAGTACAATTTCCCGGCCTGTTCTTTAACCGCCTCAACTACGGCAGGATGGTTATACCCGATCAACGTCGCACATCCATGGGAGCAAAGTAAGTCGAGATATTCTCTTCCATGAGAATCTTTCAACACAGCCCCTTTCGCCTCGACAAAAGTAATATCTTCATCTCCAAAATGGTGTCGAACACAGGGTAGAAACATCTTTTTATCCTGATCATTCTTTGGATCTATTAAATTTGCTTTTTTCATTGTGACATTCCTTTTTTGGTAGACAACAATTATATTTATTCAGCGATAGTACTCTTTTTACGATATAATTTATTTATTTTAAGAAATAGCCATTGGTGTTTGTCTGAATTCGAAATACACTACCACCTGCTGTAACATACATCATATCCTTATCTTCAAACCGGCCAAATTCAACATTGGTAGGATATTCATCTCCTGTGCTATAAAATGCAAGTTCTTTACCCTCAGGAGAGTAAACATAAACACCAGGTCCTGGTGCATCATAAAACCAACCTGTTACATAGATATTTCCATTAGAATCAACTGTCATACCATCTGGTCCATCGGTATCGCGCCCTTCATAAGTGACCATCGTTTTGCGTTTACCCACTGAGCCATCTTCGTGGAGTTCATAGGTAAAGACCGCCATTAGGCCTTTATGTACAACCTGGCCTTCCTCATGCAGGTAGAAATTAAGCGTTCCGGTATCTGCGGCAGAAACATATAAAGTTTTTCCATCAGGCGATATCACGAGACCATTCGGTGCTCCTGCATTTGTTATAATCGCATGAACAGATCCATCTAAATCAATTCTATAAACACATTGTATTGGCTGTTCTAAAGGCTCATACCCCATATAACGAGGATCAGAAAAATATATACGGCCTTTTATGTCGATTGCAATGTCATTTGGCGAATTGAGTCTGCGACCTTTATAACTATGTGCTAGTATATATGACCTACCACTTTTCATGTCGATTTTTGATATTCTCTGACCACCGAAATCAGCTCCTTCTGCAACGATTAGATTTCCATCCTGATCAAATATTAGGCCGTTTGACATACCGCTTGGCGATCTAAAAACCTCTACTTTGCCATCCTTAGGGTTATATCTTAATATCGCGCCAGCCTGTATACCACCCTCATTGCAAGCTTCTGTGAGAGTTATATCGCTGAAATATATTAAACCATCGTGCCCTGCAGCGACACCTTCCGTGAAACATCCGTCGCCATAAATACGTTCAAAGATACTGCCTTCCTTTACTATATCAGAAGTGCCTACCGGCGTAGGGAATTGCATTTTTTCTGCTGCTACGACTATTGGTGCAGCAATAATAAAAACAATCGACATTGTTACCAACCCAATAATTGTGGACATGCTTTTTGTACAAAGGAATTTTTTGTCGTTATTCTTTTGTTTTTTTTCCTGATAATATTGATTAGTTTTCAACATGATGTCTCCCATTTTACTGTAAAATCATTTTTGCCTGCGGTAATTGCGCTAAGCATTTTAAAGGATATTAGTTAGTAAGCTAATATTTCAAACTCCTAACCAAAAATAGCTTCAGTTCCTACACTTCTTTTGAAAGTGGGATTCCCTCATTATCCCACCCCCTCAACGTGTAGTAATCTTGAAGCATTTTTTCTAATTCTTGCGGGTTAATAACCTTTCCTCCGCTTATGGGTTCGGTGAAAAATCGTTTAGGTAAGGTATCATCCTTTTTCGTCATGCCTTCGCGTATGTTAAATTGTTGGCTCAGATTTCGAATGTTCGCCGCAATTTTTTTAAGGCCATCATGATTTAGTTTTATGCCCATTGTGCCTTGAATTATTTTGGCCAGACCATCCCAAACATAAATGTCACGATAAAACCGGCATGTAATAAATGCATCATGCAGTGTAAGGCGATCTTCATAATCAAGCGCTATTTCAGCCTTGCCTTCAATTTCATCAGGTGCTATTTGTCCCGATAGTTCTGCTTTGAAAACAGTGCTTCGTAAATGGCATGCACCTCTGTCAGAAGTTGCATACGCCAAACCCATTCCTTTAAAAACCCTGGGATCGTATGCTGAAGGTTCCAAACCCTTAACGTGAATAGCTATTTCTTCCATATCCCATTCTTGTGCAACATGCCTTATCCCTTCAGCCAAAACATTTCCTATTCCACGACGATACGCAATATCATTTAGCAATGAAGCAATACTGTCCACATCTCCATAGTCTATTTTTTCTTCTATTTTACCTCTCCTTGAAGCTTCAATAGTAAATGCAGCTAAATTACCCGCGGTGATAGTATCTAGACCCAATCGGTCACAGACATCGTTAAGGTAGACGATTTCATTTATATTAGGGATATCGCAGAGACCTCCAAATGAATATATTGTTTCAAATTCAGGGCCTTCTAATTTTAAACCTTTGTGCCGACCTTCTATTACTTCGGTTAACCTCCCGCAGGCCATTAAACATTTGGCACAAGAATGTGGACGAACGTTACATTGTTCATGAAGACCTTCAGCTGAAATATTTTCCCATCCGTCAAGAGTGCCTTTAGACCAATAGCGCGTTGGAAAGGACCCTATTTCATTTAGGACACTGACCAGTGCTGGTGTACCTTTGGCTTTAAAGCCCAGCATGACGGGATTTGTCTTTCTTTCAGAGCTTATCTGGGACCATAGTTCTTGCAATATTTCAGGTTCCGCTATTTCCTTTTTGGCAGTTCCACTAAATGCCAGACCCTTAATATTTTTAGAACCTAAAACCGCTCCCATCCCAGTTCTTCCAGCGGATCTCCAGTAATTGTTTGCTACTAAAGAAAAGCGTACAAGATTTTCACCAGCAGGACCGATCACAATTATACCGGACTGTTTGCCTACAAGATTGCGAACAGCATCTTGGGCATCATAAACCTCCATTCCCCAAATATCGCCTGCTTCGTGAAATTTTATACCGGCATCCGTGACTTCTAACACTGTCGGGCTTGATGCAACGCCCCGTAATATGAAAGCATCGTATCCAACGCGTCCCATGTATTCTGCTACCGCCCCTCCCGAATAAGACTCAGCATAGATTCCTGTCTGAGGTGATTTGCTGAACAATCCATATCGACTGGAGCCCCATACTTTAGTATTAACAGTTGGACCTAGCGCTATCACCAAGTGATTATCAGGCGAGAAAGGATCGATACCTGGCTTATTCTTTTTTAACAGCAGATATGTAGCAAGGCCTTTTCCTCCCAGATAAGTTTCGTAAATACTATCCGGAATATCTTCGGATATGCTAGTCTTATGTTCCAGATCAATCTCCAATACTTTCCCGTAAACTCCCTTCATAATCAGTTTCCTCTTTTTAGATTTCTTTTAATAACATTTATAAAATGTCTGAAGCTCCATGCCTAAGGGGGATCATACATAAATAGATTAATATTTTTAGATAAACTTAACAGTAAAATGCTGTTTAAATATTCCTCTTTCTTGTATGGGGACATTTTGACAACAAGAAATCGTCTATTATTCTCTTTGTTTTCTACCATTCTGTAGTTAATCTTTTTTTCGTGACTGGCTGATAAGGTATCGATTATATCTTCGAAGCCGTCATTAGCTATATTGCCTGAGCTTTTTTCAAAAATGATATAACTATAAGCTGAATCAAAGTTCTCTTTGATATGTTCCAAACTGGCAACGGACTGTTCGGTGTATTGTATCATTTGCTCAGACATAAAAATGAGAATATGTAGAATAGATAATTTATCTTCCCCTGTGGTAGGGACCGTAAGATATTGACTTGACGTCTAAATTTCATCCGCTAATACCGCACCTTTATCAGCCGACTTTACAAGTAATGAATATCTCTTTAAAAATTTACTACACTCTTTTTTAAGCGGCTTAAATTTTTTCATGCGTGCAGATAACTCAGTATCTGTGACATCCAGGTGAAGCTTTCGAGACGGTATGTCGATTTCGATAATATCTCCCTCATTTACTAAACCAATAGGACCGCCAACTACTGCCTCAGGAGAAACATACCCGATACAAGGTCCGCGTGTTGAGCCTGAAAAGCGCCCATCTGTTACCAAAGCGACACTATCCCCAAGGCCCAAGCCCATTAATATAGAGGTCACCATGTGCATTTCTCGCATCCCTGGTCCTCCTTTAGGCCCTTCGTAACGAATGACAATCACGTCACCACTTTTTATTTTATCCATCATTAATGCGTTGACAGCGTCTTCCATGGAACTAAATATTCGGGCAGGCCCCTTGTGCGTCATCATCTTTTGGCTAACACCGCTTTGTTTTACGACCGAACCGTCAGGTGCAAGATTGCCATACAAAATGGCGAGACTCCCTTCATGGTGAAGAGGAGAATCTATGGGCATAATTACATCTTTGTCCAGTACAAGGGCAGCATTGGTATTTTCCCCTATCGTACGTCCCGTTACTGTAGCCGCCTTGGTATCAATACGTTCACCCAGCTCTTTTATTACTGCCGGAATTCCTCCCGCTTCCTCAAGACGTAACATTGGAAATTTTCCGGATGGAACTATATTGCAAATATGAGGGGTCGATTTGCTGATATGATCGAGTTTGCTAAAAGTGAAATTGAAACCTGCTTCAAGAGCGATTGCAGGGATATGAAGTGCTATATTTGTTGAACCACCTATCGCCATGGCGACCTTGGTCGCATTGTCGATTGCTGCTTCAGAAATTATGTTGGAAGGGATTAAATTCTCATTGACCATCTCTACGATTCGTGAGCCAGATTGACGAGCTATTCTGATTTTCTTGGTACCCTGGGCATGAGCTGTTCCACAACCAGGAAGCGTCATTCCTAAGGCCTCTGCAATGCAGGACATTGTATTTGCTGTTCCCATCATGGCACAACTGCCGGGTCCGGGGAGGGCACATTGCTCTATTTCCGATAATTCGTCTTCTGATATATCACCGCGTTTGGTTTTGCCTATATATTCCCGCATGCTTGTCAGTGTAATATCCTCATTCTCTCGGAATTTACCAGGATACATCGGACCGCCAGTGACAATAATTGTAGGTATGTCCAATCTTAAAGATGCCATGATATGCGCTGGCACGATTTTATCGCATGAACACAACATGACCATTGCATCAAACCTATGACTTTCCACCATAAGCTCAATCGAATCAGCGATAATCTCACGGCTAGGTAGCGGATAGCGCATACCGATATGCCCTTGGCACAAACCGTCACATATTGCGATTGTGTTAAATTCGACGGGTATTCCGCCAGATTCACGGATACCGCTCTTAACCACTTTTGCTAACTCACGAAGATGGAAGTGACCAGGGACGATTTCGTTCCAGGAGTTGACAACTGCAATGATGGGCTTTCCAAAATCCTCTTTTATGAACCCAACTGAATGCAACAAAGCACGGTGTGCCGATCGCTCCAAACCAGAATACAGTTCCTTACTTCTCATAGTTACGCCCGTCTCGCTTAATAATTGAAAATATTGTCTGTCAAAAAGTTAAAGGACGATATAATTTATCGAATCGCAAATTATTTATTCAGTATAATGCATGACCTATGCCAAGTAGAATAAATTCTATATTATCAATATTATAAGGGAGTTAAAACATGGTAGGAAGTGGGGCAATGAAAAGAATAATTCATATTTGAATTAGAATATGCGCCAACTATCAAATATCATTACAATTTTCATTAATTCATTAATGAATTTACTAAACTAAGCACTATTCTTAAACATAACAGTGGTGTATGTACCGTTAATTCATTTGTGATTTAATTACATAGTCAAGCCATGTTTTTTTAACTTACGAAAAGCAGTTGCTTGGCTGATTCCTAAAAACCTTGCGAGTTCATAGGTAGTTTGGCATTGCGAGGTGGCGTTTTCCAGTAATTCTTTTTCAAAATCCATCAGCGCTTCGGGTAAATTATTATTGATCCTTGGTGAATTTCCAGTCTTACCCAATGATGTGAAAGACTCCTTCAATATTCTTTCAATCATTGCATCTATAGTTTTTTCTTCACTCAAGACTACAGCTCTTTTAATCACACTCATCAGTTCACGAACATTGCCTGGAAATTCATATGATTGAAGTGCGTCCATTCCTTTAAAAGAAATCTGTCGTTTAAGTCCATATTCTTTATTAAATTTCATCAGAAAGTAAGATGCCATCTCAAATATGTCATCAAATCGTTTTCGAAGTGGTGGAATTTTAATAGTGAACGTATTTAAACGAAATAATAAATCCTCTCTGAACCTGTTACTTTCCACAAGTTTTTTCAAATCACGGTTTGTAGCTGCAATAACGGTGCAATCAATGTATATTGATTTTGTTCCTCCTAAGCGCATGATGATATTGTCATCTAGATATTTAAGGAGCTTCGCCTGAATCGATAAGGGCATATCACCAATTTCATCTAAAAAAAGAGTTCCCCCCTGTGCCAATTCAAATAAACCGGCCTTACCTTCTTCGCGAGCTCCGGTAAAAGCACCTTTTTCATAGCCAAAGAGTTCAGCCTCCAGAAGGCTTTCTGGCAAATTCGCACAATTAATTTGAATAAACGAGTCTCTCTTATATTTGCTGTTCTGGTGAATGAATTTTGTTAAGATTCCTTTCCCAGCCCCAGATTCTCCTAAAATTAAAATATTCGACGCCTTCAATTTAGCAAGTTTCAATGCCATCCTCAGTATCTGCCGCATTTCTTCACTTTTTGCGATAATATCCTGCTGTTTTAGCTCGATCATACTCAGGTCCGCGAGTTCGTCTTTGTATTTTTTTGCGACCAAACGAGTTTGATCTAATCGCTGTTGCGTGGCATTGAGCTGGGTAAGATCTCGCTCATTGAGCACCACCATAGAAATATCGCCGCTCGCATCAAAAACTGGCGTTCCCGTTACCAATAAATGCTTTTTAGTTGCGTGGACGTATATCAAGAGGCTTACCCTGCGTTTTGTTTTTAGTATTTCCATCGTAACACTTCTATCTACCATACCTTTGTCAACCATCTCAGAAACATTCTTGCCAATGATATCCTTCTCCTTCCATCCATTAAGCTTTTGAGCTGCTTTGTTCATTCGGATGAAATATCCCTGTCCATCTAGAATAACGAGACCATCGGAAGAAGAGGAGAAAACTGTTTCAAATTGATTGGTTAACTGTTGGTAAGATTCCAATTTTTGGGCAGAATTTTCAAACTGTTGCATTTTTTGGAAATTGCTAACCGTACCAGCAATTTTTCCTGATTGACGAATTGGGGTTATATTTACAACCAGACGCACATCTTTACCTCTAATATGGCGACCGATTTGAGGTTTACCTGTTTTCAAACAATCGAAAACGTGCTGGCTGGTTAAAGGCAACACATCACTTATATTGGTACCAATACTCTCATTTTTTTTTAAACCAAGGATTCTAAGAGCTTTCTTGTTGATTAGCATGATATGACCATTTACGTCAGTTGCAATCACACCGTTGCTGGTTGAATTAAAAATATCCTGTACGGAAATTGATTTAACCATTTGAATATCCCATCTTAACTGTTTGATATTGCGTTTTTAAGATGATTGCCCTTCCTCATGATCAGGCGAGATGTTTTTGGAATGACCACCATATTTTCAGTTCAAACTAATAGGCCACTTACTGTGAATTTTAAAACATTGCAAAGGTAAATGCTCCGGACCAGAACAATCTCTGTAATTTCTATTCTATAAATTCTAAGAATGACTTCAATTGTAAATCAAAATCACGCCCCTTTCTTGAATTTTGCAGACTTGGTATTTCTTACAGATTTGTAACTGCAAAGATTGTATGATATATCAGTTTTTTAATAATTCATAAGAGTTAGTTCTAATCACAACCCAATTTGCAATGGTTCAGGGTGTTGATTTTAGTATATTGTGAAAAATTTAAACATTATTTTGAGTCAGCTTAAATACACAAAGATTTTTCTTGAATATACTTGATTTGGTTTTCAAACCTTATAAAGCATCTTTTTCGACAGACAAATTATTCAAAGTAAGGGGGCTAAAATACAGCCCCCTTGAAAAATTATTCATCAAGCTTGAACTTGTTGTTGCAGATGTCACAGGTGGCACAGAATTCTCTCTTGCCTATGCGAACGATTTGACAGCCACAGGTCCATTTCTTGAGCTTTGATTTGCCCTTGACCTTTGGCTTTGGATCAAATTGTCAGTGAGTCTCTATCGATTTATTAAAGGGTTTGAAATACTAAATCTCCGTTGGAAATTTCAACATTGATTCTTGTGCCGGGCAGAATTTCACCTTTCAGAATCTTCATGGACAAGGGGTTTTCGAGATGCTTCTGGATTACCCGTTTCAGAGGTCTGGCACCGTATGTTGGATCGTATCCTTTCTCTGCCAGAAACGTTATTGCCTGGTCGGCAAGTACCAATTCCATGTTCTGCTCCCCAAGACGGGTTTTAAGACGCTCCAACTGAATGGCAACTATTTTGGCAAGCTGCTCAGGGCTCAGGTTGTGAAATATGATGGTGTCATCGATGCGGTTCAAAAATTCCGGTTTGAAATTCGCACGTAAGGCAGCGGTAACACGTGCTTCCATCTCAGACCGATTTTCCTGTGCCATTTCCTGAATATGCTGACTGCCTACATTCGAAGTCATGATGATGATGGTATTCTTAAAATCGACGGTTCTACCATGCCCATCCGTCATTCGACCGTCGTCCAGAATCTGGAGTAGTACGTTGAAAACTTCCGGATGGCCTTTTTCGATTTCATCGAACAGAACAACAGCATAGGGTTTTCTGCGAACAGCTTCCGTCAGGAACCCGCCCTCGTCATACCCCACATATCCCGGGGGCGCACCAATCAATCTGGACACGGCGTGTTTTTCCATATACTCAGACATGTCGATGCGTACAATGGCTTGTTCACTGCCAAAGAGAAATTCAGCCAGTGCTTTGGCAAGTTCGGTTTTCCCAACACCGGTGGGGCCCATGAAGATGAAAGAGCCAATGGGCCGGTTGGGGTCTTGAAGGCCGGAGCGTGCCCTCCGGACGGCATTGGAAACGGCGGTAATGGCTTCGATTTGACCAATGACACGGCAAGAGAGCCGACCCTCCATCTGAACCAGCTTCTCCCGTTCACCCTCAAGCATTTTGTTGACAGGGATGCCGGTCCAGCGTGAGATGACCTCGGCAATATCATCTTCTTCAACTTCCTCCTTGAGCATCTTTTTGTTTTCCTGGAGCCGGGAGAGTTTTTGCCTGGCCTCCACCAATTGTTTTTCGAGAGCAGTGGCAAGGCCATAACGTATTTCTGCAACCTTGGCCAGGTTGCCTTGTCTCTCGAATTTCTGGGCTTCAATGCCTAGCAGCTCCTGTTTTTCCTTTATTTCCCGGATGGTTTGAATCGTGTCCTTCTCGTTTTGCCAGTGGGCTTTCATTTGAAGAATGTCTTCACTGAAATGGCTCAGATCGGCATCTAATCTGGAAAGACGC
>Ga0164313_10005837_pt1 | contig 10878 bp, 8 predicted proteins | sample GuaBasSedimGuay4_FD_113735 | JGI IMG/M metagenome (GOLD analysis project Ga0164313, IMG submission 113735) | Subseafloor sediment microbial communities from Guaymas Basin, Gulf of California, Mexico - Guay4, Core 4569-4, 0-3 cm | ecosystem: Environmental > Aquatic > Marine > Hydrothermal vents >...
GCCTTCGTGTCTTTGTGTCTTCGTGTTTGCGATGGATGGCTCTGTGCCTTCTCTGTGCCTCTGTGTCTCTGTGGTTAGTCGGGTGGGTGGGCGGAAAATCCGAAATCCGAAATCCGAAATCCGAAATCCGAAATGACCAGCTTGGTGTCTTGGTGTCTTTGTGGTTCAATACGCGTTCCCGGGTGGGGATAGCATCCCCGGGGAGCCCTCTGATGCATTTCGATGTTCTGACGATATTTCCGGAGCTTATCGAGACCTTCCGTTCGGTCGGGGTCCTCGGTAGGGCCGTCGACAAGGAGATCATCGGTCTCGAGGCCCATGATCTGCGCGATTGGGCGGACAACAAATGGCGTCAGCTTGATGACGAGCCCTACGGGGGCGGTGCAGGGATGGTGTTACAGGCGCCCCCCGTGCTGACGGCAGTGCGTGAGCTGGCGGCGCGAGGTGAGCCGCCGAGAACGATCGTCCTCGGCCCGCGTGGCAGGGTGCTTGATCAGCAGCTCGCTGAGGAGCTCGCCCGCGAGGACCGAGTGGTCCTCCTGTGCGGGCGGTACGAGGGCTTCGATGAGCGGATCTTCGAGATCCTCGAGCTTGAGGAGATCTCGGTCGGAGATTACATCCTAGGTGGCGGAGAGGTTGCCGCGATGGCTCTGATCGAGGCGGTGACCCGGCTGGTCCCCGGGGTTGTCGGGGATCCGGAATCGGTTGCCGAGGACAGTTTCGGCTGCGGCCTCCTCGACCACCCCTGCTACACCCGCCCCTCAGTGGTGGAGGAGAAGTGTGTCCCGGACGTGCTCCGCTCGGGCAACCACGAGGCGATTCGGCGCTGGCGGCTCGAGCGCGCCGTAGAGGCGACGGTAACCAAACGGCCGGACATCGTAAAGAGGAGCTGGGAGCGGTATCCGGAGGAGGTCCGCTCGTTGATCCGTCGATTTGCACCTTCGTTGGAGCCTGCAAGTGAGGATGAGTAATCCTGAGGGCGCCCGGGGTTGAGAGATTCACGAGGAGAACGATGAAGAAATTCATGATGATTGCGGTGTTGCTGATGGGATTCGCGTCGGGGTTCGTATTTGCGCAGGGCTTCGACTCCGAGCCCGTGTTCAACGTGCGGCTGCTTCCCGATCGGTCACCGGCGGTTGCGGGCGAGGAGCTGCGTTTGGCGGTGCGGCTCACGGTAGACCGTGGGTGGCACGTTAACTCCGATAACCCGGGGGACGAGTTCTCCCTGCCCACCGGGGTGGAGTTCATGCTCCCGGACGGCTGGCTCGCGCCGGTAGTGAGCTTCCCAGACGGCGAGATGATCGATTTCGAGTTCTCCGACGATCCGATCGAGGTGTGGGAGCACGAGGCCGTGGTTCTTGCCAGCCTCGTGATTCCGGAGTCTGCGGTCGGCGATCATCGTCTCCGAGTGGTGGTCACTGCGCAGGCATGTAACAACACCCAGTGCCTGCCGCCCGAAGAGGTCCGAACCGGCGTCGATGTCACTGTGGCTCCTCCGGGCACCTTGTCGAGCCCGGTGAACGAGGAGGTCTTCACGAAGCTTGTTGCCGGCGCCGCCGGTCCGGGCGGATCCGGGAGTTCCTCGGACCTGACATCCAAGTCCCTTCCCCTTCTCCTGATCGGAGTGTTTTTTGCGGGTCTTGCCCTCAACCTGACGCCGTGCGTCTTTCCGCTCATTCCTATCACCATAGGTTTCTTCACCCAACAGACGAAGGACCGCGAAGGGAGCACATTCCCGCTTGCGCTCGCCTATGTTCTGGGTATTGCGCTCACCTACTCGGTCCTCGGAGTGTTGGCCGCCCTCAGTGGCGCCATCTTTGGCAGCGCCCTGCAGAGTCCCTGGGTGGTGGGGTTGATCGTTGTGGTGCTGCTGTCGTTGGCGACCTCCATGTTCGGTCTCTGGGAGCTTCGGGTGCCGACTTGGGCGCAAAAGGCTTCCGGTGGTCGAACGGGAGTTTTCGGCGCGCTCATCATGGGTTTGGTCATGGGCTTTATCGCCGCGCCGTGCATTGGTCCCTTCGTGGTTGGCCTTTTGACCTACGTCGGTCAGCGGGGCGATCCGGTACTTGGATTCATCCTCTTCTTTACCCTTGCCATGGGCCTCGGTCTTCCGTACCTGATCCTCGGCACCTTCACCGGCGCGATCAACAAGCTGCCGGCCTCTGGGATGTGGATGATCGGCGTACGCCGGGTCTTTGGTGTCATCCTCATCGCGATGGCGGCCTACTTTGCGGCACCGCTGATGCCGGGAGACTCGGGCCGTTGGCTCATGTCGGCGGTGCTGGTGCTTGGCGCTTTATACCTTCTGGTGGTTGATCGCACCGGACACGAGCAGGCCTCCATTGACCGGGTCATGCGGCTGCTGTCGGCCACAGTGCTCGTCGTCGGCGTCATGATGGCTCCGGGGATTCGGGAGGGCGGTACCGCGGTCACTGCCACGGCCGGCCACCTCGAGTGGCAGGCCTACGAGGTGGCGGCCGCGAAGGCGGCGATCGCGAGCGGCGGTCCGGTGATTGTCGACTTCTACGCCGATTGGTGTGCGCCGTGCCGCGAGCTCGATGAGAGGACGTTCTCGGATCCGAAGGTCCGTGGGGTGCTCGAGGGCTACACACGGTTCAAGGTCGATCTCACCCGCGCCACCGATAGCGGCCAGGCGCTAATCTCCGAATACGCCGTGATGGGCGTGCCGACGGTGATCGTGTTCAGCGGTGGCGAAGAGGTCTTCCGGATCACCGGCTTCGAACCCCCCGGCAGCTTCCTCAAGCGCCTGCAGGCCGTGCCCTAACCCGTCTCCGTTCCCGCCCGCCGTCCGCGGTCTTCGCCCGCGGCCACGGTCGCTCACCGGCATGTCCTCGGAACGCGAGCGTTCCTCGGTCCCACCGGTGAGCGCCCTCGCGCGCCTGCGGCGCGCCGGCGGGCTGCTCCCTGCCGAACGACGCCCCCCCACCTTTTGTGTGATCGCGACGATTCCGGACCTCTGGCCGCGTTTTCCTCCCTCCGCTCGATCGGTACGATCACGAGATCTGTCCCTCCTCGCTCCAGTCGGAGAAACGCAGCCAGAGGCCCAATCTCGTCGCGATCGCGGAATCTCCGTTTCACACCGATTCCGCGGGGCCTGATTCAGTCCTGTTACCCCCGAGGTCGGCGCGGCGGCTTCGCCGTCCCCGCCGCTGTCGCTCCGGACCTCTGCTGCGGTCCGCGATACGCGGCCATCTGGCACGCTAACGCGCACCAGCTGACCACGTCTCGCGGCCCTCGCGACGAGTCCCTACGCAACAGCGCCGCGCCGACTCATGGCTCCGGGTGGAGGATGACGATCAGGGTGGGATGTGGGCCTAATCCCTAATACCTTCCTCGCGACGTGGCCCTCCGCGACAGCGCCACGCCGACTGTGGATTCCCGGCGGAGGATACAAGCTGGGGGACGGCAAATCCGAAATCCGAAATTTCCCTAGCTGTCGATGATGTCGCCGCCGGTGATGACCCGCTCCTCGCCATTGATGCGAATGCGCAGGAATCCTTCCTCGCTGAAATCAACCAGGGTTCCGGACACCATCTCGCCCGAAGCGAGTCGCACTGTGATTGAGTCGCCGGGTTGTTGGATGAGCAGGCTGCGCCAAATCTCGAGTGTCGGTTTGGGATCCGCCATCGAGTGATCGAGCTCAGTGACGAACGTGCATACGATGTCATGCCGCCATGAGTCGGCGTCGCCCTCGGCGACGTGATCGGCAACCGAGGTTGCAAGGAGCGCGTCACCGTTGTCGATGATTGGTGCGGTTTCCAGGTTGATACCGAGGCCAACCGTGACCCAGCTGGTCTCGCCATGGCGGGCGAACACGAGCAACCCAGCGAGCTTGCGGCCATCGACGAGAATGTCGTTGGGCCATTTGATGCGCGCGTCCGGGACGCCTATGCCGGTGACCGCAGCGTGGGCTGCGGCGGCGGCGAGCATGGGCAGCTGGGCGATAGTCTCCGCCGTGAGGCCGGAGCGCAGCCAACTCATGTACAGCCCGCCGGCCGGTGATTCCCATCGGCGATCGCCGCGGCCCTCGCCGCCGTCTTGACGATCGGCGAGGATCAGGGTTGATCCTAGATTTTGTTGTTCGTCATCCATCTCCGCGATCAGCGCTCTGGCCAGCGCGTGGGTAGATCCGGTGATCTTGAACAGCACCAAGTTCTCGACGTGTGCTGCGAGTCCTTCCCTGAGGCGGCTGAGGCGGTTCATGAAGAACGTAGAGCGGACGGGTTGAACCCGCCCGCAGGATGCCGCGCGGGGTTCACGAAGGCTCGCGTTCCGTAATGGCCTCTATTTCCCGAACCCGCTCGCGGACTACGAGTTCGGCCATGTCGGGGATGACGTCCCACGCGATATGCTCGATGCGATCACTCGCCAGCTCGAGCAGTCGTCGCGCGATGCGGTCCACGTCGTCGTCGCTGAGACCGGTGGGCTCGGGTTCGTCAGCGGGTTCCGGCGGCGAGACCTGTTCGGTGATGTCCTGGGTGTCGGCGTCCGATATGTCCGCCTCGGTCGACTCCACCTCGATCTCGGCGTCGGTCTCCTCCTCTTCCGGGGCCTCCTCCGCCATCACAGCCTCCACATCGATGGGGGTCGTCATGGTGTGGTCGATCTCTTCACCTTCGGCAGCCGGCTCCTCGTACTCCAGGCCTTCATCCGGAAAGACCTCAGCATCGGCACCCTCGGCAGGGAACGGATCATCCGCCTGATCGGTCGGTTGCTGGTCGACAAAGACCTCGTCCTCGGTCGTCTCATCCATCTCGGAAATGTCGCCTGCGACCAATGTCTCGGCGGCGTACGGTTCCTCCGAGAAGACTTCGGCATCCGGCGGCGCAGCCACGTCCGGGAGGACCGGCGGCTCATTCTCTTCGTTCGGTTCGTCGAGAGCGAACTCGAAATCCTCCTGCCCATCCTGTGTCTCCTGGGTGAACTCCTCCTCGGTGGACATCACGACATCCTCTTCGTCTACCGACCTGGCGATGAATCCGGTATCCGGCTGCTCATCATCGAAGGTCACGGCGGTGTCGTCGAGCTCCATCTCATCTCCCGTGAATTCGACTTCCTCCGGCGTATCCATGGGCGGTGGCGGAGTGACCTCGACATCTGAATCAGGAGCCTCGTCAGTCGATGTGGCGGGTGGTGGAGCGGCGCCCAGAGTGTTGGAAAGACGGTCTACCGCCTCCAACAACTTTCGAGCTTCGAAGGGCTTGGTGATGATCTCGGAGCAACCCACGGCTAGGGCGCGATCCCGGTCGAAAGGCTCGAATGTCCCGGTGAGCAGGATGACCGGTACGTGGAGGGAATTTGCGTTCGACTTGATTTCCTGACATACGTCGTACCCGTCTCGGCCGGGCATGATCACGTCGCAGATCACCAGATCGGGCAGGCACTCCGGAAGTCGCTGGAGGAGATCGTCTCCGCTCGAGACCGCGACCACCTCGTAGTCGGTGTCCGCGAAAGTCAGCTCAACGACCTTCTGGATGGTGAGGCTGTCGTCGGCAAGCAGAATCGTGCGGCTCATGGATATCCCTCGCTCTCTGGTGGCTCTTTTTGATGGCTCGGTGCGACTGTCAATCGGTGAAAATCGCTTCGGTTCAACCTGTGGCAAGTCTCCCACTATCATAACTTATGTACCATGGAGGTGCGGAATCTGTCAACGATTCCCCATCTCTGGAGGATGCGCCGGAACCTCAGTTTTCCGGAATTTGGAGGTGCCGGATGGGGCGCGGTCCGGATCGCCCCGGCCACGGTGTCGCCATCGTTCCGGGCACTTCCGCCAGTCCCTTCGAATTCACCGCGAAGAGCCCGTGGTGGCGATGCCGGATCACGAAGGTCCTAGCTCGCGAAGAAATGAAAGTGCACGCAGAGGTTGTTCGGCCGCCTCGCGAGCGCGGCGGTCGAGCCAGACCGCGACCCCCGGTGGAACCGGATCCGAGACTTCGGTGACGGGCCTACGGCGGCAGGCGGCAAGGAACTCGACATCCTGCTCCGTGAGGGCCTCGCCGATCATTTTTTCTGACGGGAAGACCCCGCCGAGGACCAGAGCCCAGAACTCGCAGTAGGCCACGACCAGGCCCGCATCAGTCCCCCCGAGAAGACTGTCGAGCGCCGCGCCGCCGAGCCGAAACATGCGCTCGGCCTCCTCACCCGGCGGGCAGAATGTGAGCAGAAGTTCTGCGACCACCGCTGCTGCCGCCGACCTCTGGAGATCGCTTGCAAGAGTGTAGGAGCTGGTCACCAGATCGATGTGGCGAAAGGTGGCGAGCTCGGCGCTCTGTTTCTGATACAGACTGACCTGGACCCGCGACAGGATTTGGGCAGCGCCGGCGGGTGGCGCCTTGCCGCCGCGCGCGCGGCGCAGGACTCCCCGCTGAACCCCGTTGCGGCGAGTGAGCACGGCGACCACAAGGTGGCGGTCGCGAAAGGGATGATGGTCCAGAACCAGCGCGTCGTCGTCAATGATCGCCACCGCCACATCATATCGAACACCGCCGCTTCGACGCCCGTCTCCTTCCCAGTCTCCGTGCCCGCCCGCCGTCCGCGGTCTTCGCCCGCGGCCACGCGTTCTCGGAAGGCGTGCCCTCGGAACACAAGTGTTCCTCGGTCCCACCATCCTCCAACGCTGCGCGCCTGCGGCGCGCCGGCGGGCTACATTCGAGCGGGCCGACGCCCTCGAACTCCATTTTCCCCGCCCCCGCCCCCCGCCCACCCGCCCTCGGAAAGCCACGTCGGGCCGGGCCCGCCGCGACTTTCCGAGGGGAGGGAGTGATTATTTTATTGGGCTGATTGTGGTGCGTCGACGGTGCTGGAAGCGGTGTTTGTGACGAGTAAAGAGAGGCACCCGTAGGTGTGGCGCCTCGCGGACCTCGCGATGAGGCCTTACGCAACAGCGCCACGCCGACTGTGGGTTCCCGGCGGAGGATTCACGCTGGGGGGCGGCAAATCCGAAATCCGAAATCCGAAATTCGAAATCCGTGTCGGCATTCCTAATTCCTAATTCCTAACTCTCCCTCCGTGCTACCCTCCCCGCGTGCCTCAGTGGCTGAAGACGACCGCAGTTCTGATCGCCCTTCTGTTTGCGATGGCCCTGCTTCCGAGCGGCGGCGCTGCGGTTGGCTCATGGTGGAGTCTGCTGCCGCCGCTGGTGGCGATTCTCCTTGCGCTCGCCTTCCACGATGTCCTCATTGCTCTCTTCATGGGGGTGTGGATCGGGACCACCATGGTGGCCGGCGGCAACCCGGCCGCCGGTTTTCTGCGCCTCATCGATACCAATGTCCGTGATGCCCTCATCGAACCGGACCACATGAGCATCATTGTTTTCTCGATGCTACTGGGCGGCATGGTCGGTGTGATGAGCAGGAGCGGCGGAACCGTCGGTGTGGTTCGCGCCCTCGAACCGCTGGCGACAACGCCGCGGCGGGCCCAAATCGTGACGTGGGTGATGGGGGTGTTGATCTTCTTCGACGATTACTCCAACACCCTCATTGTGGGCAACACTATGCGCCCGGTGACCGATCGTCACCGGGTGAGCCGGGAAAAGCTTGCCTTTCTGGTTGATTCCACCGCCGCTCCGGTTGCGTGCGTCGCGCTGGTCTCCACCTGGATCGGATACCAGGTATCGTTGGTCGGCGATGCGCTGGTCAAGTCCGGGTCGGACCTCAACCCCTTTTCGATCTTCATCGCCTCCATCCCGTTCGCTTTCTACCCGATTTTCGCACTCATGACCACCCTGGCGGTCGCGGTCTCCGGTCGCGACTGGGGGCCGATGTTACGTGCCGAGAGACGGGCCAGGGGAGGAGAGATCATGGCCGCCTCCGCCCAGCCCCTCGCCGACTACGAGTCGAGTGAGCTGGCGCCGGAGGAGAATGCGCCCTGTAGATGGTGGAACGCCGCGGTGCCGGTTGTTATCGTGGTCTTTTCCACGCTGTACGGCCTTTTCCACACCGGGCGCGCCAGCCTCCGGGCGGTCGGCGACACCACGCGCTCCATGAGCCGGATCATCGGCGCATCCGACCCCTTCACGGTGCTCCTGTGGGCCAGTCTGCTCGGTCTTTCGGCGGCGATCCTGCTTGCCGTAATTCAGGGCATTCTCAGCATGCGGCAAGCGATGGCGGCCACGGTCAGCGGGTTCAAGAGCATGTTCATGGCCTTCGTCGTGCTCACCCTGGCGTGGTCCCTGGGCCAGGTGTGCACGGACCTCGAAACGGCGGGATTCCTGAAATCCGCGGTGGGCTCCAGCCTTCCCATCGCCATGCTCCCTGTGGCCGTGTTCCTGGTTGCAGCCATGGTCTCCTTCGCCACTGGAACCTCGTGGGGCACTATGGCGATCCTCACGCCGTTGGCGGTGCCATTGGTTCTCGAAGCCGCCCCTCAGGGCCCCCACGTTCTCGCCGCGACCGTGGCTTCGATTCTCGGTGGAGCGGTGTTTGGCGACCATTGTTCGCCGATCTCGGACACCACGATCCTGTCGTCGATGGCATCGGGATGCGACCACGTCGATCACGTTCGGACCCAGCTCCCCTACGCTCTCTTTGCGGCCGTGGTGGCAGTCGCAGTCGGCTATCTACCCGAGGCTCTGACGGATGCCCCGGCTTGGATTCTCCTGGTTATCGGGGCTGCGGTGATCGCATTCTGTATACGAATGGTCGGACGCCCGGTGGAAGACGCAGAGTCGGAGCGAGGAAACGTGGTGTAAGAACGTTGACAAAGCACCGTTTTTCCTACCTCGGGTGGTATACTCCGAGCCGTGTGTTGCTGGCCGCAGCGGGCGGTCATGAACAACAGATCAAAGAACGTGAACCAAGGGAGGACGACCATCAGAAAGTATGCGTTTCGTGACGATCCAGAAGCACCCCAGGTGCGCATCAACGAACGAATCAGACTCTCGCCGGTACGCTTGGTCGATGACGAGGGCAATCAGGTCGGAGTCGTGCCGGTAGAAGAGGCCCTCGCCCTCGCCCGGGAGAAGGGCCTCGACCTCGTCGAGGTGGCCTCCACCTCGCGCCCGATCGTGTGCAAGATCATGGACTACGGGCGATTTCGTTACGAGCAGGAGAAGAAAGCGCGCGAAGCCAAGAAACAGCAGCACTCGGTCGAGGTTAAAGAGGTCAAGTACAGACCTAACATCAACATCCACGATTTTGATACCAAGACCAGGCGCGCCCGCAAATTTCTCGACCAGGGCAAGCATGTCAAAGTGACCATCATGTTCCGCATGCGCGAGATGCGGCGTCCCGAGAACGGGTTCGATCTGCTGCGTCGAGTCGCCGAAGACCTCGCGGATGTGGCCAAGGTCGACCGGATGCCCGACCGGCTCGAGGGCCGAGACCTGACGATGGTCATACGGCCCCTCAAGAAAAACTGAGCCAGTTCTCGTCCAGAAACGGCGCTTTTTGGCAATTTCGTTGTCAGACTGCGGTTTCCCTTGTGCGGCGTACTCGAGTACGCCTCCGCGGAAATCCTTGTCTTCCTAGAACTTGCACAAAAATCGCTCGTTTCTGCATCGAGAACTACGCAGTTCCCACCGGAGTTTCCGGATGGGAACGAGCTAACTCACTCGGAGTTTCCCCGTGCGACCGCTAGGTTGCGGCGAAATTGCGGGAAGGAGATCCGGTTGAGGGCGCTGCCGCGCCGCCACTCGTGGTATCCGTTCTCGTCGAGGGACTCGAGATCGGTGAGGCGCGGGCGGTACCGTTGCGGGGAGGGCGCGAACTCGGGGTGGAGATCGACCGGCGCGCGGACGGTCCATGGGCAGACCTCCTGGCAGATATCGCACCCGGCGACCATAGATCCTGTGCCGGGTTGGAGATCGCTGGGGATATCGGACCGGTATTCCACCGTGAGGTAGCCGACACAGCGGCGGGCGTCGAGGACCTGGGGTTCCGGAAAGGCCTGCGTCGGACAGGCGTCGAGACATGCGGTGCATTTCCCGCAGTGCTCCGGTCGCGGCCGGTCGACCGCCAGCTCGACATCGGTGAGCAGGATGCCCAGAAAGAGCTCGGACCCGAGGTTACGGTTGAGGAGCATAGTGTTCTTCCCGATCCACCCGAGGCCGGCCCGCGCCGCCCACTCCCGTTCGAGAATCGGTGCGGTGTCGACACACGCTCGCCAGGCGGTGCCGGGACGGGCATCTGCAAGCCAGCGTCCAAGGCGAACCAGTCGTTTCTTGAGGATGCGGTGATAGTCGCGTCCCCACGCATAACGCGAAACCCACACCCGGCCGTCACCGACGGAGAACGATCCCGAAAGTGGGAGATCTGTGTGGTAGCTCATGGCGACCGCCACAACCGACCGGCATCCGGGAAGCAGGGCCCCTGGGTCCGAGCGGAGGTTGCGAGTGTCGGCCATGTAGGCCATCTCACCGTGCATCCCGGCATCGATCCAGCGGTCGAGGCTCGCGGCGGTGTGTGCCCTGCCGGCGGCGGCCACGCCCACGAGGTCGAACCCCTCGTCGAGCGCTCGCTGTTTGAGGTCGCGGGTCAGGCTCATCGCGCAACGAGGGTAGCTCATCGACCCTGCGTCCGTGCCCGCCCACCAGCCGCGGTCTTCGACCACGGCCACGGTCGCTCACCGTCGTGCCCTCGGAACGCAAGCGTTCCTCGGTCCCGCCGATGAGCGCCCTCGCGCGCCTGCGGCGCGCCGGCGGGCTGCATTCGAACAGGGCCGCACCCCCCACCCTGTATTGGATCGCGCCGATTCCGGACCTCTGGCCGCGTTTTCCTCCATCCACTCGATCGGGACGATCACAAGATCTGTCCCTCCTCGCTCCAGTCGGAGAAACGCACCCAGAGGCCCAAACTCGTCGCGATCGCGGAATCTCCGCTGCGCTCCGATTCCGCGGGGCGCGGTTCAGTCCTGTTACGC
>Ga0164313_10005838_pt1 | contig 10876 bp, 9 predicted proteins | sample GuaBasSedimGuay4_FD_113735 | JGI IMG/M metagenome (GOLD analysis project Ga0164313, IMG submission 113735) | Subseafloor sediment microbial communities from Guaymas Basin, Gulf of California, Mexico - Guay4, Core 4569-4, 0-3 cm | ecosystem: Environmental > Aquatic > Marine > Hydrothermal vents >...
AAGGCCACAGAGTGTGACGCACAGGGCACAATGGTTCTACCAGTAAATCATATTTTTTATTATCACTCCATCTCCCTATCTCTCTGTCCATCAATACTCATTATCACATTAACCCATTCTATCATAAACTTCCTATTAACCAAAAACAAAAGTCCATTGTTCCTTGTTCCTTGTTCAAATTGAATATCGAACAAGGATTAACGATTTAAGAATTACGAAGTTCACACTTCTACGAAACCAATAATCCTTGTCTCGATGTGAGCGGGTCTTCGGTTCCAACGAAATAAAATAAACTGTTAATTGGCAAATACAGATCAACGCTATGTAGGGATGTTCAATCGAAAAACTTCAAAAATCCTTGTTCCTTGTTCCTTGTTCCTTGTTCAAATTGAATATCGAACAAGGATTAACGATTTAAGAATTACGAAGTTCACACTTCTACGAAACCAATAATCCTTGTCTCGCTGTGAGCGGGTCTTCGGTTCCAACGTGAAAAAATAAACTGTTAATTGGCAAATACAGATCAACGCTATGTAGGGATGTTCAATCGAAAAACTTCAAAAATCCTTGTTTCTTGTTCCTTGTTCCTTGTCCTTTGCTTCCTGTTCAATTTGAATATCAAACAAGGATTAACGATTTAAGAATTACGAAGTTCACACTTCTACGAAACCAATAATCCTTGTCTCGATGCGAGCGGGTCTTCGGTTCCAACGAAATAAAATAAACTATTAATTGGCAAATACAGATCAACACTATGTAGGGATGTTCAATCGAAAAACTTCAAAAATCCTTGTTCCTTGTTCCTTGTTCCTTGCTTCCTGTTCAATTTGAATATCGAACAAGGATTAACGATTTAAGAATTACGAAGTTCACACTTCTACGAAACCAATAATCCTTGTCTCGATGTGAGCGGGTCTTCGGTTCCAACGAAATAAAATAAACTATTAATTGAAAAATACAGATCTACACTATGTAGGGATATTCAATCGAAAAACTTCAAAAATCCTTGTTCCTTGTTCCTTGTTCCTTGCTTCCTGTTCAAATTGAATATCGAACAAGGATTAACGATTTAAGAATTACGAAATAAAACCTATCTGCCAAATCAAATATTTTTGTCTCGATGTGAGCGGGTCTTCAGTTCCAACGCGAAAAACTAAACTATTAATTGGAAAATACAGATCAACACTATGTAGGGATATTCAATCGAAAAACTTCAAAAATCCTTGTTCCTTGTTCCTTGTTCGATATTCAATCTGTAAATTTTAGATGCTAAAGCGAGATCCGCTGAAGTGCATACCTGCCTGCCAAATTATTGACTATTCGCTACAGGCGTGGTTTTTACTTCATTTTAGACCAGGACCAAAAAACTCTTACATTCACAATCCCTAACACTCAACACCTGCTTCGCTCCTACCCGGCACCAAATAGATCAATTCCCAAAAGCTGTTAATACGATCTTCCTGTGCCCACCATAATTTCTGTGTTCACATAAGTAAATTCCTTGCCAGGTACCTAAATTTAATCTTCCGTTAGAGATCGGTATCTGGATGGAAGTACTAAGTAAGGAAGCTTTAATATGTGCAGGCATATCGTCCGGACCTTCATAATTATGAACATAGTACGGCATATTTTCAGGTACCATTTTGTTAAAATGACTTTCAAAATCTTCTCGTACTGTTGGATCAGCATTTTCGTTTATCGTCAGACTTGCAGAGGTATGCTTTATAAAAACTTGTAATTGCCCCGTTTCTATTTTATTGATTTCCGGCAGTCCGTTAAGGATTAAACTGGTTACCAAATGAAACCCTCTTTTAAACTGTGGCAGCCTTATTTCTTTTTGATAAAATTTCATTGTTCGAATAATTATGCAAATTTTTTGTTAAAAATACAAAAGAGGTTTTAATTAACCTTTATAGTACTATTTTTGAGCAAATAAAAATACAATAATTATGAAAAAAGTATTAGCTCTGATGATAGTGATATCAGTAGTTTCCTGTTCTAAAAAAGAAGTAAAAGTGGATTACGCTATACTCAGTGGCAAAATAGAAAATATAAATGGTTCAACGCTTTCTGTTCGTAGCAGTGAAAAGGCTTTAAAGGACATTAGTGTTGCAGAGGATGGTATATTTACCGATACATTAAAAAATATTAAAGCCGGTTATTATACTTTTAGATACAATAATGAGACTTCCGGTTTTTATCTAAAGCCGGGCGACAATTTAAATTTATCTCTTGATACAAAAGAATTTGATGAATCAATTTTATATACAGGTGTTGGAAGCAACGAAAATAACTATCTGGCGCAAAAATTCTTAAAAGATGAAGGCTTGGGTAAATTGAGTACTTATCAATATTTAGGAACAGTAGATGAGAGTACCTATGTTAGTATTATAGATTCTATCAAAAACTTAGAATCAAATTTTTTAAATGAACAGAAAGATATTGATTCGGAATTTAGAAATTTAGAGGAAGCCTCGATCAAATACGATTGGGTGAATAAAATGGATCGATATGTACTGTACAGGAGATATGTTACTGAAGAAAAAGATTTTGAAGTATCAGAAAATTATCCGGATTACCAACAAGGATTAAACTTAGAGGACGAAACACTGTTGGGACTTAGGAATTATATTGCTTACTTGATCAGTTATTATAACAAAAAAGCAAAGGAATTGGCCTTACAAGAAAATAGCGCGATAGATATTACTTATCTAAAAGTACTTGCCAAAGAAGTGGAACCTCCAACAATAAAAGAAAAATTATTATATGGTGCTGCCAGATCCGGTATTTCTTATACCTCCTCGCTTCAGGATTATTACGATGTATTCATGTCCAACTCAATTGATGATGTACACAAAAAAGATATTACCGAGAAGTACAATAAATTGATAAAACTCAGCAAAGGGCAACCTTCACCGAAATTTGTTAATTACGAAAACTATAATGGAGGCACCACTTCACTAGATGATTTGAAAGGGAAATATGTGTATATCGATGTATGGGCAACCTGGTGTGGGCCGTGTATCAGAGAAATTCCTTCTTTAAAAGAAGTTGAAAAAAATTATCACGGAAAAAATATAGCCTTCGTAAGTTTATCTATTGATGCAAAAAACGATCATGATAAATGGAAAGATATGATCAAAGAAAAAGAATTGGGGGGTATACAGTTATTTGCGGATAATAGTGGAACCTCTCAATTTGTTACTGATTATGAAATTCATGGGATTCCAAGGTTTATATTAATTGACCCTGAAGGAAATATTGTTAACTCAAATGCACCAAGGCCATCGTCTCCTGAGCTAATTAGCTTATTTGATGAGTTGCAGATTTAATTTTCCTACTCTATTATACAATACAATGATCAAAACATTTTTTATAAGATGTTGAATTTATTTCCATAGTGGTTTATGAAGAAAGACAGAGATTTCAATGTACCTATCACCTCATTATCGGGGAGTAAAATTTCTGTTTTTTTAAAATTAACCAGAAAATATGGCATAGAAAAACGATATTATATAAGATGGTTTAACAGTTTTCTCGTGAGTTGTATTTGTACCATTTTCGGATGGTTCGATGCGGTCGTTTACAGCTTGAAACCTAAACCAAAAGATCTAAACGACCCTGTTTTTATCATTGGTCATTGGCGCAGTGGTACAACATTTCTACATAATTTAATGTGTCTTGATAGTAATGCGGGCTATACTACTACTTATCAAACCGTTTTCCCGAATAACCTATTCGCATTTCAATGGCTATTTAAGCCTATTGTTAAATTATTAATGCCAGATAAAAGACCCGTAGACAATGTAAAACTGGATGCGGATTACCCTCAGGAGGAAGAATTCGCTCTAAATAATGAATATGTATTCAGTTACTATAACTGGTGGTATTTTCCAAAAAAAATTAAATCTATAACGGACGAATATTTACTGGCAAATACTGCCGATCCGGGAGAAGTTCAAAAATTTAAACACAACTACAAAAGATTTGTTAAAAGGTGTTTGATGAACACCCAAGGAAAGAGATTTATTTCTAAAAATCCACCACATACAGCCAGAATTCCCTGGTTATTAGAAATGTATCCCAATGCTAAATTTATTTTCATTCATAGAAATCCCTATGAAGTAGTACGGTCAACTTTTAATTTCAACAAGAATATACTACCCCCTTTGCAACTTCAATCTATGGGTGAAGAGCAACTGATGGATTCTGTTTTATACACTTATAATTCAATGTTAGAGAAATATTATAGGGACAATAATTTATTAAACAGAAATAATTTGTTAGAAATAAGTTATACAGACCTGGTTGATGATCCCAAAAGAATAATTGAATCAATTTATAAGGACCTCCTGCAGGAAGATTTTAACAAGATCGGAGGAGCCATTACTGATACAATTAAAAACGGACATGCACTCAAAGAATATAGTTATAATAAAAATTATATTGATACAATAAATAATTCTTTAGGTTGGCTCATTAAAAAACAGGGATATCAACTTCTGTAGAATGATAATTTATTGATTTTTATTCACTAGCTCTTTTAAGTTGGATACCATTTCGAACGGGCCATCCACAATAAACATGTTTACAAGCCAATTCGGATAACCTTTTCCCTCATCTGTAAAAAACAGATAATCAATTTCTGTTTCCCCATTCAATACTGGTGTAAATTTCCAATGGCCTTTATTTAAACTTAATCTCACTATTTTATCTTTTTCCGGTATATAATCGGGATGACCCGTGAATTTTATTGTAGCACTCCCATTATCAGGATTTTCTTCCATAACAAACCGCATTACATCATCCCGATTTTTAAAGGGCCATGGAACATCCGCCTGATAATAATAATAGATCTCTCGTTTACTTACCGTCTCTAAAATTTCAGCGGTCTCCAAATTAGCAATCCAGATAGGATACGAATCAATGTCGTATACTATTTCAACCAACTCTTCAACAGAAGCCTTAACGGTGGTAATTACTCTGATCTCTTTTATTCCTGATCTTGCAGAATCCCGTACAAAAACCTTAATATTATTTTTATCTTTTTTTAGTTCCCATCCAGCCCCAGATTGAAAAGTTATTGAATGATAAAGAGGGTAATCAGCGTTTAAAAATAAAAAAATAAAAAAAAGTGAATACAATTTCATACAAATCAATAATTACAACAAATGAATCATTTTCCGTTTATAGAATACTTTTACAAATAAACTACCTCGACCCAAGGGTACGAGGTATTAAATTGAGTTTGCAATGCAAACATCTGATTTCCGTCCGCCGAATCCGCCATAGGCGGAGAAGGAGGATTAAAACCATGATAATGTCTAGAGCTCCATCTTATTAGTGGGGAATAAAAATACAAAATTAATTAAAAAGTAATTAAAAGTTCCTTTTTACGACTTAAGTTAAATCATTGGTCCCTATTTAGTCCCTGCAAGAAAACTCTACTTTCTGGTAAGTGTCTGTCAGAAATCGCCGAGGTTGAGGCGGGCGCATTGCTGAAAATCAAGGAGTCAGCTCTAGCTAATGACTGTTTTCAGAAAAAGTTCATCGCTGAAATCGGTGTTTTCTGGCAGAGACAATTTAGAAATGTTTAACACTATAATTGATTGAAAAAGCATAAATTTGCACGATTTTAAAAAATAAATGTAGAAAAATGAAAATACTAATAACATTATTACTTACTATCTCTCTTACATCTTGCAACGAACCGCAAATAAAAGATTATGTAAGTATCAGAGGTACAATAACCAATCAGAACAATGAAACCCTGACTATTTTAGGAAAAGATTTTAAAAAAGAAATTAAAGTCAACGAAGATGGGACTTATCAGGACACTTTGAAAGTTGTTGATGGTTTTCATGGTTTTAATGATGGCGTTATACAGGCATTTGTATACTTGAAAAATGGATATGATATTGAAATGAATTTTGATGCCAAAGATTTTTCAAATTCGATAAATTTTACTGGAACCGGTGCAGGAACCAATAAATATTTAAATGAAAAGGTGGCATATATTCAAGAAAATCAGTTAGAAAATGCCAAAATATATTTCGAATTAGATCAACCGGAATTTGATGAACGTATAGCAGAAATTTATAAAGAATTAAGTGAACTGTTAGATAATGCAGATGATCTGGATCCGGAAGTTTATACAATGGAAAAGGGTAACAACTTAAATTTAAAAGAATATTACACTTCGAACTACGCGGCGGAACATGGAAAACTTTTAGGACTCAAAAAAGGAGATCCATCACCAAAATTTAATTATCCAAATACAAAAGGAGAAATGGTATCTCTGGATGATTTAAAAGGTAAATATGTATATGTAGATGTGTGGGCAACGTGGTGTGCACCGTGTAAACAACAGATTCCTTATCTAAAGGACTTGCATGAAGAATATAGCGATAAGAATATTGCTATAGTAAGTTTATCGATTGACAAGGCTAGCCATAAAGATAAATGGTTACAAATGGTCGCCGATGAAGAGCTAACCGGAATACAAATTATGGCAGATAATAATGATTTCGCAAGTGCTTATAACATTAATGGCATCCCAAGGTTTATCCTTATTGATCCGGAAGGAAATATTGTAGATTCTAATGCACCGAGACCATCCGATCCAAAGTTAAGACAAATATTCAATAGTTTAAATTTATAGTTCTTTATAGAAACAAACAAAAAAGGTCATTTAAAATATTTTAAATGACCTTTTTTTAATAGAATATTTTTAATTTATTCAACCAATTCTGAAACTAGCTGCGTAATTTTCGCCGTGGACGAGTTCCAATCATCCAAAAATATTTCCCAGGAGCCTTCTCCATGCAATTCCACAAAGTTGTCCATAAAAGGATCATCAATATCCAGATCAGACCATTTTCCAAAAGGAAAAACCAGGGCAACATCTCTTCCGTCACCTCCTTTAAAGCTTGTGTAATACGTATGAAATGAATCTGTTCCAATTTTTGTACTTACGGCCACTGCTTTTGCCAATGCATCACTGAATTTCTTCCCAGCCCCTTTTTCTATAGCAATATACCATACCTGACTTAATTTATTGCCCTCAGAATCCGGAGCAGTAAATGATAATTTCTCATTATTCTTCCAAAATTCAACTGTTCCATAGTGCTTTACATATGGATCCACATTATTAGACCAATCATCAGCGTGTGCGCCTTCGCCAGGTCGTGTTTCAAAATCACTGAACATTTTTGGCCCTGAAATCCACACATAGGTCCCTGCTTTTGGTCCGGTAAGAAATTTTCTTAACCATGCCTGATGTGTTCCTTCTTTATGATACTTCTCATTATGAGCCTTTACAGCAGTCTCAAACTCTTTTTCCTTACCTTTTACAGCTCTGATTTGTTCCGTAGAAAACATGGCGTACTTTTCTTTCATTTTCTGAGCAATGGTCTGATCAGAATTAAACAGAAAAACTAGCAATAGCAGTAACGTTAAAATGTTTTTTGCATTCATAATTAATTAGTTTTAGTTAATAAAATAGATTTATTGTTAATTTCCGTGTAAGATAACAGAAATTTATTTAAGCAAGTATCTTATAAACAGATGGATATGGGGTTTTAATAATATTGACATCATTCGTAATCGTTTCCTAAAGAGAATAATTAACGAAATTAAAATTTCCTTTTTTGTTTTTTTTCTGACAGAACCAAATACAGCATTTGCATCGATTATTTTTATTTGGACAACATTTATAAGGCCAATCAAACCTGAAATTAATTTATAAAATGGCTATATTTAACTTTTATAATACTTCGCTATGTTTTTAAACATCTTCATAGGATTAATCATGGTCGCAATTACTGTGACCATTCAAGCCATTGGTTCAAGATATTGGTTGGAAACAATAGCCAACGATTTTTTCAATTTAACTTACGACAAATTCAAAAAGAGAATGTTTAGATTCCTTATAACAACTGCCTTTCTTCTTCTTCTAATGAATTACATACAGGCATTTTTATGGGCATTATTGTACTATTCCCTTCCGGGAATTACTGTTTTAAAAACCCTGGAAGAATCGGTTTACTTCTCATTAGTAACATTTACAACACTGGGCTACGGTGATATTACAATTGGGACCGATCATAGAATGTTATCGGGTGTTGAAGCAATTAATGGGGTTTTATTGATCGGATGGTCCACTGCACTAATGTTCTCTGCTTTGCAAGAAATATGGAAAAGAAGATTTAAAAATGAAATAAAGAATTAAGGATTGAATTTATGAAAGAAGACAAAATAGAAAATACCGATAAATCAGAAGAGGTTCAAGAAGAAAAGACGGCCAAAAAACCTGAAGAGAAAAGTAATATAAAGCTGATTACCCGTGTTGTTCTAATTATTGCCTCTGTCTTTTTAATTTGGTATGTCATATCTGACAGATATACCCCATACACAGATCAAGCTCAAATAAAAGGACTTATCACTCCGGTTATAGCACAAGTTTCCGGGTTCGTTACAGAAATAAATATAAGTCTTCATAGCAAAATTAAAGCCGGTGACGTACTGTTTGAATTGGATAAAAGACCCTTTGAAATTGAAATTGCTAAAGCTGAAGCCAATATTGATAATACAACGCAATCAATTGCAGCTACAACAGCATCGGTAAAATCTTCAGCGGGAAAGCTCGGTGTTGCCAAAGCACAATTGGATAGAGCAGAACGAAACTGGAACAGAGTTCAAAAAGTAATGCAAGAAAATGCCGGGGCGCTATCTGAGGCGGATAAGGACCAATCAGAGACTGCCTATTATCAAGCCGTAGAACAAGTAGCCTCAGCAGAGGCTAGTTTGGAAAGAGATAAACAAAGGTTGGGTGATTCCGGCCCGAATAATCCAAAGATCAGAGCAGCGATACAGAATCTGGAACAGGCACAGCTAAATATGGTTTTTTCAACGGTTATGGCACCTACAGATGGTGTTATAGAAAGCTTTGATATAGATGTTGGTTATTATACCTCGGCTGGTCAACCACTGACTACCTTAATTTCTGATACTGACTTTTGGATCCAGGCCAACATGAAGGAAAACAACCTTTCCCTAATGCAAATTGGAGACAAGGTCGAATTTGCACTTGACATTGCCCCCGGAAAAGTTTTCGAAGGAGAAATTAGAAGTATTGGTTATGGCATCGCTTCAGATAATGGTACGAATAAAGGAGGACTACCAAGCATTAGTAGTAAAAAAGGATGGTTGGGAGATCCTCATCGCTTTCCGGTAACAATAGGCATTGAAAGGAATCATGAATTGGAAAATCTCATACGAATTGGTGGGCAAGTGGATGTGGTGGTATATACAGGTACTAATTTTTTGCTAAATGCGATAGCAAGCTTTCGAATAAGATTAAATTCTAAATTGTCTTATGTTAGATAGATTGTCTAAAATAGAAATTTTTTCATCAACCTGGAGAGACAGTATACCTGTTTTACGTTATGTCTTTGGCACCTGCTTTATTTTGGCTGTAAATTCCTTAATGAATTATGAGCTATCCTTTCTAACCTCTGTATTGGCATTAGGTTATATGGCACCCGGAGCAAAACCACTTACCTTTAAAGAAGGATTAAAATTCATCATAGCACTAACTTTGATCACAAGCTTAGCTGTTATATTTAGTGAATATTTTGTGGAGTATCCGCTGGTATTTATGCCTCTCCTGGCCTTAGGGATCTTATGGCTCTACTATTCAGACGCATTACCGCTAATGGTTAAATTATTTTCAATTATAAGTATTTTGGTAATTCCTCTACTCTCATTAGAGGCCAGTGCTATTGGAAGTTTTGTAGCAGCAAGCTTAGTTTTCAATGCATTGATGGCGGTAACACTTTCACAACTTGTTTTTTTGGTCTTTCCATTGTGCGAGGCAGATATGGCATTTGAAAAAGAGCAAAAAGGAGTTATAAAACAAACGGACAAAGAACGATTAACCTATGCCATCAATATTGTCTTTATTTTACTTCCTCTTTTACTCCTTTTTTTTATTTTTAAACTATCCGGTGGACTGTTAATTTTAATATTTACAGCTATTTTATCCATGAGCCCTGCTTTGGCAAATATAAAAGTAGGCACAGTAATGATCGTTGCGAATATTTTGGGAGGACTATTTGCAATTTTAGCCTATAAATTATTGGTTATAGTTCCGCTATTTCCTTTTATGATACTGTTAACTCTTGCTGCCGGTTTATTCTTTGGTACCAGATTATTTTCTACCAATAAATTTGCCGCTGTCTTTGGGACCGGATTCTCTACTTTTCTGTTAATTTTAGGCTCCGTCACCGCCTCAGAAGCTGAAGCAGGTGATAAAGTTTGGACCAGAGTAATTCAAATAGCCATTGCTGTGATATATGTGGTAATTGCATTTAGATTGCTGGACTACTATGGAAAATCAAAAGAAGTTAAGAAGTTATGATGGGTTCGAAATCAAATATAGTATGGTTAGTCCTTTGGGTGTGCATCGTATTGTTCTCTCTGGAATCCTGTAAAGTTGGTGAGGATTATAAACGGGAAGAACAAAATGTCCCTTCTACTTTTAGAAATGATTTTCCTAAAGACAGCAGCATAACTAATTTACTCTGGTGGGAATTATTTAAAGATACTGTGTTAATTGATCTGATAAATACTGCCCTCATTGAAAATATGAATATCCAAATAGCCGTGGCCAGAATGGAAGAATCTTTATTGTATTTTGATATTTCTAAAGCCGATTTCTATCCTAATATCAGTTATGGTTTTATTGGGTCAACTGGTATAACTTCACAAACTTCGGGAACCGCTAATGCCCTTAGCCCCGGAACTAATGTTTCCTATACCATAGATTTATGGCAAAAGATCAAAACGATGAATGAAGCAGCCTTACAGGAATACT
>Ga0164313_10005839_pt1 | contig 10875 bp, 9 predicted proteins | sample GuaBasSedimGuay4_FD_113735 | JGI IMG/M metagenome (GOLD analysis project Ga0164313, IMG submission 113735) | Subseafloor sediment microbial communities from Guaymas Basin, Gulf of California, Mexico - Guay4, Core 4569-4, 0-3 cm | ecosystem: Environmental > Aquatic > Marine > Hydrothermal vents >...
AAATAAACGCCTATGCTATTCCAAATAAATGCGATTACAGCTATGATCCAATAAGCTGCTTTAGGTTTTGTAGTTGCCATCATAAATAGGTTTTAGTGATTAATTGAGCTTTCAATGTAAGTGAATTGTTTTTAAATTGCAAATATTTGATTTATTGGTGTTTATATAAATGCCTAAAATTTGTAGTATATTTAAAACAAAAATCATTAAAATGAGTACCATTCCAAAATCAGCTTTTAAATTTTTGAAATCTCTAAAAAAGAATAACAACAGAGATTGGATGCAGGAAAATAAAAAGGAGTACTTAGCAAACGAAAAACTGCTCAAACAGTTTTATGCAACTATAGAATCCAACTTAAATAAAACCGATGAAATTTCTAAACTAAAGGTTTTTAGAATTAATAGAGACCTTAGATTTAGTAAAGACAAAACACCTTATAATGTACACCGAAGTGCTAGTTTTGCAAGGGCAGGGGCACAAAGAAGAGGCGGATATTACCTTAGATTGGAGTCAGGAAATTCTATGATGGCTGGTGGGTTCTTTTCTCCAGAGCCTTCAGATTTACTAAGGATTAGAAAGGAGTTTGAAATGGATTCCTCAGAGATTAGAGAAATTTTAAACCAAAAAGAGTTTAAAAATGCTTTTGGAGGTTTCAATCAGGAATATGCTGTAAAAACCGCTCCCAGAAATTTTGATAAAGACGATCCGAATATTGATTTGATAAAACTTAAAAGCTATTTCGTGGTGCACAGTTTTACTGATGCCGAAGTGTTTTCAGAAGATTTTTCAGAAAATTTAACAAAGCACTTTTTATTACTCCGTCCATATTTTGATTATATGAGTGAGGTTCTTACAACAGACCTTAACGGCGTATCATTGATTTAACTCGCTACTTGAAAATCTAGTAATTGCAGGTTGCGTTTTAGCCTTTCTTTTACAATCATCATCATCCGTTTATTAAGAGCCGACGAGTTTAAAACATACTGTTTATGCTCCTTTATGGTAAACTGCCCAATGATAATTCCTTTTAAAGAATTCCTGAATTTCATATCCTTATGTATTGCATTTTCAATGTAATCCAAGCGTTTTTCAATCGATAAATCATAAAACACATTTTTATGCTTTTTTATGTAGTGCTTAAATACCTCTACTAGCAAATCGTTTTGTAATTTAGCAATAGGTCGTATGGTTTTGTTTTGAAAACATTCTTCAACAGAGGTTGAAGAAGTTACGATTGCTGAAGGAATTTCGGGTCTTAATTTTAGTAATTCAAAATCTCGTGAGTCCATATCTTTTGAGTTTTAATAAAATTAAAATATTATTAGCACCTTTTTAAATGAACTTTAAATAGTTATAAACGTTGTTTTCAACAAAATAAAATGCACTTAATGCCTACCATAATTTCTGTAAATCCTTATTCTGGAAAACAAGTAGATTCATTTGAAACATATACTTCTTCTGAAATAATAGAAATATTAGAACACTCTCAAAATCAGTTTTATAACTGGAAAAACACACCTTTTTCTGAAAGAAGAAAATTAGTTTTAAAAGTTGCTGCTAACTTAACTGAAAACAAAACAAAATACGCCAATAAGATTACTGAAGAAATTGGAAAACCCATATCTCAATCCCTTGCTGAAATAGAAAAATGTGTTTGGTTGTGTGAATATTATGCAGATAATGCCGAAGATCACCTTAAAAATGAAACAATAAAAACAGACGCTTATAAAAGTTATACATGTTATGACCCTCTAGGTGTAATCTTGGCAATAATGCCTTGGAATTATCCTTTTTGGCAAGTATTTAGATTTGCCATCCCTACACTTATGGCAGGTAATGTTGCAGTATTGAAACACGCTTCTAATGTTTTTGGAAGTGCCTTAAATATTGAAAAAATATTTACAGAAGCTGGTTTTCCTAATCATTGCTTTAGCACCTTATTAGCAGGGAGTAGTGCTATGGAAGCTGTAATTAATAACCCAATAATTAAAGCGGTTTCTCTTACTGGAAGTGGGAAAGCTGGAAGTGCAGTGGCTGCAATTGCTGGAAAAAACATAAAGAAATCGGTACTGGAATTAGGAGGAAATAACGCTTTAATTGTTCTGAATGATTGCGATATCGATAAAACCGTAACAACCTGTGTAAATGCACGTTTCTTAAATACGGGACAAAGTTGTATTGCTGGGAAACGTTTGTTAGTTGAAGAAGAAATTGCTGATGAATTTATAGAAAAACTAATTTCTGAAGTAGCAAAGTTAAAAAGTGGTGATCCCCAGAATAAAGATACTTATGTAGGAACCTTAGCTCGCGAAGATTTGGCAATTGAGTTAGAGACTCAGGTAAATAAATCAATTAAAGCTGGAGCAAAACTGAAAATTGGAGGAAATAGGGAAGGAGCTTATCATGAACCTACTATTCTAACTGAAGTTACCAAAGAAATGACCGTCTTTAAAGAAGAAACATTTGGTCCTGTTCTGGGAGTGACCACTTTTAAAGGAATTGAAGAAGCGATAAAACTCTCCAATGATTCTGTATTTGGATTGGGAGTTTCTATTTTTTCAAAAAACATTGATAGAGTTGAAGAATATGTTTCACAATTTAATGAAGGAGCCGTTTTTATAAACGAATTGGTAAAAAGCGATCCAAGGTTGCCTTTTGGAGGTATAAAAGACAGTGGCTTTGGACGTGAGTTAGGAAAGGACGGAATCTTAGAATTTGTAAATAAAAAAACAGTGTATATTAACAAATAGCCCTTATGAAACGAGCATATTAAAATTATTCCATATAGGGGAATGTTTAATAGCGAACAGTATAGCTTGTCCCGAACTTGATTCGTGATGACCGCTAAAAAACAATAAATATAAACACATGAAATTAGAAAAAAGAATTAGAAGAATACTCTTGGTGTCATTAGGCATGTTTCTAGCTGTTCTAATGTATTATGTGGTTCCAAATGACACTTACCCTCAAGCTTCAGCTGTGGCTGCGATGATTGTGTTTATGGCGTTTTTATGGGTGACAGAATTAATTCCATTAGCAGTTACATCGTTAATTCCAATCGTGTTTTTACCTGCTATTGGTGTAGGAGATTTATCTGAGATTACTTCATACTACGCACGTCCTATCATCTATTTGTTTTTAGGAGGTTTTATTTTGGCAATTGGTATTCAGAAAACAGGATTGCATAAACGCATTGCTTTGTTTTTATTACATAAAATAGGGGATAAGCCACATCAATTAGTCTTAGGTTTTATGTTAGCAAGTGCTATGTTGAGTATGTGGATTTCTAATACCGCAGCTGTTATGGTGATGATGCCTGTTGGATTATCGGTTTTAGATACTGCAAAAAGAAATGGACTTGCGGGAGAATCCTTAAAAAATCTTGGACTAGGAATTATGCTAGGATTGGCTTATGCTGCGGATATTGGCGGAATGTCTACCGTTATAGGAACACCTCCAAACTTAGTTTTTTTAGAAATGTATACAGAATTATTCCCGAAACTACCTCAAGTTGGGTTTGTTACCTGGATGATTATGGTAATGCCTATTAGCGTAATCTTTTTATTTGTAGGTTGGTTAGTATTGACAAAATTGGTTTTTAAATTACCTAATAAACGATTAATGGGAGGGCATAAAGTGATAACACAAGAATACTATAAATTAGGAAAAATGACTTCTGATGAAAAAAGAGCAGGACTTATTTTTCTATTAGCAGTGGTATTATGGTTAACGGGGTCGGATATTCAGATTGGAGAAAGTTTTAGAATTAGTGGATGGAGAACGGTATTAAATTTACCTGAGTTTAAAGATGCATCTGTCGCCATATTTGCTGCCATTTTATTATTTATAGTCCCTTCAACAAAAAAGAATAAGCGTACTATTTTAATTTGGGAGGATACCTTAAAAGTACCTTGGGGAATTTTATTATTATTTGGAGGAGGTTTAGCCTTAGCCGGTGGTTTTCAGCTATCTGGATTAGGAGATATTGTTGGTGAAGGGTTTTCTCAATGGGAAGTTCAATCTGATGCAGTTGCAGTGTTATCAGTATCATTTGTACTCACATTTTTAACTGAAATAACTTCAAATACTGCTATTACAAACCTAATATTACCCATTTTAGCGGAAGCTTCTAAAGCATTAGAAATGGATCCTCGTTTATTAATGATTCCTGCTACCTTATCTGCCAGTTGTGCTTTTATGATGCCTGTAGCATCACCAACACAAGCTATTGTTTTTGGTTCTGGCTATGTGAGTATAAAAGATATGATTAAAGGAGGGTTGTGGTTTAATTTTATAGGTATTATCCTTGTTTCTGTAGTCTTTTTAATTTGGGGACGGTTTGTTTTAGGGATATAATATAATTGTCATTGCGAAGGAGGTACGACTGTGGCAATCTCTTTTAATTAACAGATTACTTCGGTCATACTTCCCTCGTAAAGACAGTGAAACTTAACCTTTATTCAAAAAGTCTTCCTTACTTTTAATTTCAGGTAAAGGAATTTCATTTTTTTCTAGATAAGAATACAGTTTCTTTACTTCCTTATCTTTTATAACTTGATACTGCTTTTTTGCTGAATCAAATTCTTCTGAAACCACTTCAAAATTTTCTAGTCTGGCACCAGTTACTTTTCCGTAGTTGCCAGCAACACCACTATATAAATCTCCCATTTTCTCACGTAATTCTGGATCAGCAGAAGCTACATAGTTGTCGCCAGTGGTAACGACTAAGGTTTTTAATAAACTATCTAAAGCATCATAAGCTTGCTGTGCTTTTTTCTTTCCTTTAGGGTGGTTATCAATTACTTCTTGTGCCTTGTCCATATTCTCATTAACTTCATACACCAAATAGGCTAAATCTTCAACCATATTAAAAAGTGTTTCGGTTAACTCTTCTTGTTCTTTTCTTTCTGCCAACGTTGTTATTGAATTTTTATCGTAAATTACATCTATAGTATGTTCGTAGATTTTCTTACCCTTGGTCATTACGATTTTATATTTTCCTGCGGAAACTCTTGGGGAAGTAAATCCACCAAAAGACATTGTTTTTCCTTCAGCCATTTTTGGAACATTCTTACTGAAATTCCAGTACACTACATTAATTCCTTTAGATTTTGAAGGAGATAGGTCTACTATTTTGTTGCCTTCCATATCCTGAACTTCCATTCTCATCTTTCCGAAGGTGTGTCTCTTTTTTAAGTAATAAACAATTCGAGAAGCACTTCTTTTACTGGTTCCTACAAATTGTGTTTCACTACCGAAACTTCCTGAAAAACCACTATTCTCAGTCATTGTAAAAGGTTTAGTCTCAAAAAAGTGAACGTTTTTTGCTAGTACCTCCTGACTTAATTCTCTAAGAGGACTTATGTCATCAATGATAATAACACCACGACCGTGAGTTCCCATTACAATGTCGTTGGTTTCTTTCTGAAGATCAATAAAATGTACAGCTGTTGCTGGCATATTGTTTTCAAATTTAGACCAGTTTTTTCCTCCGTTAATGGTTACATACAAACCAAATTCAGTTCCTAAGAATAATAGGTTTTCACTTTCATAATCTTCTTGTATGTTTCTTACAAAACCGTGAACTTCTTCTGTAATAATATTGGTCCAGGTTTTTCCAAAGTCGCTTGTCTTCAATGTGTAAGGCTTCATATCACCACTTGTATGTCCTTCAAAAACAGCATAAGCAGTACCTTTTCCGTGGATACTTGCTTCTATATGATAAACCCAAGTATTTGCAGGAATACCAACCAAGTTTTCAGTCACATTCGTCCAGTTTTTTCCACCATCTTGAGTAACTTGTACATTTCCATCATCTGTTCCTACCCAAAGAATATTTTCATCTAGAGGAGATTCAGCAATAACAAAAATGGTCGTGTGATTTTCTGCACCACTATTGTCGATTGACAGACCTCCCGATTGAGATTGATCTTGTTTTGCCTTGTCATTTGTAGTTAAGTCTGGTGAAATAATTTTCCAGGAATCACCCATATCATTGGATAAATGCACAAACTGACTTCCCATATAAAAACGATCTGGTGCATGATGACTTGTCGCCATTGGTGCATTCCAGTTAAAACGCAAATCAGGATCATTCTTCCCTTTCATTGGTTGAATGGTTTTGGTTCGTTTTTTATCTGCATCGTAACGCCAAACATTTGCTGCTCCTTGCATTTCTGAATAAATGATATTCTTAGTAGGATGTCTTAACACTCTAAAACCATCACCATAACCAACACTATTCCAGTCACGAGCATTCACTCCGCCTGAAGATGAAGAAGGTCCATACCAAGAACCATTGTCTTGCAACCCACCGTATACATTATAAGGAGTGTCGTTATCTACGCTAATATGATAGAATTGTGATAAAGGAAGATTCTCTGTGATTTCGAAAGTTGATCCTCCGTCCCAAGAACGATAAAAGCCACCATCGGTACCACAATAAATTACATCTGAATTATTGATATCGAAAACCATATCATGAATATCGCTATGCATATTCCCAAGAGACTTGAATGTTTTTCCGCCATCTCTACTAATAGAGCCACTTAAACCACCTTTAATTACAACATCAGGATTTTTTGGATCTATCGTTATTCTTGAAAAATAAAATGGCCTAATCGTTAAACCAAAATCATTATTTAAATGTTCCCAGCTTTCTCCTGCATTGGCAGATTTCCAGAGTCCGTTGGTAGCTTTTTCTCCAGTTTCTAATACTGAATAAAGAATATTACTATCACTTGGAGCAATGGCTATGGCAATACGTCCTAATTCGCCTGTTGGGAAATTGGTATGAATTTTATTCCAAGTTTTTCCACTATCGGTAGATTTGTATAAAGCACTAGTTTCTCCCCCTGAAGCAAAGCCCCAACCAGTTCTTCTAAACTCCCACATTGATGCGTATAAAATCGATGAATCATTAGGATCCATTATTACATCTGCAGCTCCTGTAGAAGGGCCAATAAAAAGTATGTTATTCCATGATTCTCCTCCATCGGTAGATTTATAAACTCCACGTTCATCGCTATCTCCCCATAAGGCACCTAAAACACCTACATACATTTCATTTGTATTATTAGGGTTGATAACGATAGAAGAAATACGTTCTGAGTTTTCAAACCCTTTTTTAGTCCAGTTGTTACCACCATCGGTAGATTTAAACAATCCATCACCGATTGAAACCGAGTTTCGTGTCCAGATTTCTCCCGTACCCACCCAAATAACCTCGTCTGGGTTTTTAGGATCTAGTTTTACGGCTCCAATAGATTGTGCGTAATCGTCAAAAATAGGGTTGAAGGTAGTTCCTGCGTTAGTAGATTTCCAGACTCCTCCGCCTGCAGCTCCAATATAAATGATTCGTGGATTGGTAGGATTGCTTTCAACATCTATAATACGTCCACTCATTAAAGCTGGTCCAATGTGGCGTGCTTCTAAGCTGCCGAACAACTCTTTTCCTTTTAGCGTAATGTCTTGACTATTTGATGTTAATGAGAACAAGACTAATGTGATTAATAATGTAATTGATTTTTTCATGGATCGTTATTTTTAATAAAAATAAAACCCCTTTTACGCTGTAAACAGAATAAAAGGGGTTTTAAATAATATGATTGATAATTTTATTTTTTTCCTTCTTCTGTTGGAGCAACTGTTTCTGGAAATGCAAACAATGCTATATCTATTTCAGGATTAAGGATGATGTTTTTTACAGTAACTTCTTGCCCTCCCATATTCATAGAGAATGGAAAGTATAATCCCTCTACTTCTTCATAATCACTTAATGTAGTTTTATTCATTTGACCTTTCATTGGTCCTTGTTGAATTTTTGTTTCCGTAACAATAGGAACAAAATTTTCAGTTTCAAAATAAAAATAAGTGATGTTTGCTTCTTCAACACCATCTGCCATTAATGGTTCTTGTGTTAACTTTATTTTAAAAGTTTCTGTACCTTCTATGGTTTCGTTTTCAAGAAGCTCAACAGTATATCCTTTTTCTTTATAATTTAATAAAGGTGAAGGGAAATCTTTCATTTGCTTCTTCATATTATCGGTTGATTCTTGATCACTTTTTTCTGCAGCCATCGTCATAAAATAGGTAGTCCATAGCGTTTCTCCATCAAAAGAAACTTGTGTCATATCTTGACCTTGAAGGTTGATTGTAACCAATTGCTTCCCGTCTTTAGTTTGATAGATTTCAATAGGAATTTCCATTCCTTGTGCGATAGCAACGGCTTCCATTTTCATTCCTTCTAGATTCCCCCAATTAGCTGCACCACCAGTGTTTTCAAAATAATTGTTTATTATTTCGTCAGCAGTTTGGGCTTGTAATGGAGCAATAGCTACTAATAATATTGCAATAAAAAGTGTTTTGATTGTTTTCATGTGTCTTTGTTGTTGAATTTGGTTATTGTATAGTTTTTTGACGTTCAAAAATATGAATTGTTACATTATTTTAATAAAATCTAATTAAAGATTTTGTGGTGTTAAATCGTTTCCGCTAGGAAATTCGAATATTTCTAAATCGAAATAGGGAGCAGATGCAATAATGTGATCAAAAATATCTGCTTGAATATGCTCGTAGTTTACCCATTCTTTATCGTTACTAAAGCAATAAATTTCTACAGGAATTCCTCTGTCTGTAGGCTCTAAATGGCGGACCATTAAGAACATGTCTTTATTAACGGCTGGGTTTTCGTGTAAATAGGCATCGATATATTTTCTAAAAACCCCTAAGTTGGTTTGGTTCTTTCCGTTAATGAGGAGGGTTTTATCTATTTCGTTTTTATGATTATAACTGTCATTATCTTTTTCCCGATGTTCTATGTAGGGTTTAATGATTTCAATTTTCTTAAAACTATCGATCATTTCCTTTGTTAAAAAAGTAACCGTACTTTGTTTAATATACATAGCACGTTTAATTCTTCTTCCTCCAGATTCTTGCATTCCTCTCCAATTCTGAAATGATTCTGAAGTAAGACTGTAAGTAGGAATTGTAGTAAATGTTTTATCAAAATTTTGAACACGAACCGTGGCAAGATTGATTTCAATTACATTTCCATCTGCTCCAAATTTACTGAAGGTGATCCAGTCTCCAATTCTTACCATATCGTTTATGGTAATCTGAATACTTGCCACAAAACCGAGAATAGTATCTTTAAAAATTAAGAGAATTACTGCAGAAGCAGCACTCATAGAAGCGATACTTATGGTTGAGTAGCCTGTTAAGGTATTTACTATAAAGAAGATTCCGACTCCCCAAGCAAACATCATCAACACTTGGCGGTAGCTATCTAAAGGTTTGTCTTTATATTTATTGAATTCTTGCAAGTAAGATCTTATTGATTTTAAAGTACTCCTGAAAACATATACACAGAGTAAAATTATATAAACATCAATAAACTTTAGAAATATATTAGAAGCTATAGGGAATTCTTTAAATAATATGGGAATAAAATACCAAGAGATAAGAAGTGGTATCCCATGGGCAATATGTTTTGGAAAATTACTTACTACCAGATGGTCATCGAAGGTAGATTTTGTTTTATTGCTAAAGAATTTAAATAGTTGAATAATTATTTTTTTAACAATAATATCAAGAAGGTATAAAAATGCAAAAAATAAAATTCCAATAATTAGAATATTAAGAATGATGGCTATTTCAGTATTCATTCCATAATCAATGAAATAATGCTGTAGCCAATCGCTATATTCTATAATTTTTTGATTTAACATTTTAAATATTTTCTTTCAGCATAAAAAGGACCAAAAGGTAAAACAGAACATAAAATTACGATTAAAAAGGTTGTGATAGACCAATTTAATTTTTGTTTTAAAATAAATGCTCCCATCACGTACATAATAAATAATAATCCGTGGATCATACCTGCGATTCTTACTATTTCTTCTCCTGTTTCAATTTTAGCAATATATTTAAGTGGCATTGCGATCCCTAATAAAACTAAAAATGATATAGCTTCAAGAGTACTAATGGTTTTAAAAGATTTTATAGATAAGTTCATTTTGTTTTTTTGCAAATATACATAAGGAAATTCCTTATAAATACATTAATGTTTTTTTTCAATTTATTTAACTAAAAAACCCTTGAATAAAACAAGGGTTCTAGAATAATTTTATTTTTAAGTACTAAAAGTTTAAAGAGCTTGTGCCCAATCTACGGCCTCTTTTAAAGATCTAAACCTTTTTATTCTCTCTTTAGAAAAGATTCTTTCTAAGACTACACTAAGTCCTCCCCGTTGATCATAAGCAATAATGCCAGAAGCTTGAAACATATTATATTTTTTATCAAACTTTAACCACGATTGAGGTTCGATAGAGTAGGAGTTAACACGATTGGATATATAAACTAAATCCTTTCTTTTTTTCCCATAATGAGATATCATAATGTCTGATAAAATTTTAACCCTTTGCCAGTCAAAATGGACACCATCTTTCAATTCTGATATTACAAACTTTTCAAAAAAATAAAAATTACCAAAGGGAAGTTTAATTTCTTCGTGCTCTAAATTAATATAATTTGAATCTTCAACTTTCATTACGGAGGCTAAAATTGCATCTCAAAGTTATAAATTAATTAGGACAATTCAAAAAAAAAACAAATTACTTGATATAAGAATTATGCATCCATAGTGTTTTTTCTGTTTCCGAAATATAATCATTCATCAAGTTTACCGTTCCTTCATCATCAGCTCCTACAGCTAAACTTTGTAATTCTCTCTCGTTATAAATTGGTAAGGAATAAATTATTGATGCTAACTATTTACAACTTTTTAACCATTTGTATTTCCTTACCTAATTTATAAAATATTTAAGTTTTTATAATTCCGAAAGCATTATTTTTGGCGTAATTCTTGAATAGTT
>Ga0164313_10005840_pt1 | contig 10874 bp, 6 predicted proteins | sample GuaBasSedimGuay4_FD_113735 | JGI IMG/M metagenome (GOLD analysis project Ga0164313, IMG submission 113735) | Subseafloor sediment microbial communities from Guaymas Basin, Gulf of California, Mexico - Guay4, Core 4569-4, 0-3 cm | ecosystem: Environmental > Aquatic > Marine > Hydrothermal vents >...
GGAAACAAAAACAGGGCTACACGGCAAAAGATGTAGAATACATCATTGGCGAAACCTTAAAATGGCATATATCATCTTTCAATGCCAAATCATCCTCTGTACCAAAGGAATGGCAACCTCTTGTAGATCAATGGTTGAATAAAATGGGATATCGTTTTGTGTTACGCAATTTTGCCTTCCCGGAATTTGTCAGACCTAATGAAAAGCTCGTTTTTAAATCCTGGTGGGAAAACAAGGGAGTGGCTCCTTGTTATAAAAATTTCCTGCTTGCCCTCCGTTTAAAAGGTAAGGGCATAACCAGAGTTATGCTTACGGATGCAAATATCAACACATGGCTTCCGGGGGATAACATCTACGATAATGACGTTTTCGTACCGATCGATATACCTCCCGGCGAATATCAACTCCAGATAGGCATTGTGGATCGCCAATCACACGAACCTAAAATACAACTTGCTATTGAAGGAAAGGACCCTGAAGGTTGGCACACAATTGGTAAAATTGACATCAATGAATAATGCATTTACTTACATTAACAAACTAAAATGAATCTATTAACAAAAAATACTTTATCCCTATTTCTATTCTTATTTATTCTAAGTCCTGCCGCAGGTCAGGGAACGGTTACTGATTTACGTATTATGGGGTATGCGGTTTTCCCCACACCTCAAAAAGTGGATTTGGATAGGGAAAGCATCATCATTGATGGATCCTGGCAAATTTTGCCAGAGAGATCTGCTTCACAAAAAATAACGAATGGACTAATTAAAAGAGCCCAGGAACTGCATAATTTAAACTTTTCAGGTACCGGCACTGGCCGGATAGAATTGAGAATTAATAAAGATGCTGTCGAGGATATTTCTGACCCTGAGCGCTATGGGCAGGCATATAAAATAACCATCAAACAAGGCAACGTCGTAATTGAAGGCAATGAGGAAGCAGGCCTTTTCTACGGTGTACAGAGTTTTTTGCAATTATTAAAACCTATATCAGAGGGGAAATTTCAATTGCCGGCAGGAACTATTACTGACTGGCCTGATTTGGAACTAAGATTTATCCATTGGGATACCAAACACCACAGGGACAAGATGGAGACCCTTAAAAGATACATTGACTGGTCTGCTTATTTTAAGATAAATGCCATCGCTTTCGAAATGGAAGACAAGTATGAATACCCCTCTCATCCGGTAATTGGCGGTCCAAATGCTTTTACAAAAGAAGAAATGCATGAATTGACAAGATATGCATTGGACAGATTTATACAATTAATACCCAATGTGCAAGCCCCTGCTCATATGGGGTTTGTATTAAAGCATAAGGAATTCCAACACCTTCGGGCTGAGGAAGAAAGCAACTACCAGGCTTGCATGTGTGATGAAGAAGCTATAGAGCTAATTTTTGATTTATATCAGGACATGATAGATGCAACTCCCGGAGTAGACTATTTTTTTGTTTCTACCGACGAAGTGTATTACGCAGGCATTTGTGCTAAATGCAAACATGAGTACAATGAGGACACGCGTAGTCAGATCTGGGCAGATTATCTCAACAGAGTAAATCAGTGGATGGCCGAACGCGACAGGAGAGTATTGGCATGGGTGGAATACCCACTGTTACCAAAGGATATTTCTCAATTGCCCAATGGTGTTATTGATGGTATCATGCATCCTAAAAAACTTCAGGAATGGATAGATAATGAAAATAAGGCCGGTATTGAACAACTGTCTTATAGCTCAATGCAGGGATCAGAGTATCTCTTCCCCAATTACTTTCCGACAACCTACAGAGGACGGCAAATTGATGGCAGGCTTAGTGATACCTATGGTGCTGTGTTAAATTTGGAAGCTAAAGGAGCTGGCCTGATTGGCACATTTGCTGCGGCCTGGGATGATGCTGGCTTACACAACGAAACATTCTGGTTAGGCTGGGCAACAGTTACTCAGTATGGCTGGACTAAAAGTACCCCGGTACTACAACAAAGCACTGCTGACTTCATGGATCTATTCTACGGATATGACAGTCAGGATATGGTAGAAGCATATGTATTGCTGGAGGAGGGAGCCAGATTTTATGAAGCATTGTGGGACAGGGTACCGTCCAAAGAGCGTGGAAAAGGTTATGGCAGTTCTTTCGGAAAAGGTATCGGAGGTGATTTAAGCGATATGCTACTACTGATGCCTTCAAACCCATCAGCAAATGATTTGAATCTGGCACCATTTTTTCGTTTCAAGTATGAACAGAAGATCGAAGAAGCTTCCTTATTGCTTAAAAAGAATGATCTGCTTCTCTCGAAACTTATGCAAAATATTACCCGGGTGAGCTACAATAGTTATAACCTGGAAGTTTTGCTGGCTATTGCCCTATTAGAACGCTATACCATGGAAACTGTGCTCAATTTAGCTAAAGTCGAAGAAACTCTGGTGGCAGCTTCAAAAACCTATAACGACCCAGCAAAAGTGGTTCATCTATTAACAAATGCTTATAAGTTATCGGGGGAAATAGTAAAAGATCAAAATATAATGTGGTCAGATTTTACTGCCACCTGGTATAAGAGTAGACTTCCTAATAATCAAAGCGTGGCAGGCAAAAATTTCTACCATGAATTTGATGATGTAAAAGATCATTTTGCAGACCGGCGAAAGGGATTGGAGTATATACTGGCCTCTTTTGAAAGAATGGGAATTGAGAAATGGAGACAACAATTGAAAAAAGTTACATACGATTATGCCAATCTTCATAACATTCCTGTAAAAGGTATGGAGTCAACGCGATTGGAAGATTAAACAAATTTTTCTCTGATCAGTATTCTTTACCTTTGGAAAATAAATATTTCAATTAACATTATGGCAATTTCATATTCCATTTTTTCAAGAAAACCACATATGATTATCCGTACTATCATTACATGTATATTCTGTCTTTTATTCTTAATGCCCACGCAAGCTCAGGATGATGTGACACTTTTCAAATACTGGAAGTACTATTCGGATATTGAAAACTCCCTCTATAAATATTTTTGTTCTGTCGCTTTTGAGCAACTGGAATCAAGAAAAACGGCGATCAATAAATTGAAAACGAAGGCGGACTGGTTGGAAAGACAATCGATGGTTCGTAAAAAATTATCTGAAATTATCGGACCTTTTCCTGAAAAAACGCCATTGAATGTTCGCATTACAGGAACAATTCAAAGAGATGGTTACCGGGTTGAAAAATTAATTTACGAGTCAAGGCCGGGTTATTATGTCACTTCTGCATTATTTATTCCGGACAACTTATCCGAGAAAGCTCCGGCAATTTTGAACCCAATAGGTCATAGCCCCTTGAGCTTTCGAAGGGATGTTTATCAACATACGATCATCAACCTGGTGCAAAAGGGATTTATCGTTTTAGCTTACGACCCAATTGGTCAGGGAGAACGTTTGCAATACTACAACAAGGAATTAGGAAAATCAATATTTCCAACTAATCATGAGCACTCATACCCTGGTGCTCAATGTTTTATTGCCGGGTATTCACCTGCAAAGTATTTTATATGGGATGGTATCCGGGGCATGGATGTGTTATTGTCAAGGCGCGAGGTGAATGGTAAAAGAATAGGAATAACAGGAATTTCAGGCGGCGGTAATCTTACGGCTTTTATTTCAGTTCTTGACGACCGTATTCTTGCTGCTGCTCCCGAATGCTGGATAACCAATTACAACTATCTTTTTAAAAGTGAAGCCCCACAAGATGCTGAGCAAAATCTGGTCAGATTGATTTATAACGGTCTTGATCATCCCGATTTTATAGAACTTCGAGCGCCGAAGCCAACATTAATTATGAGTACAACTCGTGATTTTTTCAGCATACAAGGTGTCAGAGAAACGTTTCAGGAAGCGAAAAAAGCCTTTGCCGCACTGGATGCGGAGAGCAATTTACAATTGACGGAAGATGATGCCCATCACAGCTTCACTAAAAAAAACAGAGAAGTCATGTATGCCTTTTTTCAAAAGCATCTCAGAAACCCCGGAGATGCTAAAGATCATGAAATAGAAGTGATACCCCCAAATGAACTATGGGCCACCGAAACAGGCCAGCTTGCCACTTCGTTACAAGGAGAAACCATGTATTCTTTGAATAAAAAAGTTGTTGAAAGGCAATTATCAGTACTCGAGGCTTCACGAACCAGGGTAGATAAGCATTTGTCCGGAGTTCCGGACGCTGCTATTAATATTTCGGGTTTTTCTTTCCCAAAAGAATATGACTCTGAAATCTTTTCAGGACGGTACGTAAACGCGGAATATAAGCTGGAAAAATACCTGATAAAGGGAAGTGGCGAGTATATGATTCCTTTGGCTTTGTTTATCCCAAATGAGAATAATAAGAGGGAAGTGATTCTTTTATTGCATGAGAAAGGTAAAAATTATGCTGTAAATAGTGACAACTTAGCCAGACAACTCCTGGCAAATGGCTATACAATATTGTTAGGAGACCTTCCGGACATCGGAGAAATGGGACCCGGATATTTGAAAGGTGATACTTACATTAGTGGCATATCGTACAACAAATGGTTTGCCGGTATTCTCACCGGGAAATCCATTGTCGGTTTAAGATCAGAAGACGTAATCAGGATGGTTCATTTTATCAAAACCAATGTGACCGATTACAATTCAATTTCAGCCATATCAGTTGGAGTATTGGGTAGTGAATTGCTTCATGCCGCAGTTTTCAAAAACGATATTCAAAAAGTATGTTTAATCAGGCCGTTTCTCAGTTTTTCGGAAATCGCAATGTCACATGAATATAAACCTTCTTTTCTATTCTCTACCGTACCCGGAGCAATTGAAGAGTATGATTTGCCTGACCTGATAGCCGCGTTATGCCCGCGAAAAGCACTTATACTAAATCCTCTCACTGGTAATGGACTGAAGGCTGATGAAGCAAAAGCCAAACAAAGCATGCTCTTTCCTTTCAAAGTGTATTCAAAAAATAATGCTCCCTATAACTTTGTATTAGAAAGCAATATTGACGATCAGTTAGTTTTAAAGCATGTGCTTTCCTGGTTGAGATAGCAAAGTTTATTTGAAAGGAGTTGTCATATAACTTTCAATATCCACCCAATGTCTAAGCATAATCTTTCGTTTTTTCTTCAATTGTTCAATTAGATCCGGTCCCAGTAAGAAAGTATCCTCATATTTTGAGTCATTGGCATGACTGATAAATGGAGATATCTTTGCCTTAAATTTCATCATCTTCCAGTTCTTATTTCCTGTCTTTAGTAATACCCGGCCAGTCATCCGATCTGAATGGAGACGCAGGCAAATTAATAAATTCACCGGATTTATTGTAAAGATTGCTGCCACCCGGATGATTTGCCCATGCATAGCGTACTGCAACCGGATGTGGCACCTTTTCATTCCATACAATTATTTTATCTCCCTGAATCATAGCATTTGCCTTCACAAAATTCCTGTCTGTTCCTGCTATAACGAATCCCTCTAAGAGCCCGGTTTCCTTTGCTGTCAGCCCATCTCCTGTATGCTCGAAACTCAACAGGCATTTGCCACCTTTCACCAGCATGGATTTATACATTGGCCCGGAATAGATTACATCTTCACCATAGGTTAACTTCCTGGCCGCTAAAGATAACCTCCTGCCTACCTCTTGCTTATTTTTTGGATGGATATTGCTTGAGTCACCAATGTCTATGGCAACTGCCATGGCAGTATTTGGTAATGATAATGCCATTGTTTGTGCTTCTCTCAATTCCGTAAAAACCTGGGGTTCAAAATAAAAATTAGCCAACTGTACAAAGAGAAACGGGAAACTCCCTTGTCCCCATTTCTTTCTCCATTGTTCTATCATGGCGGGAAACAAAGAGCTATACTGATAAGAGCGAAAAGCGTTCGATTCACCTTGGTACCAGATTACACCTCGCATAGCAAATGGCACAACCGGTGCTATAATACCATTGTACAAAACAGAAGGCTGATTAAAATACAAAGGCTCTTCCTCACCCTTTTTCTTTGCTTCTTTTACCTCTTCTAAAAAAGTCGCATATTCCTTTATTAGCCATGCTTCATCATTATTGTAATCAGGCCAGTTTTTGAGTATCAGCTGAAGTTCAGGATCATTTTCCAATGTATCCTTTGGCGTCCACGCTTCTGCGGTAGTCCCCCCCCATGATACGCTGATTATTCCTACCGGCACATGCAGCTTTGTGTAAATTTCACGAATGAAAAAATACCCCACGCCTGTGTAATGGTCAACATTTGACGGATCAGTTACTTCCCATTTATTCAACCACGATCCGCTGCTGTCCTGTACAGGAGCAACATCCTCCATTGGCTGCGCTGCTTTGGCCCTCTTGACCTGAAAATGACGAATTTGCGGATAGTTGGCAGAAGATATTTCCTTTTCGGCATTGAGGCAGCTTCTCACTTCCATTGCCATATTTGATTGCCCGGAACATATCCAAATTTCCCCAACGAGAACATTACTTATGGTTACCACGTTTTTACCGGAAATCTTTAATTGGAAAGGACCTCCCGCATCCAACGGACCAAGATATAGTTTCCATTTCCCATCCATTCCGGTCAGAATCTCTGCAAAGTGCCCCCCCAGTTCAGCGGTTATTTTCTCTCCAGGGTCTGCCCAACCCCATATAGGCACTTTCATCCCTCGTTGCAGAATCATGTCGTCGCTGAACACCGCAGGAAGCCGTATATCAGCATCTGCAATCCCTGCATGAATAAATATAATGATGCATAAGGCAATTAGTTTTTTCATGTTTGATAATGTATTAGTTATTTGACCGCTTACAAATTTTCATTCAGCCAATCCAAAACTTTCTTATTGTATTTTTTTGGATCCAAAAAATGTCCCTCATCATATTTTATCAATTCCTTCTTCACTGGAGCCATCTTAAAAAGTGACTCAGCTATTTCGTTTCTCACCGTATTATCCTTTTTTGCAATTACCACCAACAATGAAACATCTTTATAGTGGGGAAAAAAGTTAGCAGAATTGATAACGCGGCCAGGTGGAGTCTGATCCGATACAGGCTCCATTGCAGGCACGATCAAAATCGATGTTTTAATTCTAGGTTCAACAGCGGTAAGTATTGAGCCAATCCACCCACCCATGCTGCCCCCGAGTACAGCTATTCTATCCGGATCAATATCGGAACGTGTCAGGAGATAGTCTATTCCTCTCCTCAAATCAACCACTGATTGAGTCATCCAATCACGGTAATAATAAGGCCCCCGGTTGCTCTCATCGTCAAATCCTCCTTCAACTTTTCTTTCCCCAAAAAGGAAATGATCTGGTGCCAGTACCGCGTATCCCTGAGCTGTCAGAACCGAAATCCAATCCTGTACCCAATCCTCATTCTTACCCCAAAATAGATTCCATCCGTGCATCAGAACAATCACCGGTAATTTTTCATTCCTCTTTTCTTTTGGAATGGCGAGGTATGCCGGCACTCTTTGTTCACGTACGCCCCGGTATGATATTTTATACAAAGTATGCGGTCCACGCCAGGGCCATTCCCCATATGATCTGGGATCTGATGGAATACCGGGATCATAAGCATAATACTCCAGAATTCTTTGATATTCAACATCGTCAATTGGTGTTTCTATGGGAGATTTAGAAGTTTGGGCAGTTAATGATGCCGGGATCAACAAAGGACCCAGTAAAATGTAAAAACAAATTCTATACTTTAGCATAGTGATTAAATTAAAAATTTCAGAAATTATCTTTAGGAATTAATAATACTCCTCCAGCAATAATCTCGGGCCACACATCCAATTCAACCCAGTAGCCACGCCATTTTGATGTTTCATATGTCAATCGGGTACGGGGGTTAAATGATTGGGAAGGTGGTGGCAATTGCCCTATCACTTCTTTCCAAAAATAGTCTCTGTAAGACTTGACTGAAACGGTCCATTGCTGTACAGATGAGTGATCCCCTTCATTCCAAAACTTCTTCCTCTGTTTTGGGCTTTGTTCAATTAGTTTTTCTATATGTCCCAACAATTCCGTAAACTGAATATGCAACCGGGAGTCAGGATCAAAGTTAATCCGCCGGTCTTTCAATTGCATTTCCTGTGGTGGCAGTATTTGTGTTTTGCACCCAATACCAGTCAAAAGCTGCTGCAATGCTTCGGTAGAACCTGGAAGGCCTTGGCCGTTGCCACTGACAACTACCTGTATTTTTTCAGGAACCTCTAACTTTTGAAATACTTTTTGAGCTCTCTGGGCTTCAATGCGAACCGATGTTAAGGGTGAAGTTGTCAATCTTCCTGGAGCAGCAACATTTCTTTGATTAGCACTTGCAGTTGGTGGCCCATCTACATCCGGCCCTTTACAAGCTTCAATTATTAACTGTCTTGGCGCTATAAGACTGGCAACCTCAGCATCACCAAACTCGTTTAATAATCCCCATACATTTCGGTAAATCGGTTCCTCCCACACTCCTTCCCTTTCCTGAAAATATCCACTAACCAACACTCCATCAATCCTGGTATCTATTGCTGCACTGTTGAAAGCAATGAGGCCTCCCTCACCATAACCTGCCACTGCAATAGGCAGATCAGTAGAGGATATCCGATTCTTTTTTGTAAACCAATCCACTACTGCCAATACTTTTTGTATCTCATATCCTATGATATGTCTGCCCATTTGGTAAGCCCGGCGATAAATAAACTCCCTATGAGGTTGATTCGTCATCTGGATTTCTGTATTTCCTGACCATAAAGCTTGTCTATTGATTAAAACAGGAATAATAACCCGGCAACCTGATGCAGCCAATCGCTTTGGGAATTGTGCTTCAACGGGCACACCGGGACTTAATCCAATGAACATTTCAGGAGTCCAGTCCGCATCTGGTACGGCTATCACCTGTGCCCTGACATTCGTATGGGGCTCTAACCAAAATCCCACTCCATGTACACCTTCAATAACCGGCCAGCTCACGCTATATACATTATATAAATCGGTTTCGGCCACTAAAGCCTTCAGGACAGTGCCTTCAATCAATGTTAACTCTTCTACGTCCTCACGTTTATCTACCACACCCAGGACTTTTTTTAAACGGATTCGGTTTGGTTCAACCGATTTCACATAAGCTGCCGAAGATGAATAATTTCTACTCCAATAGATTTCCCTCGTTTGAGAAGAAGATTCCAGGGCCTGTTCAAAATACTTAAATATTCCTTTCAGCATACGAGGACGCAGCTCTTCAACTTCAGTTTCTGACAATAAATCAGTTCCAGCCAAGTGATCTTCTGAGAAAGTTTCCTGATCTGGTTCCGTACAGCTTCCCAAAAAACTAAAAAAAGTTATTAATACAAACCAAAATACACTTCTTTTCATCTGTTTATATTTTTTAAGCTTGCTATCAGGCAGAGCATATAATCATGCCCTTTTGTGTCCTAAATTGCTCCGGCCATGCCGGTTTCATTTTTTTTATTCAATGCTATTTATCTTCAGACCCATAATCAACCGCCTTTACCGCTTCCAATTGTCGTTCACGGTCTCCGGTCGTAATATGTATGTCTTTGTAACGCTGCAAAATAGGTGTATCCGGAACTGTGATCAATTTGTACAGTTCAGGCCGGCGTGAAATAAAATGGATGGCCTTTTGGTTGTCCGTTCCATTGATGGTGGTCCACCATTTGCTGTCCTGTATGGCTTCTTTTGAGAAATCGATCTCCGCCATGATCACAGTGTCTGTGATCCCGGGAGCCTCAGCCACTACTTCTCCGTTAAAATCAATGATCCCACATCCATCAGAACCGAGAATTACGGGAGCTATATACACATAATTATCCATAGCGCGTGTCAAATAACGCGGGGCAGTTGCCAGGCCCGACCCCCTATTCTCTCTGCTCATAGTTGGATTGAAAATAATATCTGCACCTTTCAAGGCATATATCTCACTAATTTCCGGAAAAGCTATTTCCCAACAAGTAGCGATGGCAATTATACCAAAATCTGTTTTAAAAACCGGAAATTCATCACCGGGAGAAAACAGCCATGATTCCATTACTGGAAATACAGTTTTACGATATTTCCCTATAATATTACCCTCACGATCAAAAATCACGGAAGTATTGTAAACCTTATCCTGAACTCGTTCGCAAATAGGAGCGATAACATACATGTTATGGCGTTTGGCAATAGCAGCTACACGGTCGGTCAGAGGGCCCGGCACCGGAGTCGCCAGGGAAATGAAAAGTATTTCTCCCGTTTCCGGATCGATAACATCTACATGCAAACCATAAGGGCCTGTGCCCTGCATGTTTTCAGGTCCGCAAACAATATCCGCGCCCATTTCCCCTGCTTTTTCAAAAAGCTTCAGAAGTTTGCTAAAATGGGCATCACTCTGTGGCCGGACTTTTGTGGGATCATAATCAGGCATAAACGGATCTTGCCGTGGCGAACTACTGCCCTGTATTACAGCTACATTTGCCGTTCGTTTCGACTGTCCTTTTAGTGAATTAGTAATGCCTAAAAACAGCATTGAAACGATGGCTAATTGAATGATTCTATACATAATATTGAAATTTATTATTTGACAAATCTTGGGCCGTAGTGCGGTAGCACCTGTCCAATTTCATAGGCTCCGCACTCCGGCGCCTTACCGGTAAAGTTATCATTCACATTCGGAATAGGCATACCAGCATCGATCACCTTTGATCCTTGAAGGGGCATTAAGTCCACAACATCCCGCTCCGGTACAGGAGGGTTCGGGAAAGACACATTTTTAAATGTTTCCTCCAACCTGATATGTTCGACACCGTGCTTTTCAATTTCTGAAAATGGCTCACCCCCGATTCTGGCCACCCAAGGCATCTCATACAATCCTATGGCATCATAATCAAAACTAC
>Ga0164313_10005841_pt1 | contig 10874 bp, 8 predicted proteins | sample GuaBasSedimGuay4_FD_113735 | JGI IMG/M metagenome (GOLD analysis project Ga0164313, IMG submission 113735) | Subseafloor sediment microbial communities from Guaymas Basin, Gulf of California, Mexico - Guay4, Core 4569-4, 0-3 cm | ecosystem: Environmental > Aquatic > Marine > Hydrothermal vents >...
CATTTAATAATGTCATGTTCGGACGATGGGAGAAGATCGAGTCAGGCTATGGCCGTTCCGTCCTGGGATATTTTGGTGAAACACCATTAAAACCCGATCCTGAAGTCGTCAAGATTGCAGCCGAGCAATTGAAAATGCCAGTGTTTGAAGGTGATCCACTTGAAGCGGCGCCAAACAACATCGAACCTGCCAGGAAGGCACTGGAAGAACGTAAGCTGCCGGTCAACGACCGCAACTTGTTCCTGGTACTTTCCACCATGGTGCCCGGTAAGAAGATGGAACTCAACGAGGGCATCAAGTTACTTACAGGCAAGGGCAAGATCGATATCCCGCTGAAGAAGAAGGAAGAGAAGCCTGCACCGGTCGCAATAGCCTCTCCGGTTGCCTCGAGCGCTCTGATGGGACCCGTGACATCAACCTGTACCGTCAAGGAAGGTGGCAAGGTACGGACCTTTGTTGTTACCGTTGAACCCAACAATGCAGAAACGGAAAAAACTACAACTGCAGCAGCTCCGGCGGCCTCTGAAGGTGGTACACCCGTCTTTTCAGGCTTTGGCGGCGAGGTCGAGGTGATTGATATCCTGGTTAAGGAAGGTGCCTCGGTAAGTAAAGGCATGATAGTTGCCTCGGTAGAAGCGATGAAAGCCCAGCACGATATCAAAGCCCCGTGTGATGGCACCGTATCGTCCGTGGATGTCAGAATCGGTGACGAAATCGACGCGACGCAATGCATCCTGACCATTAGCTGACAGGGCGAAAAAAATGGAAGCCTTTGTAGAACTGTATCGGCAGTCAGGCCTGGTCAATATTGGCTGGGACAACATCTTCATGTACCTGTTGGCCGGCGGACTGATATTCCTGGCCATCAGGAAACAGTATGAACCGTTGTTATTGATTCCTATCGGTTTTGGCATACTTCTAGCCAACTTTCCGATGGCGGACATGAGTTCCTATGGTTCAGGCATCATTGGCATGATCTATAGTGGCGGTATCAAGACTGAGTTGTTGCCACCCATTATCTTTTTGGGTGTGGGTACGCTGACCGATTTTCGACCATTGCTTGGCCGGCCATTGACCTTCCTGTTGGGTGCCGCGGCTCAACTCGGAATTTTCATCGCTGCGCTGGGTGCTGCATACCTGTTTGGTTTCACCGACCAGGAAGCCGCCAGTGTCGGCATCATTGGCGGTGCTGACGGGCCGACTTCCATCTTTCTCTCCGCACAACTTGCACCGCACTTGTTGGGCCCGGTTGCACTCGCGGCTTACAGTTACATGGCATTGGTGCCGATTATCCAACCACCTATTATGCGCTTGCTCACTACCAAAAAAGAGCGCCATATCGAGATGGGACAGGCTATCCCGGTATCAAAACGGGCAGTTATCTGGTTTCCCCTATGTACCATGGCAATTACCGTACTGGCCGTGCCATCCAGTGCTCCGTTAATCGGTATGCTGATGTTTGGTAACCTGATCCGTGAGAGTGGTGTAACCGACCGGCTGAAAAAAACGGCGGGTGGAGCCTTGATCGATATCGTGACAATTTTCCTCGGTATCTCCGTTGGTGCGACCATGGAAGCGGATCGCTTCCTGGATACTCAGACATTGATGGTCTTTGCACTGGGTGCTGTTGCTTTTGTTTTCAGCACGGCGGGTGGCATTCTGTTTGCCAAGCTGCTCAACCTGTTTCTAAAGGAAGGTCGAAAAATCAATCCTTGTATCGGTGCTGCGGGTGTTTCTGCCGTTCCGATGGCGGCCAGGGTGGTGCAGAAGTTTGTTTCTGAAGAAACCGATGGCAAGGTCAATCCGCTGATGGCCGCAATGGGCCCCAATGTGGCAGGCGTAATCGGCTCTGCCATGGCAGCTGGTGTTTTCCTTTCATTGCTGAAGTAGAAACCGACAGGCGTACTCAACCCGCATTCAAAGGTCTTCTGGTTCTCTCGGCAGGTGTTTCTTGCCTGTGAACATAGAAGATATCAAGGTTCCCTGACCGCTGGTATCAGTACGAATCACGGCGACCAGGTGTACCAGTATCAGCAACCAGAGGAAATAGGCACCATAGATATGGATCGTGCCAATGGGCTTCTTGAATTCCTGGAGTTCAGCCAGTTTCTCAGCATCGGTGCCGGCCTCATCATATGGCCGGATTTCGGATGGGGAAATACCTTCAGCAGCGACCTGGCTGGCAAAATACTGCCCGAATGGAGGGTAGTAGATATCAGTTCCAGCGCGTATCAGTCCGGTTGCCATCATGACGATTAATACGCTCATAAGAAGAATTACGGAAAGGCGACCCTTGGGATTATGACCAACAAACGTCTGTGGTTTGTCGGTCGCCAGAGAAGCCCTGTAATTGGCAAGTTCTTTCCTGAAGTTTTTACCTGGAAATAATCTGCTCCAACGGGAATGACGACCACTGACAAATCCCCAAATAATACGGATTATCAGATTCGTCGTGAATACATAACCGACCGTGACATGTAGTTCTTTGAGGCCAATTCCCGCTTCGCGTCCACTGATGCCAATCGCGCCCTTGTTGAGCATGATGAGTCCCAGAATACTCAACACAATCACACACAGAAAATTGATCCAGTGAAACAAACGCGTGTTCAGATCCCAGGCTTTGTAAATGTTGATATTGTTGTCAGTCATTGAAGCCTCCCATCAAATACTCTTCAAAAAAATCCGTCATCAACGTATGCAGATGCAGTTGTGTTCCATCTCCCTCTTTGAGGCTGTGGCTGCGGTTTGGATACGTCATCAAATCAAACTGTTTGTTGTGTTTCACCAGTTCGTTGATGAGACGCTCTGAACCCTGGTAATGCACGTTGTCGTCGCCAGTGCCATGTATCAGCAGTAACTTGCCTTCGAGTTGCGCGGCGAAGTTGATAGGAGAACCTTCATGGTAACCTTCCTCAAACTGCTCAAGCAAACCGGAGTAGCGCTCCTGGTAAATTGTATCGTAGAGCCGCTGGTCGGGTACCGGTGCAATTGAGATACCAACTTGGTATTGCTGTGGGTAACGGAACATCATGTTCAGGGTCATCGAACCACCACCTGAATGACCCCAGATACCGACCCGGTTCGCATCTATGTAGGTCCAGCGTTCAGTCATCGCCATCAGGGCATCGGATTGGTCTCTTGAACTCAACACACCAATCGCGCCATACACAGATCGGCGCCACGCCCGACCGCGTGGTACGTCGGTGCCGCGATTATCCACTGTTGCGACGATAAAGCCATGCTGTGTCATCAGCGCGTGCCACAGATATCTTGAATCACCCCATTTATCCTGTGCGGTCTGCCCCCAGGGTTCACCATAGACAAAATTGATGATGGGATACTTCAACTGCGGGTCAAAATCAGGAGGACGCATGATAAAGCCATCCATTACCAGGCCATCGCGGGCCTTGACCTGAAAGAATTCGTGCCCACCAAACGAAATAACACTCAATTTGTCGATCAACTCCTGGTTATCTTCGACCACCTGCCTGGTTTTGTGATCGGGTAGCGAAACCAGGCGGGTCTGGGGTGGCTGTTTGAAGGAGGAAAACGTGTGAATGGCCCAGCGTGCATCCCTGGACATCTGGTAGCTATTGGTACCACTGTATTCCTGCGGTGTCACTCTCTCCATTCCGCCTGAGCCATCCAGTCGACTGCGGTACAGGTAGCGTTGCGTGATGTTTTCCGGTGAGGCGATGAAATACAGCCATCCACCTGCTTCGTCAATTGCAGCCATTTTGGTAATGTCGAATTCACCCGGTGTCAGGTCAACGATGGATCGGTCATCTGCAGATACCAGGTAGATATGCCGCCAGCCACTACGTTCGCTGATCCAGGTAAAGGCATTCGCCTCATCCAGCCAGGTGACATCTTCGTAGACCTCCAGAAACTCCTGTTCCTGATCTGTCAATATGGTATTCAGTTCACCACTGTCGGCATCGACGGCATAAACGTGGTTGGTATCCTGCTTGCGGTTGAGGTGTTGTACCAGTATGTGTGTACTTTCGTTATTGGCCCAGTCCATGCGTGGGATATACATGTCCTTGGCAACCCCCGGCAGTTTGGCCCATACCGTTTGTTTGCTTGCCAGCGAAACCACGCCGACACGGGCGGCAGAATTCTCCTCACCCACCTTGGGGTAGGGGAAACGGGTGACTTTCGGATAGAGTGTATCTGTATTGTTAATCATCAAAAAATCTTGAGCAGCGCTGGTGTCCAGCTGCCAGTAAGCGATCTTCCTGCCATCGGGGCTCCAGCGAAATCCGTCCTTGGCATAAAACTCCTCTTCATAGACCCAGTCAAACAGACCGTTAATGACGGTTTCGGATGCATCCGTGGTTAACTGTTCAATCGTGCGGGCTTCCAGTTCCTGAACGTATATATTGTCCTCGCGTACATAGGCCACGCGGGTGGCATCCGGTGAGAACTTGGCGAACTGCAAACTACTTTCTTCTGCCTCATCTCCACCGAGTTGCCACAGATCGCCACTTTCAACATCAAGCACCCAATAATCACCGCGACTCTTGGTGCGCCACACTTTGACACTGTTGGTGTAGATCAATAATTTGCTGCGGTCTTCCGACCAGATATAATCATCAAGGGTAAGGGCTTTTTCAGCGCCCTCGGGGGTGAGTTGCCCGGCGGAAATCAGCACACTGCTATCCAGCGTAGCCGGATCGTGGATAAAGATGTCTTCAGGCCACTTGATGATTTCACCCTCTTCATCCCGCTCGGGATCCACATCGCGATATTCCACGATGGTTTTCAACGCGGTGTAACCACTACCGTCTTCAAGCCAGCGGATCTGACCTGGCTCCTTGGGGTCGTAGGCGTATTCCTTGAAGATTGCGTCGAGGGTCAGCATTTGATCAGCCTCCGGTAATCCGGTCTGTTGGCGACTGGCTTGTTGGGCACAGGCACTTATAAACAGAGTGAGCGAGAAAATGGTTAATCTCTCAAAAATTCGGCGGATTTCTTGTGACAAAAAGATTCTCCAAAATGTTGGGCTAGCCTGGAATGACTGGGCAATTGTGTCCGAAAAAACAGCTTGTGTGCAAGAGCTTAGGACGCGATGTACACAAATATCGGGAGTTTAGGAGAATCACATCATGAAATCCAGACAGCTATTTCTTACCTTTTTCCCGACTCTTGTTTGCATTAATTCACTTTTTTTTCCGTCACAAGGCATTCCCGGCAGCCTTGGGTTAACATGCGTGTTTGTAGCTGATTTCTGATTCCACAGGTAACTTGCCCGGCCAATGTCTGAAACACACCTGATCACACCTTTTGGTGAATTTGAACTTCATCGTTACCCGGCACGCAAACGTGAGCTATTGCGAGCCTGGGATGCCGCTGACGAATACCTGTTGCATCAACTGTCCGGGCAGAATCAGCAGCAACGACAAACCTTGATAATCAATGACAGCTTTGGTGCCCTGGCCGTGGCCCTGCATCGATTATCACCGCTTAGCTGGTCGGATTCGTGGCTGGCGCACCAGGCCTTGCGTGAAAACCTGAAATGCAATGCTTTGGATTCCGACAGTGTGGGCTTACTGCCGAGCACACAAGTTCCGGGTGAACCTCCCGCTTTGGTGTTGCTCAAGGTGCCAAAATCCCTGGCTTTGCTTGAGGATCAATTGATCCGGCTGAAACCACTGTTGTCAGAAAGCAGTTCGGTCATTGTTGGTGGGATGGTGAAGACGATGCCGTCTTCGCTTTGGAAAATGCTGGAGAGGATCATCGGTCCCACCGAAACCAGCCGGGCTCAGAAAAAGGCACGCCTGATTGAAGTACGTGTAAATTCTAACTTGCCACTGCCTGAAAATCCCTATCCCAGGCGCTGGGGTCTCGAAGACACTACATTCGAGATCATGAACCATGCCAACGTTTTTTCCCGTGAGCGTCTGGATATCGGAACGCGTTTCCTGTTGCAGCATCTTCCCCGGACAAAAGGACCCAAGGATATCATTGATCTTGGCTGTGGCAATGGCGTGCTTGGTCTGATGGCTGCACGGCAGAACCCCGAAGCCAGCTTGCTTTTCATCGATGAATCCTACATGGCGATTGCCTCAGCGCGTGCAAATTTCAAGCAACTTGACCCCAGCTTGCAGCGTGCCGATTTTCATCTCGGTAATGGCCTGGTTGACTTTGATAAAGGTACTGCGGACTTGATTTTATGCAACCCGCCATTTCACCAGTCTCATGCGATAGGGGATGCGGTGGCGCTATCGATGTTTAGACGGTCTGCAGGTGTCCTGCGTGATGGCGGTGAATTGTGGGTGGTGGGCAACCGTCATCTGGATTATCACTTCAAACTTAAGCGTTGGTTCAGCTCAGTTAATCTGGTGACCTCAAATGAGAAATTTGTGATCTTAAGAGCAGTAGTATGATGGCTGATAAGGTTAGATTGCTTATTTCCCAGCCGGCTTGCTGCTTATATTTAAATTACGCAGGTCGTTACCTGTCGGGTTTTGATAAACACGAAGATCAAACTCAGGCACAACCGCGAGGATGTGGTCGAAAATATCTGCCTGGATGGCTTCATAATTGGCCCAGACCTGATCCTTGCTGAAAACGTAAATCTCTATCGGCAACCCATTTTCCGTTGGCTGCAACTGGCGAACCAGAAAGGTCATATCCTGACTGATCACGGGCAGGCCTTTCAGATAGGCAATGACATAGGCTCGAAACGTGCCGATGTTAGTCATACGTCGACCGTTGGCGAGGCTGGCGTAATCGACTTTTGTCACCTTGTTGAATTGCTCCAGTTCATTTTTCTTTGTTTCGATGTATTCGGAGATGTACTGAATTTTCTCAAACCGCTCAAGCATTTCCTCGCTGCAAAACCGGATACTGCTCATGTCGATATTCACTGAGCGTTTGATACGCCGCCCGCCGGAATCCTCCATACCGCGCCAGTTCTTGAATGATTCAGAGATCAATGCATAAGTGGGAATGGTGGTAACCGTTTTGTCCCAGTTCTGTACCTTGACCGTGGTCAGGCTCACTTCCAGTACATCACCGTCTGCGCCGTAGTTGGGCATTTCAATCCAGTCACCATGCGCTACCATCTTATTGGCGGCGAGTTGAATACCCGCTACAAAACCGAGGATTGCATCCCGGAAAACCAGCATCAGTACAGCGGTGAGGGCACCGACCCCACTTAGCAGATACAAGGGTGATTTGCTCAAGAGGATGGAAATAACAAATACGACCGCCAAAAAATACAGCGCAATTTTTGATACCTGAATAAATCCCTTTATGGGTATTTCTTTGGATGCCCTGAAACTCTGATAAATGACTTCGATAGCATTGAGCACGGAATCGAGTGCCAACACCAGCACGATGACCATGTAAATTTGGGCGGCACTTCTTATGAACGTGATGGTCGCTGGTATACCTTCGAGTGCCAGTGGAGCAAATATATATATGACCAATGCCGGGGCAAGGTGGGTCAGGTGATTCAGGGCCCGCTGTTGCAGCACTGCATCATCCCACTTTGTTTTGGTCCTGGAGATGAGATAGGTCAGGGCAGTCAATACATAGCGCTTCGCAATGAAATTGATGGCAATGCTTAGTATCAGGACGATTATTACGGCGAGGACACGTGATATATAAAATACCAGGTCTTCACCGGTGCCATGACTTAGTAACCAGTTTTGTATGAGTTCTAGCATCAGTTGCTGCACAAATGGGGAAGGTATGCAGTATAAACCTTTTGTGATCGAAGCCTCGAATGAACTAGCAATAATCTGGCCGGCAGTATCCGTGCAAAGCACGTCATTTATACAGAGTTCCTGACCACGTAATGAGCTCGAAAAACCTTGGACTTCGGTTCACAGGAACCCTAAGCTATGGGGTTGGTATGATCGGTTTGTATTGAATTTTCTGTCCGAGGAGACGTTCTAATGTATCGTATTGTTTCTACTGCTGTTGCACTGCTACTGGCCGTCAGCGTCCAGGCTGAAGACTGTGTCAGTTGTCATGAAAAAACCACGCCGGGTGCAGTTTCTGACTGGAAGCTCAGTCGTCATTTTACCGAAGAGGTCAGCTGTGAAGATTGTCATGGTGATGGTCATTCTTCTGCATCCGATCTGGAAAAAGTCTTGACCGTTACACCGGAAACCTGTGCAACCTGTCATGAAGAGCGTGTCGAGGAGTACAAGAAGGGCAAACACTCACTTGCCTGGGCGGCACTGAAAGCCATGCCGACCACCCACTTCAAACCGATGGAACTGATCGATGGGCAGAAGGGTTGTGGCGGTTGTCACAAGATCGGTATCAAGAGCGAGGAAGCGATTGCCGAAATGAAGGCCAATGGATCAACTTTTGGTCATTCCGCATGTGATTCCTGTCATACACGTCACACTTTCTCTGTTAAAGAAGCACGTGACCCACAAGCCTGCGCAACCTGTCATATGGGCTTTGATCATCCGCAATGGGAGATGTATTCCACTTCCAAGCACGGTGTTCGCCATAGCATGAAGCGGGATGGAATTTTACCAGAAACCGCCATGGCGCCTACCTGCCAGGATTGTCACATGGCCGATGGCAATCACGAGGTTCGCACTGCCTGGGGTTTTCTTGCCATACGTACCAATGGGCTTGAACGCTATCCCGGTGAAAGCGACCAATGGTGGGCGGACAGGGTAACGATCCTGATGGCGCTTGGTGTTTTGGATCCCGAGGGCAATCCCACGGCTCGTCTGGATGTGGTAGCCGGTGCACAGGTTGCACGCTTGACTACAGAATCTTTCGATATTGAACGCGCCAAGATGGTCAAGGCATGCAGCAAGTGTCACTCTGAGACATTGGTTAATGAAGAGTTGGCAAAAGGCGACTCGTTGATAGAGAAAATTGATCACCTGATGGCGGAGGCTATCCGGGAGATCGTTGCCTTGTACAAGGATGGAATTCTTGAAAAGCCAGAAACTTATGCCTATGCATACCCCGACCTGCTGACATTTCATGATTCACCAACACCTATTGAGAATCGTCTGTTCACCATGCACCTGAAACATCGCATGAGGGCTTTCCAGGGGGCATTCCACATGAACCCCGATTACACGCTCTGGTACGGTTGGAACGAGATGGTGCAGGATCTCCGGGATATCCGCATGATGGCGAATGAGCTGCGCGAGAAACACAAAGCTAAATGATATGACTGGTCAGCCCTCCACGTTCGGGAGGGCTGATCCCAGAGCTTTCTGTATCCGTCTAACAGGGTTTCACTATTGGCACTGGTTTTAATTTGGCTCGCTCCAGGTGCAATACGTTCGGGATAAGCGGCGTCATCAGGCGTCCAAAGGTATCCCTACATTAATAGAATATCAAGTTGCTGTTGATTCAAGATCTTGCTTGTATCGAAGATGCATTTAAGGTGGATCATAGTTGCCTCAGCTTTTAATTTAGAGATGGCCTGTACAATAGAATGGAGTTCATCGGGAGTTTTCCCAATAAATATACCCTCTGTTACCTGTTTCTGAAGTGAGGCAATTTGCGGGGCAAGATTTTCGACACCTGCAATAGTTTCTTTTCTGACAACAAGCAATTGAGACTTTTGTTCCTCCGTGAGCTGCAATGCAGAATTGTCCCATTTTTGTACTAATAGCTTGGTAAGGTGTGGAAGTTCGCCTGTGATCAAGAATGGAGATTGTTTGTTTTGCTGGCCCTCTCCCACGGGAGAATTGCTGCTCTGTGCCATCAGGTTGGTACTTGATAGTGGAAATATTATTACTAAAGCAACAAGATACCGAATTATTTTTTTTGACATTTAAATAACCTCATTTTGTTATTGCGCATAACGTTTGAATTAGCCGGCGCGCGTGATGACGTTTCCGCGGCATCGCGCTACGGTACTTTCCCGCGTCCGGTTGAATGATTCGTTATGCCTTGTGGAACTATAGCATTGTAAATATGTCATATGTGACATAATATAAGCTCCATGAGTCCGAATGACAAGCCCTTAGTATGGCTACACGGAGAGGTAAAGACGCCACCCTTCACAAAGGAGGCAAGATTAGAAGCGGGGCTGCTACTTAGACGATTGCAGAAGGGTGAGAAAATTGTACTTCCACACTCGAGGCCGATGTCGAGTATAGGTGCTCGTTGCCATGAATTGCGAATTAATGATGAGGACAGCATTTGGCGGATCATGTATCGAATAGACACCGATGCAATTATTATTTTGGAAGTATTTAAGAAAAAATCGGCCAAAACGCCAAAACGTGTTTTGGATGTGTGTAAGTTAAGACAAAAGGTATATGACCGTGAAACAAAGTAAGCGACAGAAACTTGAGCGAAATGGGTGGCGTGTAGGTACTGCCAGTGATTTCTTAGGCCTCTCAGCAGAAGAATCTGCTTATATAGAGATGAAACTTGCATTGAGTGAGACATTGCGGGAAGAGCGTGAGAAGAAGAAGCTAAGTCAGGTACAATTCGCACGACTGATTGCTTCAAGTCAATCCCGAGTAGCAAAAATGGAGGCAGCTGATTCTTCTGTTTCAATGGACTTACTTGTAAAGTCTTTGCTTGCACTTGGTGTCGCTCGAAATAAAGTAGCGCGGGCCCTGGCGGCATAACGCCAAGCTAACCGGTCGCGTCTTCGCGGTCCGTCACCTGCGCGTATCGGCCAGACGACCCAGACGCATATTAATAAGCTGCACGTATTGCAATAACGGCCATCACAATTTGTACCGAATCATAGAGGGCATGGGCTACGATTAGTGGCCTTATCCGGCCAGTGGACATGAAGTACCAACCCATCAATATTGATTTGAAGCCTATTGAAATGATGGCAGCAGGCCCCTGGTAGCCATGTGCCATGCCAATCAATACGGAAACACCAATCAAGACCATCCATTGACCGGCAATAC
>Ga0164313_10005842_pt1 | contig 10874 bp, 12 predicted proteins | sample GuaBasSedimGuay4_FD_113735 | JGI IMG/M metagenome (GOLD analysis project Ga0164313, IMG submission 113735) | Subseafloor sediment microbial communities from Guaymas Basin, Gulf of California, Mexico - Guay4, Core 4569-4, 0-3 cm | ecosystem: Environmental > Aquatic > Marine > Hydrothermal vents...
AAAAAAATGGGTGGATCTTGGAGAGTAATTAGCAATAAAACAGATAAACCTTGGCCAGCTAAATATGGTAGTGAATCAAAGGCAAAAGCTGCTTTAAGAGGTTATCACGCGGGATAATATGGAAACAATAGGAAAATTTAGAACAAACTTTTTAGGTAATAAAAATTCTTTTAATGTAGGGTTTAATAATAGATCACCATTTAGTTATAAAAGCAGTATGCCTACAAATTTCATATCTGTACCTACTGTTAGTGCTAATCCAGGTGATTACAGTTTAAGTGGTAAAATTAACTATGCTTCTGTTAGTAGCGGTAAAGAATTAACTGGGAATTTAATTAATATAGGTAAAGCTCTTGGAAAAAAACTAAAGAATAAAAAAGATAATGAAGATGATAATAAAACCAAGGTGAAATCAAAAAAATTAAAACCAGGTAGTCAAGCTCAAAAACTTATAGATCCTAAAGGATACCAAAGTTATATTACAGCTAGAGATAAAGCAGAAATAAAAGATGTAGATTTTGATGATATTTTTTCTTTAACAACTCCAGGTGTAAATCCTAGTGAATAAAAAAACAGTCATGGAACTGTATAAAACCAAAAACAAAAACAAAAACAAAAACAATTAAAAACAAAAATCATGGCAAAATGGATTAATTTCAACGTTGTAGGTGGTGTTACTACTGGACAAGGTGGTACTCCAGCTCCTCAAATGGATGGAGACAATTTATTGTTAGCAGATAGTATTGTAAATGTATCAGTTGTAGTAACTGCTGCAGGAGCTCCAGATGATGGCGCTATTAAAGCAACATTAAATCTTTCAACTGGTGGTGGACCAACTACAGCAACTATGTTAGTAGCTACAGCTGCTGGCGCAGGTGCTTCACCTAACAACAACGTACCAGCTTCAGCTAATTATGTAAATAAAGTTAAAGCTGCTATTCAAAGAGCAATTACAGCTAACCCAGGTGGTGTTAAGTCTTCAGTTAGTTTACCGCAAGATACAGCGGATGCAACAGCTGCTTACAGCCCAACACTTAAGGTATACTTTAGAAGCTTTACAGTAGCATAAGTATGAAGTCTAGAGGATTAGGCGATTCAATCGCAAAGTTCACTAACAAAACAGGTATTAAGGCTGTTGTGCAGAATATTGCCAGCAGTCTTAATAAACCCTGTGGTTGTCAAGAAAGACAAAACTATTTAAATAAAAAATTTCCTTATAAATAATAATATGTTCTTTAGATTAAGTAAAGGTTTTAAAATCAATGCTCCATTTATGGAAGATAATACACCTATACATAATGTTGATTTAGAAGAAGGTGTTTTAGGGAAAGCAAATAAAAATGGTACTATATTAGTATCAGATAAAATAAACGATCCAGAAGAAAGAGAAAGTGTAATAGAACATGAAAAAGTTCACATAGATCAAATCAAAAGAGGTGATTTAGATTATGATGAAGATTTTGTATACTGGAAAGGAAAAAGATATTCAAGAGAAGAAATGCAAGAAGGAGCTAAAAACTTACCATGGGAATCTGAAGCATACTCAAAAACTGATCCATTTGAAAAATATTGATTATGGCGTTTAAAATAAAAAATCCTTTTACATCTATATATTGTAACTCTAACAACATACCTAGAGGAATACAAAAAATGCAATCTAAAATTCCAATAGATTACACTGAGGTTGTTATTGAAAAAACAAAAGAAATTAATTAAATAATGTCAAAAAAGAAATTTAAAGATACTACGGTAGGTCAATTGTTATTTGGTGCTGCTTCTGTAATAAACCCTACATTAGGAAATGTATTACAAGGAGTAACTTCTCCTAAAGAAGCTATAGCTGAAATAATAAAATCAGATGCTCCTGCAGATGATAAGATAAAATTACAACAAATAATATACGAACAACAGAATAAAGAAATAGAAGCCATAACATCAAGGTGGGAAGCAGATTCTATGTCTGATTCTTGGATGTCAAAAAATGTACGTCCATTAGTTTTAGTATGGTGTATTGTTGTATTTTCTTTTGCAGGTATACTAGATAGTGTAGAAACAATACCTTTTCATATAAATGAATTATGGAACGATACTTTTGAAAAAGTTATGATGGCTGTTGTTCTAGCTTATTTCGGTGGTCGAAGTAGTGAAAAGGTTACAAGCATATTCAAAGGGTAAATATAGATAAAAATAAGTGATTATATCTATAGAAGTATTAAATTAAATTAATTAAAATTAAATAAAATGAGTGAAGAAGTTAAAAAAATAACAGAAAAAGAATTTGAAACAGTAAAAGATTTTCAAACAAAATTAAACAATATAGTATTTAATATTGGATTAGTAGAATCTCAAAAACACGGTTTTTTACACGAGTTAGCTGGTGTTAATCAAGATCAAGAAAAATTCAAAAAAGAATTAGAAGATAATTACGGTTCAATAAATATAAATTTAGAAGACGGTTCTTACACGGATGTTGTAGTAGAAGAAGAAGAAAATGAGTAGTGTAATACGTAAAATTAGCATTGGTGCTGATTATAAAAATAATGCTATGCATTATTCTGTAGGGCAAGAAGTATATGGTAATCATATTATTTCTCATATTTTATTTGAAGAGAAAGATAATTCATATAATATTCATATAAAGAAAAGCGGTGAAATATTACCTTGGAAAAAATTTAATTCACATATGGCTATTTCTATTGAATATGATTTAGAATATTAATGAAAAGTTTATATGATTTTATTATACAACCTATAGGTGATAGGTATGCTAATAGTAAAAAAATAGGTAAAAAAGATTTAATTTTAAATACAAAAGTTGAATCTTGGAAATTTGTAAATAGGTTGGCAAAAGTAATTGAAACACCAATTGCTTTTTCTACACCTATTAAAAAAGGAGATATTATTATTGTTCATCAAAACATATTTAGAAGATTCTATGATATGAAAGGTGTACAAAAAAATAGTAGATCTTATTTTAAAGATAATATGTATTTTGCAGGTATGGATCAAATATACTTATACAAAAATAAAGATACATGGAAATCTTTTGGTGAAAGATGTTTTATAAAACCATTAAAAAATTCTGATTCTTTAAAGAATAGAAAAGAAGATCCTTATATTGGGTTGTTAAAAATTGGTAATAATTCATTAGAAGCATCTAAAATTAACCCAGGTGATATGGTAGGTTTTAAACCAGGTGCTGAATGGGAGTTTTTTATAGATGAAGAACGCCTTTATTGTATGAAATCAAATGATATTGTAATTAAGTATGGAGATAAAGAAAATAAAAAAGAATATAATCCAAGCTGGGCATGTGGCAGTTGAAGAACTGATTAAAGTTGCTAAAGAACCGATTATAGATTTTGGACCAGATATTTCCGCAGACAGATTAAAAAACGCTGCAGCTACAAAAAAACTAGCTATATTTGATGCTTTTGAAATTTTATCAAAAATAAATGAAGAAGAAAATATCATAGAAGGTAAAGTTGAACAAGAGAATAAAAAACCTAAAGAATTTAAAGGTTTTGCTGAAGGAAGATCTAAATAATGCATAATCAATCTCTATATAAAATATTAAAAGATCACATTAAACCTAAAATTATTAAAAAAAATAATAGGTATAAAAAATGGGATTATGGGTATAACATAGAACATGATGTAATAGTTATATCTAGAACAGGTGAAATAGGTGATGTATATGAAATACAAAATCTAAAAATAGCTTTACCTAAAGAAAAAGATACTTTTAAATTTAAATCAGATAAATTTGAATATCAACCTTTACCTCAAGAATTAAAAAGAATTAAAACTATTTTTGATTGGGAAGAATATGATTTAGATTTTAAAGAAACATGGTACGATTATATTGATAAAGAATTTACCCGTAGAGAACAAGGTTTTTGGTTCTATAACAAAGGTAATTCTACTTACATTACAGGTACTCATTACATGTATTTACAGTGGAGTAAAATTGATGTTGGTAAACCAGATTTTAGAGAAGCAAATAGATTATTCTTTATATTTTGGGAAGCTTGTAAAGCAGATGATAGATGTTATGGAATGTGTTACCTTAAAAACCGTAGATCAGGTTTTTCATTTATGGCTTCAGGTGAAACAGTTAATCAAGCAACAATATCTTCTGATAGTAGATATGGTATATTATCAAAATCAGGTCCTGATGCTAAAACAATGTTCACAGATAAAGTTGTTCCAATATCAGTAAACTATCCTTTTTTCTTTAAGCCAATTCAAGATGGTATGGATAGACCTAAAACAGAATTAGCTTATAGAGTACCAGCTAGTAAATTTACAAGACGTAAACTTACACAAAATGAAACACTTCCAGAATTACAAGGATTAGATACAACTATTGATTGGAAAAATACTGGAGATAATAGTTATGACGGTGAAAAGTTAAAATTATTAGTACATGATGAATCTGGTAAATGGGAAAGACCAAACAATATATTAAACAATTGGAGGGTTACTAAAACTTGTTTACGATTAGGTAGTAGAATTATTGGTAAATGTATGATGGGTTCAACATCAAACGCTTTAGATAAAGGTGGTAGTAATTTTAAAAAATTATATAATGATTCAGACGTCACACAAAGAAACCGCAACGGACAGACTCGTTCGGGACTCTATAGTTTGTTCATACCTATGGAGTGGAACTACGAAGGATACATTGATTCTTATGGAATACCTGTATTTGAAACACCGAAAGATTTAATTAAAGGACCACAAGGAGTTCCTATAACATTAGGCGTAGTTGATTATTGGCAAAATGAAGTTGATGGTTTAAAACAAGATCAAGATGCTTTAAATGAATTTTATAGACAATTTCCAAGAACAACTGAACATGCTTTTAGAGATGAAGCAAAATCATCATTGTTTAATTTAACAAAAATCTATGAGCAAATAGACTGGAATGAAGATATTAAAAACTCAGCAATTATAACACAAGGAAGTTTTCAATGGATAGGAGGAATAAAAGATACTGAAGTAGTTTTTAGTCCAAGTAAAACCGGAAGATTTTTTATTTCATGGGTTCCGCCTAAAAGATTACAAAATAATGTAATAAATAAACTAGGCATTAAATATCCTGGAAATGAAACACTTGGAGCATTTGGATGTGATCCTTATGATATATCTGGTACTGTAGATAAAAGAGGTTCTAAAGGATCTCTTCATGGTTTAACTAAATTTAGCATGGAAGATGTTCCACCTAATCATTTCTTTTTAGAATATATAGCAAGACCACAAACAGCAGAAATATTTTTTGAAGATGTTCTTATGGCTTGTATATTTTATGGAATGCCAATACTTGCTGAAAACAACAAACCAAGATTATTATATCATTTTAAACGTAGAGGTTACAGAGGATTTGCAATGAATAGACCTGATAAAATATATAATAAATTATCAGTAACAGAAAGAGAAATAGGTGGAATACCTAATTCAAGTGAAGATGTTAAACAAGCTCATGCTTCTGCGATAGAAAGTTATATTGAAAACTATGTAGGATTAAGATCAGATAATACACATGGTGATACTTATTTTCAACGCACATTAAATGATTGGAGTAGATTTGATATAAATAATAGAACCACTCATGATGCTTCTATTAGTTCAGGACTTGCTTTAATGGCTTGTAATAAAAATAAATATAGACCTATTCCAAAAATAGTTAGACAGAGTTACAATTTAGGAATTAAAAAATATGATAATAGAGGTTCTTTATCAAAAATAATAAAATAAATGAAGAGTATATACACTAACGGTAGTAGTATTTTCCCTAGCCAAGTGGTTAGCGACGCGGAAAAAGCAAGCTTTGAATATGGCGAGCAAGTGGCTCAAGCTATAGAGCAGGAGTGGTTTTCTCAGGGAAGAACTAATGGTAATAGGTATTTAACTACTTGGAATAACTACAATAGATTAAGGTTGTACGCAAGAGGTGAACAACCTACTCAAAAATATAAAGATGAATTATCTATTAATGGTGATTTATCTTATTTAAATTTAGATTGGAAACCAGTTCCTATTATTTCTAAATTTGTAGATATATTAACAAATGGTATATCTAATAAAGATTATGATGTTAATGCTTTTGCTCAAGATCCTGCTTCAGTAGAAAAAAGAACTAACTACGCAGAGATGTTAGCTCAAGATATGTTTGCTAGAGATGTAATGAAAAAAATAACTAGCACTTTAGGTTCAAATTTATTTAATACAGATATACCTGAGGATAAAATGCCTCAATCAGCAGAAGAGTTAGAATTACACATGCAGTTATCTTATAAACAAGGTATAGAAATAGCAGAAGAAGAAGCTATTAATCAAGTTTTAGATGTAAATAGATGGGATTTAATTAGAAGAAGAATAAATTATGATCTAGTTACTTGTGGTATAGGTGCTGTAAAAACAAACTTCAATACTTCAAATGGTATAACTATTGATTATGTTGATCCTGCTAATTTAGTATATTCTTATACAGAAGATCCAAATTTTGAAGATATATATTATGTTGGTGAATATAAAATGGTTACTCTACCTGAAATTGCTAAACAGTTTCCAAACCTATCAGATAGTGAATTAAAAAAAATTCAAGAATACCAAGGTAATAGAACATATATGTATGGTTATGGTAATGGACCAAATGATGAAAATACTATACCGGTTTTATATTTTGAATATAAAACTTATATGGATCAGGTTTTTAAAATAAAACAAACAGAGCAAGGATTAATTAAAGCTATTGAAAAACCAGATACATTTAATCCACCTGAAAATGAAAATTTTGAAAGAGTTGGTAGAACTATAGAAGTTTTATACAAAGGTGTTAAGGTTTTAGGAACTGATATGTTGTTAAAATGGGAGATGTGTAAAAACATGACAAGACCTTTTGCAGACACAACTAAAGTAGAAATGAATTATGCTATATGTGCACCAAGAATGTACAAAGGACGTATTGATTCTACAGTTAGCAGAATAACTGGGTTTGCAGATATGATTCAAATAACTCATTTAAAACTTCAACAAGTAATTGCTAGAATGGTTCCAGATGGAGTATTTTTAGATATGGATGGTTTAGCAGAAGTTGATCTTGGTAATGGTACTAATTATAATCCACAAGAAGCTTTAAACATGTACTTTCAAACTGGTTCTGTTGTAGGTAGATCACTTACACAAGACGGTGAATTAAATAGAGGTAAAGTTCCAGTGCAGGAATTAAGTAGTGGATCTGGTCAAGCGAAAATACAAAGTTTAATAACTACATATAATTATTATTTACAAATGATAAGAGATGTGACGGGATTAAACGAAGCAAGAGATGGAAGTATACAAGATAGTAATACATTAGTTGGATTACAAAAACTTGCAGCTCAAGCATCTAATATAGCTACTAAACACATAAATAATGCTAGTTTATTTTTAACATTAAGAATGTGTGAAAATATTTCTAAGAAAATAAAAGATATGTTAGACTATCCTTTAACAGCTAATGCATTAAGAGATAGTTTGAATATATTTAATACTTCTACATTAAGACAAATAGATAAATTAAATCTACATGACTTTGGTATATTTTTAGATTTAGAACCAGATGAAGAAGAAAAAGCTAAATTAGAACAAAACATACAAGTTGCTTTATCTAGTGGTGGTATAGATTTAGAAGATGCTATTGAAATACGTCAAATACGTAATTTAAAATTAGCTAATCAAATGCTAAAACAAAAACGTAGACGTAGGTTGCAAAGAGAAAGACAGATGCAAGCAGAAATGGCTCAACAACAAGCTCAAGCTAATTCTCAAGCTTCTCAAGCAGCTGCTGAAGCAGAAGTACAAAAACAACAAGCATTAACTAGTGAAAAAGTAAACTTTGAACAAGCAAAGTCTCAGTTTGAAATACAACGTATGCAAACAGAAGCTGAAATTAAACGTCAATTAATGGCTGAAGAGTTTAATTATCAATTGCAATTAGAGCAAATGAAAACTCAGCGAGAAACAATGAAGGAGCAAGAAATAGAAGATCGTAAAGATAAAAGAACAAGAATAGCTGGAACACAACAAAGTCAAATGATAGATCAAAGAAAAAATGATTTATTACCTATTGATTTTGAAAATCAAGGAGGACAAGCACCGGTTATTTAGTATTAATTTTTAATTATATTATATTATGTCAACAAAAAAAGCGGCCGTAGAGGTCAAACAAGAGGGTGAATTTACTTTAAAAGGTAAATTAAAACCTAAGCGTAAAGTTAAAGATTTAGGTAAATCTAATACTCAACCAGTAAAAATTGATTTAACTAAACCTGAAGCGCAAGGAGAAGTAATTCCTGAAATAACTAAAATTGATTTAACAGAAAAACCAAAAGAAGATGCCGTTCAAGAGCAAAAAACAGAGAAGCTACCTGATGATAAACAAGCCGGAGATTTACCAAAGGTGGAAGAAGAAGTACGGGTCAGCGATACAGATGTTAAAGAAGAATCTCCAATCCAAGTAATTGAAGAGATAGTTGAATCAAAAGAAGAACCAAAAAAAGAAGTTGTAAAAGAAGAAACTGTAGAACAACCTAAATTACCAGAAAATATAGATAAACTTGTAAAGTTTATGGAAGAAACAGGTGGTACAGTTGAAGATTATGTAGAATTAAATAAAGATTATTCTAAACTAAACAATGATCAACTTTTACATGAATATTTAAGAAAAACAAAACCTCATTTAGACTCAGAAGATATTAATCTTATAATGGAAGATTATAAATATGATGAAGAACTAGATGAACAAAAAGACATACGAAGAAAAAAGTTAGCTTATAAAGAAGCAGTTGCTGGAGCTAAGCAAGATCTAGAGAAAAGAAAAAATCAGTACTATGCAGAAATAAAGCAAAGACCTGGTGTTACTCAAGAGCAGCAAAAAGCAATGGACTTTTTTAATCGTCACAACAAACAGCAAGAAACTATAAAGCAAACTCAAGAGGACTTTAAACAACGTACTGATACTTTATTTAACACTGATTTCAAAGGTTTTGATTACAGTGTAGGAGATAAAAAATTTAGGTACAAAGTTCAAGACCCGAGTAAGATAGCTGAAACTCAATCTAATATTTCTAATTTTGTAAATAAATTTTTAGACAAAGATGGAAAAATTAGTGACACGGCAGGTTATCATAAAGCTTTATATGCTGCGATGAATACTGATAAATTAGCCTCTCATTTTTATGAGCAAGGTAAAGCAGATGGTGTTAAAACTATTGTACAAAAATCTAAAAATCCAAGTGCAGATGCACCTAGGCAAGTTGCCGGTGGGGATGTCTACGTGGGAGGTTTTAAGGTTAAAGCTGTTAGTGGAGCAGATTCATCAAAATTGAAAATCAAAAAAAGAAAATTTAACTAATTAAAAATTATAAATTATGGCTTTATCCCCACAGTTTGGGTCGTTAGTACCTTCCCAATCACAACAAGCATTAGCTACTAATTATTTGCAATGGACAAATAATGGTGCAGGTGCGGGTATTCCAGCTAATTTCGCAGATTTTGCTCAGCAATATCTACCTGAAATTTACGAACAAGAAGTAGAAAGATATGGTAACAGAACGTTATCTGGTTTCTTAAGAATGGTCGGTGCTGAATTACCAATGACAAGTGACCAAGTAATCTGGTCAGAACAAAATAGATTACATATTGCATATGATGGACTTACATTAGCTGGTGCTAACGTTATTAACTGGACAGGTACTGCTGCCGGTGTTGTTAACGTTATATCTCCAGGAGCAACAGTAGTAGTAATGGATGACTTTGGAAACGAAGTTAAATGTTATGTTTCTGCTTCTACTCCAGGTGCTGCCGGTGTTGGTACAATTACAGCTCTACCTTATACTGCTGCAACTATTGCTGCTGCTGGTTTAGTAGGTTTAGTAAAAGTATTTGTATACGGTTCTGAATACGCAAAAGGATCAACAACTCCTAACAATACGTCTGGAGCTGGTGTTGCAGCTAACGGTTATGTTAGTGTTACTCCTTCATTTACTCAATTTTCAAACAACCCTCTTATCATTAGAAACAAATACGTAATAAACGGTTCTGACACTGCTCAGATCGGTTGGGTAGAAGTTTCTACTGAAGATGGAACAGGTGGTTATTTATGGTACCTAAAAGCTGAGTCTGAAACAAGACTAAGATTTGAGGACTATTTAGAAATGATGTGTGTTGAAGGTGAAATCGCTGCGGCTGCTTCTGGCGCACTTGGTAACGGGCAAATCGGATCGCAAGGTTTATTTGCTGCTGTTCAAGCTAGAGGTAACGTACAAGTTGGATTCTCTGCTGCTGCAGGTATTAGTGACTTTGATGATATTCTTAGAAACTTAGATACTCAAGGAGCAATTGAAGAAAACATGTTATTCTTAGACAGACAAACTGCTTTAGATTTTGATGATATGCTTGCTGCAATCTCATCTGGATCTTCAGGTGGTACTGCTTATGGATTATTTGAAAACTCAGAAGAAATGGCATTAAACTTAGGTTTTAGCGGTTTCAGAAGAGGTTCTTATGATTTCTATAAGACTGACTGGAAATACCTTAATGACGCTTCAACTCGTGGTGCTATGACTGGACCAAACTCTATTGAAGGAGTTTTAGTTCCTGCTGGTACTACAACTGTTTATGATCAAATTTTAGGAACTAACATCCGTAGACCTTTCTTACATGTAAGATATAGAGCGTCTCAATCAGATGATAGAAGAATGAAATCTTGGTTAACAGGTTCTGTTGGTGGTGCATTTACTAGTGATCTTGATGCAATGGAAGTAAACTTCCTTTCAGAAAGATGTTTAGTAACTCAAGCTGCTAACAACTTTGTATTATTCAAAGGA
>Ga0164313_10005843_pt1 | contig 10870 bp, 14 predicted proteins | sample GuaBasSedimGuay4_FD_113735 | JGI IMG/M metagenome (GOLD analysis project Ga0164313, IMG submission 113735) | Subseafloor sediment microbial communities from Guaymas Basin, Gulf of California, Mexico - Guay4, Core 4569-4, 0-3 cm | ecosystem: Environmental > Aquatic > Marine > Hydrothermal vents...
ATGCGATACTTAGGGTATGTGGCGGACTATTGGCTAAATATACTCACACTATTGATATTTAAGTATAATCCAATAATATGTGGAATAAACCATTTCAGCAGGGAGAAGCCCTGATTATACGATAAAACTCATTATTCCTAACATAGAGGTGAAAGGATATAAAGATTTGTTCCAATCTAAGGTTTGCATATTCCGCAGGGTTTATAACTTTCCTGAATTGCTTCCTCCCTGGTATTAAAAATAGCAGTACATTTGGTGCTTTTTGAAAATTTACAATCAGAACTGTGAAAAACAAGGGTTCCTGTATTACCCAGCAACTTGGGAGTATCATCAGTGGGTTTGTCTGTGATATTATCAACCGGGTCAGTTTTTATTGATTCAGTTTCGACTGTTTTGGTTTCAACAGGTTCTACTTCAGGTGGTTCGCTCTCATGTTTAAGATAAATAGTCAGGCACCCGGCCAATATGAGCATTACCGGTATCATGCCGGCTATAAAAGTTAGAAAAGATGAGAAGAATGCTGAAAAACAAAACAATCCAAGGATAATTGCTATCGATCCACCAATAACTTTTTTCATAAGTAAACCCCTGTAATTTGAAAATTTTAATAAAATTGTGACGAGTGAATAATGGTTCTTTTTATAGTATGTATTGTTATTTTACCAATGTTGTCAAGGAATTTGATTTGAAATATCGAGCAGTTATGTGTATGGAATACCAGATAGAAACCGAATATTATTTTGGTATGAAAAATAAACTATGAAGGGGATTTCCATGGCGAATAAAATTCAAATTAAGGTTACCATCAAAGGTAAAGTACAGGGTGTTTTTTACCGTGCTGAGACTAAAAATACTGCGGAAAAGTTTGGTATCAAAGGATATGTTAAAAACTTACCCGATGGCTCTGTGGGGGCGGTATTTGAAGGAGACAGTCCGGTTGTCACCCAAATGATAGAGTGGTGCAATAAAGGACCGGCAGCAGCAAGGGTTGAAAATGTTCTGGTTGAACAGATTTATGAGTTATCAAATTTTAAAACTTTTAACATCAGATATTAACTGGTATGATTCCAGTTCCACCATTGTTTTATAATCGGTGAAATCACATTGAATCGGAGTAATGGAGATATATTTTTGTGATAACGCATAAACATCTGTGTCCGGGTCACCGTCCACATGATTTATACTGCCATACCAGTAATAAGGCCTGTTCTTAGGATCAAGCCGCTTATCAAATTGTTTTGAAAGATTATTAGAGGCCTGCCGGGTAATTTTCACACCGCGTATTTCATCAAATGAAACCGGCGGCGCATTGATGTTTAAGAATGTACCCGAAGGCAGTCCATCGTTACACACCTTATTCACCAAATTGGCTATAAAGCTGGACATCCCCTGAAAATCCATCACTTCACCAAGCTTAATCGAAACAGCCATACCTAATAAACCATTTAGTGCGGCCTCTCTTGCCGCTGCAACCGTACCTGAATAATTGATATCAATCCCTATATTACAGCCCGGGTTGATACCGGAAATAATCAGATCGGGTGGCGTGGTAAAAAATTCAAACAGTCCAAGTTTAATACAGTCAGCTGGTGTTCCTGTGACTGCATATCCCTTTGCGCCGCCTTCTAATTTGATTTGATCAATTCTCATGGGTTCATTAAGTGTGATACCATGACTGACGGCACTTTTTTCTCTATCAGGTGCAATTAAAATAATTTCGTGATGTGCTTGAAGCATCTTATATAATATTTGAATTCCAGGCGCATTATAACCATCATCGTTTGTAAGAAGAATTTTCATTGTTTCCTTTAATAATTCTTGTGAATGTTTGAAACTTTTATTAATTTATATAGCAGGAAAAGTAAAAGGAAATTTTTTACAGGAGAATAATGGGCCCAGGTAAACAAAAAATATTAGACCTTGAAAAGAGAATGAAAGCCCTGGGTATTAAAAAAGAAGATATTGATGAAAAATTTATCAAGTCATCAGGCAGGGGAGGACAAAAGGTCAACAAAACATCTTCAGCAGTGTTCCTTAAACATAAAAAGACCAATCTCTGTGTGAAATGTGGAAAAGCCAGATCCCAGCATTTAAACAGGTTTCTTGCCTTGCGGAGTCTTATTGAAAAGATAGAAGCACACATGACCGGAAAGCCTGAAAAGGACCAGGAAAAAATAAGAAAAATAAGAAAACAAAAACAAAGAAGAAAGCGAAAAACACACCAAAAGCTTTCTATAAATGAATGATTAAAAAGCTCCCAGCTGACAGGGTTTTATCCGGATATTTTTTTTCTCACATGCTGATGCAACATCAAGTCGTTTGATTTTTAAATTTTTTGCGATATCCCAGCATTCCAGACAAGATATCCTGCCGTCCTTGTTTGACCTGTCCAGTTGTCCATTTAAATCAGGTGATATTTCAATATCCAAATCAACTCTCTTCTCCCCGTCACTATAGCCAAATAATCCGAGCTGGCATTCTGCAATTTGAAATTCTAAAAGATCTGTCTGTACACCGATTTCTAAAGTAGATACTTTTAGTGCTTTTCCAGCCCGGTGGGCTGAAGCACACGTCAGGCTATTGTTGTCGGCCAATGTTCGTAACTTTTCGGCTATGGATTTATTGATTTGTTGGTCGTTATGTTTTGCTGCAAAATGTCCTTTATCCTGGTGTCCCATAATTCCATCCTGTTTGAGTTATATTATTGATTACTCTATATACTGGAATTTTGATTTGTAATAAAGGATATTTATAGCATTAAATTGTTTTTTAGAGCGAACTATAGAAATCCAGGCTAAAATAATAGTATATTGGAATAAAAAACAAAACCATAAGGACAATTTTGGATAGACGAAAAACAACTGATTTTTGGGCAAAGCTTTTATTTTATCTTAATATTCTGGCATGGATATTATTGATTGTTATTTTATTAATTTTCCATCGGGCTCAGCCTGAATTTGAAACTCTGTTTGATCGGTTTTATCAATTAAAATTAAGAACCAACTGGGATATTCAATATTTGTATTATCTCATCTATATGGTAATATTCGGTATTTTTATCAGTATTGTCGGATTATTATTAGGTATTTTTCGCGGCAGAAGAGAAAATGATCATAAAAAGGCTTTGATTATAACAGGAATAATTTCTATGATAATGCTATGGATCTCAGTGATTGTACTTAAATAGTCAAGATTCCATTTGGATCTGTCGATAGCCTGTAAAGAATTTAATTGTTTACTATGAGATTATTGATGAAAAAATTATTTATCATGTGTGTTTTATTTTTGAGTATAGCCACACCTGGATTAACCAGAGACTTTATAGTTGAATTTGTTGAAGAAAATTACAAAGAAACCCAGGCTCAATTTTCATATACACCCTTAATTTATCACTCCATCCAGGTTAATTCCAGTGCCGGTCCCAAAATATTAATTCTGACAGGAAATGATTATAACTATCGTAAATGGCTGCGATACTATATAGCCCAGGACAAAAAATTTATCACAAAGATTCCGAATGAGCGGTTAGATGAATTTATTTCTGCCAAAGCTTATACGATCGATGTGACATCACTGCACCCCTTTAATGGTCAAAAATGGGCAAAAGGCGACCTTATTACCTCTGATCAAAATACCATTGAAGGTGACAATCATATTTTAATTGTAGATCCAAATGAAAAAAGAACTCATCTGATACAAACGGTTGTCAATAAAATGGGATATCAAACCAGTATTTTCAAAACCGGAAAACAAGCTCTGGATTCTTTTAAATTACAACCTGAGAAATTTAAAATGGTTATCATACACCACACTATCGCAGGAATGCCTTCAGATGAATTTACTGATCAGATCCTGAAACTCAGCCAGACGATCCCTGTCATGATTGATACCGGCTATAAAAATCAAACCATGGAAAATGAATTCATATCAAAATTTTCAGATTTCAAATCAGTTCACATCAAGCCAGTTATCTTAAGAGATTTGCAGAAAACCATTGAAACCCTGATTAAAAAGAATGCATAGGCCCATGAAAAGGATCACAATTCTATCATTTCTATTTATTTTCTTTTTCACTTTTTTTATATCAAATCCTTTGATTGCAGATGATTTTGAGTTTAACCAGCTGGAAATGAGCTTTAAAAATTTTATAAAATGTGAACTGACCCGAACACAGGCACGTCATCATTTCAATGGCAAGCCATTTAAAATTACAATGATTGATCTTTTTGACATTCAAGATGAATCTGATCTAAAAATTATTACAGGCGCAATTGACTGCCTTGTTGTTGATAAACACCTGACCCTTTATGCTGCGGTAGGTCTTAAAACTATTGTGGGCAAAGAGCAGGTGGTGTATTATACCATCAGAGAAAAAGATTTTTCCATTCTGGTGACCGAACTTGCCAGATTTCCTTACAAAGAAAGATGCAAATGGTCTCAATACTGGATAGATCTTGATTAAATTAAATCTTTATCCTTTCGTTCAAAATAATTCTTATGGTTTATAAATTATGATCACAATGGTATGATAGCTTTTTTTAAAAATAAAAAGAATCTATTACCATTGTAAAGAATTATAAGAATGCTGAACATTGATGCCATATCAAAGAGTTTTGGAGACCAGATCCTGTTGGATACTGCCGGGTTCAGGATCAATCCGGGCGAAAGAGTCGGGCTTGTCGGCCGCAATGGCCACGGTAAAACCACATTGTTAAACATGATTTCAGGCAAAGATCATCCGGACGAGGGAAGTATTTCTTATCCTTCAGGGTACAGAATCGGTTTTTTATCTCAGCAAATTGTTTTTACAAAAAAAAGACTGATTGATGAAGCCATGCTTGGACTTCTCGAACATGAAAAAGATCATTCCTGGAAAGCTGAAAAGATTTTAGCAGGGCTTGGATTTTCTCAAACAGATCTGACAAAGGATCCTTACGTATTTTCAGGTGGTTTCCAGGTAAGGCTTAATCTCGCCAAAGTATTGGTATCCGAGCCAGACCTTTTAATACTTGATGAACCGACAAACTATCTTGATATTACATCCATTCGATGGATTTCACGGTTTTTAATTTCATGGCCACGGGAAGTTTTACTGGTCACACATGACAGAGGCTTTATGGATAATGTTGTGACACATATAGCCGGTATTCACAGACATAAGATAAAAAAAATCAAAGGGGATACGCCTAAATACTATTTACAGGTTGCACAGGATGAGGAAGTCTATGAAAAAACAAGACAGAATGTAGAAAAACGAAATAAAGAGATGGAGCAATTTATTTCAAGATTCCGGGCAAAAGCACGTTTGGCCAACATGGTACAATCCCGGATAAAAACACTGGAAAAATCCAAGACAAAAAATAAGCTTCAAAAATTGAAAAATCTTGAATTTTCATTTAATATCCTTCCTTTTTCCGGCAAGCAGATATTAATGATTGAAAAATTATCTTTTGGCTGGCAAAGTGATAAACCATTGATTAATAATTTTTCTTTAACTGTTTACCCGGATGATCGTATTGCAGTTATCGGAAAAAATGGTAAAGGTAAAACAACTTTTTTAAAACTTATAAGTGGAAATCTCAATTCGATTTCAGGGGGTATTAAAATAAATCCTGGTGTGCACATTGGCTATTTTGAACAGACAAATATTCAATCTTTAAATGATAATTATACGGTTGAAGATGAGCTTATTTTCTCTTCACCAGATTCTGACAGACAGACTGCAAGAAATATCTGCGGTGCCATGATGTTTGAAAAAGATGCAGCGCTTAAAAAAATATCCGTCTTATCCGGTGGAGAAAAATCAAGGGTCATGTTAGGTAAATTACTGATGTCTCCTTTAAATCTATTGCTGCTGGATGAACCGAGCAATCACTTGGATATAGAGGCTTGTGATTCCTTTGTTTGCGCTTTAGATATATTTGAAGGTGCGGTGGTTATCGTAACTCATAATGAAATGTTTCTTCATTCTCTTGCTAACCGGCTGGTTGTTTTTAAAAATAATACAGTAGAAGTGTTTGAGGGAACTTACCAGGAATTTCTAGATAAAGAGGGCTGGGAGGACGAAGAGAGTGTCGTTGACAAAAAACCAAAAACTTCAATTTTGTCGAAAAAAGCAATCCGTCAAAAAAAATCAGAAATCATCACACAAAAATCAAGAAAAATTAGACCGGTAAAGCAAAAAATTGAAGCCCTGGAGAATGATATTGAAAATAATGAAGAATTGATAAATAAAACCAATGGGGAACTGTTGGAAGCTTCAAATAACCAGAATGGCAGAAAAATTCAGAGTTTAGCCAAAGAACTTGCCAAACTTGAAAACGTTAATGAAAGCCTATTTGAGGATCTTGAAGTTCAGATGGATTTATTTGAAAAGATTGAAACATTATTTGATAATCAATTGGAAGAATTTGAAAGGTAATAATTTAAATGGACAAAAAGAATTTTGGGTTTTATTATGGCATTATTCTGGTTGTTGTTGGATTTGGCGTTTTCTACCGCATACCTCAGGTGATGCTACAGGTAGAAACCATTGAATTTTTCAGCCAGAAGCTTTTTCTTGTCAAAGCTAGTTTTTATATTTTAGGAGGGCTTTTAATTTTAGCCGGTGGTATTAGAATTCACAGGAATTATAAATAAGTTGAGGATTAAGCCAGTATGCGCAAATCATCCAGCCTGAAAGCGACTATAAAAGATCAATCCGGTGCGGGAAAGACTAAAATTGGAGAGATTCTTTCTAAAGAAGGCCAGATTACCAGTATGCAGCTAGATGAGGCATTACGGTTTCAAAAAAAAACCAATGAACGGCTTAGCAGTATTCTTTTAAATAAGGGGTTTATCGATCCGGATACCATTGTCAGTGTTCTGGGGCGGCTTTATAATTATACTGTTATCAGGCTTACCGACATAAAGCCGAATCCTAAACTATTAAAGTTCCTGCCCTATGAAGTAGTTAAATCCTTTATGGTGTTTCCCCTTGAACTCAAAGGTGAAGAACTGTCCATTACCATGGTTGAACCGACTGATACCGCTATTGTTGAAGCCCTTCAGAAAACAACCGGTAAAACCATTCTGGCTTGTGTGTCCACAGAGAATGATGTGATACAGGCCTATCGTGATTTTTATAAAATCAGTGATGATGAATATAAAAGTTTTTTACATTTTGATGATGATTCTGAAGATGATGAACCCGTCACTTCTGTTGATGATTTTGGGTCCCTGGTTTCTGAGGCTGCAGAAGAGGTTGAGGTCGGATCTGGTGATATGGATGATTATCAAGATGAATTCATGGCATCGGATGCACCGATTATCAAGCTTGTGAATGGTATCCTTACCAAAGCCATTAATGATGGGGTCAGTGATATTCATATCGAACCTTTTGAGAAAACTTTTCAGGTGAGATATCGGCTTGACGGAGCCATGTATAAAGCCATGAATCTTCCCTTAAGTATTAAAAATGCGGTTATTTCAAGAATTAAAATCCTGGCGGAACTTGATATTGCAGAAAGACGAATTCCCCAGGACGGAAGAATAAAACTTCGATTCGGAAAAAGAAAATCTATCGATTTCAGAGTCTCTACCCTGCCAACACTCTTTGGTGAAAGCATTGTGATGCGGATCCTTGATCAAAGCGCCCTGAATATTGATTTAACCAAGTTGGGTTTTGATTCATCAACTTTTGATACTCTGAAAAGATCTATTTCACGTCCTTACGGGCTTGTACTTGTAACAGGTCCCACAGGAAGCGGAAAAACAACCACACTCTATTCCGTGCTGAATCGTTTAAATAAAGATGATATCAAGATACTAACCGCAGAAGATCCGGTTGAATTTAATTTTAAGGGGATTAACCAGGTTCCTGTGAAAGAAGAGATCGGCATGACCTATGCTGCTGCCTTGAAAGCATTCCTGCGACAAGACCCTGATATTATCATGGTGGGTGAAATCAGAGACATTGATACCGCGGAAATTGCGATTAAAGCCGCCATGACAGGCCATCTGGTTTTTGCAACCCTGCATACAAATGATTGTCCCTCTACCATAGGACGTCTTATTGATATCGGCATTCCATCTTATATGCTGGCATCTGCTGTAACCCTTGTCTTGTCCCAGCGTCTTACCAGACGACTTTGTCCTGAATGCAAACAAATTGTGACCGGTTATAAATCAAAAGAACTTGAATTTTATGGATTTTTCAAAGATGAAATCAAAGATTTGAAAATTTATGGCCCCAAAGGGTGCCGCAATTGTAATGGAACCGGATATAAGGGTAGGGTAGGGCTCTATGAATTAATGGAAGTCACCGATGATGTCGGCAATGCCATTAGTGCTGAAGTGCCTGAAGATCAACTCAGAAAGGTCGCAGTGACGGAAGGGATGGTCACGTTACGGGATGCAGGTCTTGAAAAAATCAGGACAGGAGAGACATCCCTTGAGGAAGTGTTAAAAAAGACCAATATCACCAAGGAAGCCTTGCCTGCCTACCTTATTAATCCTGATGTTGAACAATATGAAGACAAGGATATCATTATCAGGGAAGGCAATACTGACATTGATTTTTTTAAGCTTGTTAAAGGTGGGTTATACGTTGTTAAAGGCGGTAGAAAAATTGCTGAAATTGTTCAACCTGGAGACTATTTTGGAGAGATGTCTGCCATTACGGGAGAGCCCAGATCGGCTTCAATCATATCTAAAGGGCGCTCATCAATTAAACGGTTTCCAGGAGATAAATTAACTGAGGTAATAGAAAAATATCCTGATGTGGCAAAACATTTGTTTGGTATGCTTGCTGCAAGACTTGATGGGACAGACAAACGATTCGTGAATATGATCAAGCAGATGAAAAGAGTTAAACCCAGGTAGACACTATTTGAAATATCGTTCCTTTTCACTGTATATGCAGCCACAATACTGCTGGCGATACATGTTAAGCTTTTTAGACTCTTCAATCCCTGATTTCCACCCTTCCCTGAAATCATGGTAAAAAAATATCAGACCATATTTTTTAGCAATAGCCTCTCCGGTTTCTCTTATAAGATTATGGTTCTGGAATTTGCTGTATAAAAGGGTGGTGGTAAACGCTTGAAATTTTCCTTTTTTAGCCACAAGCGCTGTTGCCTTTAACCTGTCATAGTAGCAGTACCGGCACCGATCCTCTTCTCTGAAAACAACCGATCGAAGAAATTCTTCAATCTTGTAATCCTGTTGATAAATTACCTTTAAGTCAATGGATTGAGAATAGTGCTTTAAAGTCTCTTCCCTTTTTTGACACTCGGTAAAAGGGTGAATATTATGCCGGTAAAAAAATGCCATAACGTCCATATCCATCTTTCCAAGGACTTTGAGAGGATAAATAGAGCAGGGCGCACAGCAGGCATGAAGTAATAGTTTCAATCTCTTCTCCCGAATATCGATGTGCCCACCCTTACCATTGTAGAACCTTCCTCTATGGCTACTTTAAAATCATTGCTCATTCCCATGGACATATGTTTCATTGACATGTTATCTAATTTTAGTGCTGTGATTCTTCCTTTAATATGGTCCAGTTGCTTAAAATAGATCCTGGCCTTTTCAGACTCTGAAAAGTAAGGGGGCATGCACATTAGTCCTTGTAAGGATAAATTTTCAAACGAAGTGATTTGTTCTGCTAATTGAATGGTATCTTCTGTACTGGTTCCTGATTTTGTCTCTTCTTGACTAATATTGACCTGGATAAGTATTTTTTGAATTTTATCAATTTTCTTTGCCTGTTTATCTATGGCTTTTGCAAGCTTTAAAGTGTCGACCGTATGAATATAGTCAAAATATTTAACGGCAAATTTAGCCTTATTGGATTGAAGATGTCCGATAAAATGCCAGCAGGCAGTCTCTTTTCCAATTATATCGATTTTTTCAATTGCCTCTTGAATGTAATTTTCTCCAAGATGTTTTGCGCCGGCTTTGACGCCCTCCATGATTGTCTCTACACTTTTTCGTTTACTGACAGCGATCAATTGTATGGTGTCAGGCTTACGACCGCAGGACATGGCTGTATCCTTGATTTGTTTATTGATTTCATCAAAATTATCTTTAATAGATGGCATAATGGTTTTAGTCCTTAAATTGAATGATATTTAAACTCCTAAGTATTTCCACAACTTCACAAACAGGCAATCCGACAACATTGGAATATGAGCCTGAAATCTGTTTAACAAGAAATGCGCCAATCCCTTGAATACCATAAGCACCTGCCTTGTCAAAGGGTTCGCCTGTTCCGACATACCAGGCTATTTCCTGATCAGTTAAATTCTTAAAGTATACTTTTGTTCTAATAGATTTTACAACCATGGAATTTTTTTTTTGATTCATTACACAAAAGGCTGTATAAACAAGGTGTTCACAATTGTTTAATTTGTTAAGCATGATAATGGCATCTGTTTTTGATTGAGGCTTACCAAGGATTTGACCTTTAACAACAACGATTGTATCTGCCCCTAAAATCCAGGATTCAGGATATAACCGGACGGCATCCTTTGCTTTTAAAAAGGAGAGTTCTTGAACATATTTTTCCGGAGTTTTGATTTGAACACTCTCTTCATCGATGCTTGAAGGAGAAATTTCTATCTCTATCCCGATCTGTTCAAGAAGTTCTTTTCTCCGGGGAGATTTAGATGCCAGGATTAATTTTTCAGTATTTATTGATTTCATGTATCCCTTTTTATCAGAAATCTTTCAAAGAGACAAATCTTGCGGGTTATAAGCTTGCAAATTATAAGCTTGCAAAATAGCGAAAAATGATATAAAAATGCCAAGAATCATGCCTGGGTGGCGGAACTGGTAGACGCAAGGGACTTAAAATCCCTCGGGCAAATTGCCTGTACGAGTTCAATTC
>Ga0164313_10005844_pt1 | contig 10869 bp, 8 predicted proteins | sample GuaBasSedimGuay4_FD_113735 | JGI IMG/M metagenome (GOLD analysis project Ga0164313, IMG submission 113735) | Subseafloor sediment microbial communities from Guaymas Basin, Gulf of California, Mexico - Guay4, Core 4569-4, 0-3 cm | ecosystem: Environmental > Aquatic > Marine > Hydrothermal vents >...
CCAATACCAAACCATCAATGACAGATGGATATGATTGTTATCAAAATGCATTAGCAGAACGCATAAATGGTATTTTAAAAGGAGAATTCCTTATAAATAAATGTAATACAGGAAAAGAACTAAAACAGCTAATTGTAGATTCGATAAATACATATAATAATAAAAGACCGCATTTGAATCTTAATTATAAAACACCTAATTTTATACACAACAAAAAATCCAGCGAAGCTAGCTTCGCTGGATTGATTTAATTATTTAAAACTGTCAACCTATTTTAGGACGACTCAACTTTAAGTCTTTATTTTACAACTATCTTTTTGGTAAGTTTAGTTTTTGAGTTTCCTATTTCAACAATATAAATTCCCGAACTTACACTAGACAGATCTAATGCATGCTTGTAAAATTGACTGTTATCTTTATTGACTTGATTATATACCAATCTTTTACCTGTAACATCGTAAACAGATAACCTTAAAATATCACTGGTTGATTCGTTATATAAAGTAATTTCAAAATTTTTGTTATCTGAAGATGTAATAAATAACTCAGAACTATTTAAATCTAATTCATCTACAGAAAGGTTATCAGAAATTTTAAAAGATGCTATTCTTGTTCTTCTACCTCCAGATTGCCCTGAATATTCTGCTGTAAACCAAAAAGTTAAATCATCTACTGGATCTCTGGTTAATTGACTGTAATCTCCATATCTTGAATTGTTAGTTACACTAGAAGATCCATCAATAATAAATTCTTCCGCTATAGTCATTATCCCAAGAGTATTACCATCTTTTCTTCCAGTAAAATATAAGGATGGGTAAGTAGATGCTCCAGATTTTGTGTATGCAAAGCCAATGTTACCTTCTTGATCCATACCTATACCTCCTAAAAAGACACTTTCGTTTCCTACAGGATCCACATAAGTTCCTTCTTGATACAGCTCCCAATCACCACCACCAGGTTTTCTTAGTTCTACCCACCTTAGTCCAGAAATTTTAGTTCCGTTAACAGGTTCAACAACAAAATTTAAAACCATAGATTCATGGGTTCCAAAATCATATCGGTGAGTCTGATAATTTATAGTATGCACTAATGCATCAATCCGTTGGGATGTTCCAGGTTGTTGGATATTAGCCCACGGATCGCCACCTGTTCCTGCAATTAAGGAATCAAATGGAGATAGTTCAATTTCTAAAGGAGTAGATACGGTTGCTCCTCCTGGGTTTGCCCAATCAACATCAAAATTCCAAACCTTTACATGGTCTGTTGAAATGCCACCCCAGGCATCATCTTGAAACCAAACAATAGGTGTAGACCCTGTTGCAATACCAGCACCTTCAGAATGTGCTACTTGTGGAGCTTGAAATGTAGTACCTGATGTATAACTAGGAAGATTTAATGATATCATTTCTGCAGAAGCATCTCCAGCTAACATCTTTTCTCTGTTAAAAGCATAAAATTTTCCATTTGAAGTAAAGTTTCCTGTTAATACATAATTATTCCCATAAATTCCAAATTTTGGAAAATCTGATGAGCCTCCAGTATTATTAAATGAATAAACCGCATAAGAACCAGTAGGGTCACTAGTTTCAGAAACAGCTATTCTAAAATTATTTATATTCCCTAAAATCGAAATAAGCCATCTATCTGCTTCACGATCGTACAATACAATAGGATCCGAAAAATTTCCTCCTAAAGGATCTGCAGTACTTTTTGGGAAACCAGGTTCTTGTACTCCAGTTTTATCCCATACACTCCAAACAGAATTTACCATTTGCACCACATGATTAGGTCCCACTGCTGCTGTTGGATCTGGAGGTGATGCGTTTGATGTTATTCCAGGAAAATTTTGGATAGGCGGGCTACTAAAACGTGTAAACCCCTCTGTCTGTATTAAAGGATCCACTTGTGTTGGGCTTTCTCCAGCAGATTTTAAAAAATCTGCTTTCTTTTGTCTCTTACCACTCAACATTCCTCCCTTAGGGTATTCTTTTTGAGGAAGATCCATTGGGTTAATTTGAGGGTAATTTCGCATGGGTTGTGTAATGAAAAAATCAATAGGAGTGCTAATTTCAACGTCTGCTCCTTTCTGATTAACATTTTGAGAATGAATCGAGTAGGAAAGTGCACTTAACATAACTATTGCTAAGTAATTTTTAAGTTTCATAGGATTTTTATTTTAAGGGTTAACAATTTTTAAGTAATTTCAAAAATACTATCTATTCAGAAATAAACAAGTTTTTGCCCTAATAAAATACCTCATTTTGTATATAAAAGGCACAATATTTGTAATTTTACATCTTTAACTTAAAATTATTATCAATTATGAAGTTTTTAAACGTTTCAATTCTGCTTTTATCAATATTTTTATTTTCTTGTAACTCTACAAACAAATCAGTTTCAGATAATTCAGAAAAAGAAACTCAAATAGACGCTAAAAAAATGACTGAAGAAGGATTTATAAAAGGCACCATTGTTACCTCTAAAGTTGAAGGTGATTGTCCTATTACAATACAAGTTGATGGGAAAGACGGGTCTTATTTTTTAGATCCAATTAATTTAGACGATAATTATAAAAAGGAAGGTGAAAAGATATGGTTTAAATTTGGCGGTTTACGGATGATGAATCGATGCGAAAAAGCCAATCCAATTAATATTATTGAAATACAAAAAAGGAATTAGGCTTTTAAAGTAAATTAAGAAGGAAGGCTTGCTTCTTTATAAATCATGTTTATTAAAACTAAAAACCTCTAAGAATTAATATTCTTAGAGGTTTTTACAATTTATAGATATGAGCATTTTACTTTAACCACTCTTTATAAGAAACCGCATTTTTTATTTTTTCTGAAATTTCAGAAATTGAAATACGTTCTTGTTCCATCGAGTCTCTAAAACGAATGGTTACTGTTTGGTCTTCTTTTGTTTGATGATCTACCGTTATACAGAATGGTGTTCCTGCTGCATCCTGACGACGATAACGTCTTCCTACTGCATCCTTTTCATCGTAAATTACATTATAATCCCATTGAAGATCTTCTACAATTTCTTTTGCAATTTCTTGCAATCCGTCTTTTTTAACCAATGGAAAAACAGCTGCTTTTACAGGCGCAAGAATTGCTGGTAATTTTAAAACTACTCTAGAACTTCCGTCTTCTAATTCTTCATTTTTTAATGAATTACTAAAAATTGCTAAGAACATTCTGTCCAAACCAATAGAAGTTTCTACTACATAAGGAGTGTAGTTTTTATTGGTTTCATGGTCAAAAAACTGAAGCTTTTTACCTGAATGTTCCTCGTGTGCCTTTAAATCGAAATCTGTACGAGAATGAATTCCTTCTAACTCTTTAAATCCAAATGGGAAATCAAATTCTATATCGGTTGCAGCATTTGCATAATGTGCTAATTTTTCGTGATCGTGGAAACGATAATTTTCTTTACCTAAACCTAAAGAAAGGTGCCAAGCTAAACGTTTCTCTCTCCAATACTCATACCATTTCATCTCTTCTCCTGGCTTCACAAAAAACTGCATTTCCATTTGTTCAAACTCGCGCATTCTAAAAATGAATTGTCTGGCAACAATTTCGTTTCTAAAAGCTTTTCCCGTTTGTGCAATCCCAAACGGAATTTTCATTCTCCCGGTTTTCTGAACATTTAAAAAGTTTACAAAAATACCTTGAGCTGTTTCCGGACGTAAATATAAATCCATCGCACTTTCTGCAGAGGCTCCTAATTTAGTGCCAAACATGAGGTTAAACTGCTTAACATCTGTCCAGTTTTTAGATCCCGTTAGTGGGTCTGCGATTCCAAGTTCTTCAATTAGTAGTTTCACATCGGCTAAATCTTCAGCATCTAAAGATTTTGCCATCCGTTCCAAAATTTCTTTTTGCTGATTTATATAACCTACAACTCTTGGGTTGGTCGTTACAAATTCTTGCTCGTTAAAGCTATCGCCAAAACGCTTCTTAGCTTTTGTAATTTCTTTTTGAGCCTTCTTATTAATTTTTTCACAATAGTCTTCAATTAAAACATCTGCGCGATATCTTTTTTTAGAATCCTTATTGTCAATTAATGGATCGTTAAATGCATCTACGTGCCCTGAAGCTTTCCAAGTTTTGGGGTGCATTAATATTGCGGCATCTATACCTACAATATTTTGATGCATAAACACCATGCTTCGCCACCAATATTCACGAATATTTTTCTTTAACTCGACTCCGTTTTGTGCGTAATCGTACACTGCACTAAGTCCGTCGTATATTTCACTAGACGCAAAAATATAACCGTACTCTTTTGCGTGGGATATTACTTTTTTAAATTGATCTTCGTTTGCCATAGCGCAAAAATAAAAAAACCGTTACGATTAGTTCGTAACGGTTTCAATTATTTAATAAATATATTTATTTAAGTGTCATTGTAGAAGTTGCTACTAAGTTTGAACCATCAAAAACATTGATTGTATATCTTCCAGCAATTAAATCTTCTTCTTTTGCACTAACCATAACACAAACATCCAATTCTTCATTTTCGTAAAAAACTTTTGTAGAAGCGCTATAACTTAGCGTAGCGTTATCAAACTCAAGTTCTGCTTTTTCTCCCAATAAATTATTCTTTGGATTGATTACTTGCACATATAACATTCTATCACCTTTTTCAGCAATTGCGTTTGGTGCTAAAGTAAAACAAGCTCTCACTTTATTAGCTCTTTTTGCGCGTTTAGTGTCTACTACTTTACCACTATTCCGAATAATTACAGCAGCAGTTGTTAAGTCTATGGCTGTTACAACTGAGCCTTCTTTAATAGTTTCTGCCATTGCTTCATTCTCCATACTGACAGAGTCCATTTCTTTAATGGTTTCGTTTAATTCTAAATAAGTATTATCTCTTTCGGCTGTTAATAATTCGTTTGCAGCAATTAAACTATCTGCTTTTTTAAACAATATAACACGCTCGTCTTTTAGTCTTCCTATTTCAGCTTTATAACGATTTAACAATGCTACATTTGCCTTTGCATCCTTAACAGAATCTAATAATACTTCTATTCGCTCGCGTGCTTCTAAAAGTTCTTTGTCTTTAATTTCGTTATCTTGAATTACTTCATCATAATTTGCAATTAATTCTTCTAATTCATTCTCTATATCATCTTTTTGCCCAACTAATATAGCTTCCGTATCTTTACTATCGTTATATAAGGTTACCGTATAAACGGCTAATACTATTAATAGTAAAGACAAAATCCCCACTAAAATTTTAAATTTGTTACTGTTGTTTTCTGTTTCCATGGTTATTAAATTTTATGTTAATTTAAAGCTAAGGTACTACCTAAGGATTATATAACGAATAGAAAAACAATTATTATATAATTTTATGCTAAATCTTTTATTTCCAAAAGTATGTAATGGCTGTAAATCTGTTTTATTAAAAACTGAAATCATTCTTTGCACACAATGCATACATAGCCTGCCTCTAGCTTGTCATCATAGAAAAGGAAGTGAAATTATGAAAAACATTTTCTACGGAAAATTTAAAGTGGAGGAAGCAACAGCGATTATTAATTTTCAGAAAAGAGGAATTACTCAAGAATTATTACACAATCTAAAATATAGAGGAAAACCTCAAATTAGTTCCTTCTTCGGGAAATGGCTGGGAGCAGAATTAGCTGAAATTCCACATTATCAAACCATCGATATGGTGATTCCTGTTCCGTTGCACAAACAGAAATTAAAAAAAAGAGGTTATAATCAAGTAGAAGGGTTTGGGCTTGAATTAGCAAAATCTTTAGAGGTTCCTTATAAAGACGATATTCTTATAAAAATTTCGAAAACCAAATCACAGGTTTTTAAACAGCGGTTCAAACGTTTTCAATCTGAAGAAATATTCACACTTCAAAAACCTCAAAGCATCAACAATAAACACATTCTTTTAGTTGATGATATTGTTACTACAGGAGCAACACTTGAAAATTGTGCCTTACAATTACTTAAAAGTGAGGGTGTAAAACTTAGTCTAGCTACAATAGCGATAGCTTAAAAAGTTTATCTATTTTTGTTACTATGAAGCACCGTCTCCTTTTAATTTTTATTCTCTTTTTATTCTCTTTGTCCTTTACAGATTGTGCTAAAAGAGGACGTCCTTCTGGAGGTGCAAAAGATTCGATCCCTCCAGTTATTGTAAAAAGTTCGCCAGAGAATTATAGTATTAACTTTGATGAAAATGAAATTAAAATTTACTTCGATGAGTATATAAAACTAAAAGACCTCAACAAGCAACTTATCATTTCTCCACCACTAGAAAATCAACCCACAATTACTCCTTTAAGCACTTCAAAATATATTAAAATAAAGTTTAAAGATACCCTTAAAGAAAATACTACTTACTCGTTTAACTTCGGAAAAAGTATCGTTGATAATAATGAAGAAAACGCTTTTAAATACTTTAAATACATATTTTCTACAGGAAGTTATATTGACAGTTTAACACTAAAAGGAACTATTAAAGACGCATTATTATTAGAACCCGAATTACCTACAACAGTAATGTTATATGAAGTAACTGAAACTTTTAACGACTCTTTAATCTTACAAGAAAAACCAACTTACATAACAACAACACAAGACAGCACACAAACTTTCGAGCTCACTAATTTAAAGGAAGGAAAGTATTTGTTAGTTGCTCTAAAAGAGAAAAATAACGATTATATATTTCAGCCAAGAAACGATAAAATTGGTTTTGTAAAAGAGTTTATTACTCTTCCAACAGATAGTTCATATACTATAACTTTATTTAAAGAAGCTCTAGATTATTATATAGCAAAACCAAAACACGAATCTAAAACACATATCATTTTTGGGTTTGAAGGTGAAGCTGATAATCTAGAAATAGAATTAGCATCTGAGGTCCCAACAGACTTTGAGTCGAGATCTTTTCGAGATCGAAAAACAGATACTATTCATTATTGGTTCAAACCTGCTATAGAAAATGACACTTTATTATTTTATGCCAGAAATAATTATTGGCTGGATACACTTAACACCCGAATGCGGGATTTGTATCAGGATACTTTAAAAGTAACCGCTTATAATGCAGGAATCCTTACACATAATGATACCTTAAAGATTTCAACAAATACCCCTATTCTTTCTTTAGATCTTGACAAAGTTAATGTGATGGATAAAGATTCGTTGGATATTATGGTAACTGGAAAAATTGACAAAGAATATAACACTACCAATATCATTTTTGATATCCTCCCAGAACAATCTTATTCTATTGAATTTTTACCAGGAGCATTTACAGATTTCTACGAAAATACTAACGACACTCTCAATTATAGAGTAAGAGCAAAGCCTCTTTCAGAATATGGAACATTGACATTAAATTTAACCAATGCAAAAGACTATCCTTATATTGTACAATTAGTAAATAAAAGCTTTAAGGTGATTTCTGAAAAATATCTTAATCAAAATGAACCTGTCTTTTTTGAGTTTATTAATCCTGGAAATTATTATGTAAGATTAATTTACGACCAAAACAATAACAAGATTTGGGATACAGGAAATTATTTAAAAGGCATACAGCCAGAGAAAATTATTTATTATCCTTCTTTACTAGAAGTTCGAGCAAACTGGACTTTAAATGAAACTTTTATTTTAGATTAAACCCACTTCTCGATACGATTTTTTTTCCAAAAAATCACTCGAAGAACTTTAGAAAAAAGTTATTATTATTCAATTAGATTAAAATCATCACGATCGTTTAGAAACTGAAGATGCTTTCTATTTTTTTCTATATGTGATTTTTTGAAGGTTATTGTTTCAATAAAATCATCTTCAAAATTAAGGTTTGAAATCTGCTCGCCTAACACATCATAGATTGCAGAATGCCCGTTGTATTGATGTCCGTTACCGTCTAATCCCACTCTATTTACTCCAATACAATAACTCATGTTTTCTATTGCTCTAGCCTTTAATAAAGCATCCCAAGCTGCAATTCGTCTTTTTGGCCAATTGGCAACATATAATAAAACATCATAGTTTTGAGTATTCCTAGCCCAAACTGGAAAACGTAAGTCGTAACATATTAACGGACGTATTTTCCACCCTAAATAATCTACAATTAAATGTTCATTTCCTGCTGAAAAGGTTTTGTGTTCCCCAGCCAAAGTAAAGGTATGTCGCTTGTTATATGTTTTATACTCGCCATTCGGAAATACAAAAAACAAACGATTATAATAGTTTCCATTTTCTAAAATAATCACACTCCCTGTAATGGCACAATTATTCTTTTTAGCTTCAGATTGCATCCATAGCAGCGTTGCTCCTTTTTCGACTTCTGCCAATTCTGAAGCATTCATAGTAAAACCTGTGGTAAACATTTCAGGAAGAATAATTAAGTGGGTCTCTTCTTGAATTGCATCTATTCTTTTAGAAAAACTTCTCCTGTTATCTTCAGGATTTTCCCAAATTAAATCAGATTGAATTATAGTAACTTTTAGTTGGTCTTGCATCTTGTAAAAATAGTTAAATACACTCTAATATCTGATAAGCTTTTATATCTTTGAAATTAAACAAAATACGCTATGAAATTCCTGCAATTCTTCCTATTATTTGTCACTTTACAATTAACCGCACAACAAGGTGGAATGTGGATTCCTTCGCTCCTTCAAGGAATGAATGAGGAAGAAATGCAATCTTTAGGAAGTGAGCTAACTGCTTCAGATATTTACGATATTAATCAATCTAGTCTTAAAGACGCAATTGGTCATTTTAATGGCGGTTGTACTAGCGAAGTGATTTCACCAAAAGGGTTGATTTTAACCAACCATCATTGTGGATTTAGTCAGATTCAATCACATTCTAGCTTAGAAAACGATTTAACTAAAAACGGATTTTGGGCTCAGAATTTTTCAGAAGAATTGCCAAACGAAGGTTTATTTGTTGAGTTTATTGTTCGTATAGAAGATGTTACTACACAGGTTTTACAAGGGGTGACAGCTCAACTTCCTGAAAGAGAAAAACAATCTTTAATAGATAAAAATAGTGCTGAAATTAATAAAATAGCAACAAAAGAAGACTGGCAAGGAAGTAAAATAAAACCCTTTTATAATGGCAATCAATACTATTTGTTTGTTACCGAACGCTTTGAAGATATTCGCTTAGTAGGCGCTCCTCCTGTAAGTATTGGCAAATTTGGTAGCGATACAGACAACTGGATGTGGCCAAGACATACGGGCGATTTTTCACTTTTCAGAATCTATGCCGACAAGAATAATAAGCCTGCAAAATATAGTAAAGAGAATATTCCTTATACACCCAAACATTATTTGCCAGTTTCTTTAGATGGTATTTCTGAAGATGATTTCACCTTAGTTTTTGGTTTTCCTGGAAGAACTAATGAATACCTTCCATCTGTTGCTATTGAGCAAATAACTCAAAAAATCAATCCGAGTAACATTAAAATTAGAGAAGCAGCTTTACAAGTTATCGACAAGGAAATGCAAAACGATGATGAAGTTCGGATTCAATATGCTTCAAAACAAGCTAGAATTGCTAATTCTTGGAAAAAATGGATTGGAGAAAACCAAGGGATTGAAAAGAGCAATGCTATTGAAAAAAAGAAAATTTTTGAAAGTAATTTCACAAACCTTATTGAAGAAAAAGGACTTACAGATAAATATGGGAATATCCTTTCAGACTTTGAAACACTCTATAACAAGTATGAAAATCCCGCAGTTAAAAGGTCTAATTTTATGGAAGTCTTTTTAAGAAACAATGAAATTTTACAAGCTTGTTTTAGACTATATCAATTGGAAGATGCTTATAATTATAACCCATCGTCTTATGAAAATGCAAAAACCAAAATAGTTGCTAGAGTAGATAAAGTCTTTAAAAACTTTAATCCAAATGTGGATAAATTAGTTTTTGAAGCCATCATGCCTTTTTATACAGATAATGTAGATGCTACTATTTATGAGAAAACGATGCTTATAAACCCTTCTGAAGTATCTAAATTATTAGAAAAATCTCCAGAGGAGATGATTAAGGAATTAAATAATGACGCTGCTTATCTTTATGCCAAACCATTTATTGAAGATTTCTTCACAACATTAAATCCAGAATATCAAGATTTCATTTCTCAAAAAAATGCCCTTCAAAAACAATATATGAAGGCAATGATGGTGGTTATGCCTAATGAACGTTATTTTCCAGATGCTAATAGTACGCTTCGTGTTACCTACGGAAAAGTAAAAGGGTATCAACCCAGAGATGCTGTTTTTTATGAACCTGTATCGTATTTAGATGGGGTCATGGAGAAATACGTTCCAAATGATTATGAGTTTGACGTTCCTCAAAAATTACAAGATTTATATAAAGCAAAAGACTACGGAAATTATGCCGATGAAAATGGTAAACTTCCTGTTTGCTTTTTAGGAACCAACCATACTACAGGAGGAAATTCTGGAAGTCCTGCCTTAGATGCTCAAGGGAATTTAATAGGATTAAACTTCGATAGAGTTTGGGAAGGAACCATGAGCGATATGAATTATGATCCAGAAATATGCAGAAACATCATGGTTGATGTTCGATATGTATTATTTATTATTGATAAATATGCTGGTGCAACCCATTTAATTGATGAAATGAAATTGGTTCACCCAAAAAGCGAACTTAAATAGCATTAAGTATTAATGCTGCTTGCTCAAGCGTTTCTTCAGTCTTAGCAAAACAAACTCTAATTTGTTTAAAATCTTCTCCATTAGCATTAAAAACTGAAGTAGGAATCATTTCAATTTTATTTTCTTTTGTCAACCTTTCAGCAAAAGCTATCTCGCTTTCCTGAGAAATATCCGAGAAATCTAACATCTGAAAATAAGTC
>Ga0164313_10005845_pt1 | contig 10869 bp, 7 predicted proteins | sample GuaBasSedimGuay4_FD_113735 | JGI IMG/M metagenome (GOLD analysis project Ga0164313, IMG submission 113735) | Subseafloor sediment microbial communities from Guaymas Basin, Gulf of California, Mexico - Guay4, Core 4569-4, 0-3 cm | ecosystem: Environmental > Aquatic > Marine > Hydrothermal vents >...
CGGCGCCCATCCCCTCTTTCTTGAGCAGGTCGATAATTCCCAGCACTACTTCGTGGCTGTGAAACACAGCCGTATGGATGGAGGCGGATAGCCCCGTCTCCTGGGAAACGCGAGCTACCGCTTTGAGCAGTTTTATCTCCTGCTCCGAGGGCTCGCCCTCGACAGCCGCCTTGATATGGCCCGCCCGAATGCCTGTATCCTCAATGCCCTCGTTAATCTCCTCTAGCATATACCGGGTATACTGCTCGACAGACATCGCTTTAAAGTGATCCGGCCAGGAGTCTTCAGAGTAGAGGCCGGTGGTCGCCACCACATGCACACCGGTTTGCTCAGAGATCTCTTTGATGCTCGGCAGATCACTGCGCAACCCCGGTGCGCTGACATCGACCATGGAGGCGCCGCCGCTGGTTTTATAATCTGCCATCTCCGCCGCCATGATCTCCTTGTCGCCCATGCTGACTCCATCCCAGGTCAGCAGGAAATGGGACTTATGATCCTGAAGGTTTTCCAAGGTGACCAGGTCGGTACTTTTCACCTGGGCATTCTCATCGTCATCAACCATCATGCCTTTGTCGAGAAAACGCTGGCGGTATACCCGGCCATCGTAGAGGATATGCTCGTGCATGGAGGTGACGCCAAGCTCCTCGGGGGAGGTCTCTCCCAATACGGTCATTACTTTTTTCATCGTATACTCCTAATCCGTTGGTATAGTCAGCGCGCACCTCTTTTATAACAGCGCCTTAAACTCCCGATCATCCCAGTTCTCGCCTTTCTGCTTTGCCTTGATAGCCTTGACCAAAGCCCGGTGCCGCTGGCGCGTCATCGGAATAAACAGTGCGGTCAATACAGCAACTCCCAAAAGAGATGCCGCAATCGGACCCATCAGCACTCTCAACCCCATCAGCACCTCTGGAGTTTGAGCCCCATTGGGCTGATAACCCACCCAAGAGAGATACTGCCCTACCATGAATACTGCGGTCGCCGAGCCGAGCTTATTGATAAACATAGTTACACCAAAATAGAGCCCCTCATTGCGCTTGCCGGTATTAAACTCCTCCACCTCCACCACATCGGGGACCATGGACCAGATCATCTGATAAACCGTAACCTGCACCACCGAACTGATAGAGCCGATTATCAAACTTAGCTCAAACTGCCCCGGCGCGATCAGCAGGGTTGTGATGGCGATAAACAGCCCACCCACCCCTACAAAGATGGCAAAGGTTAGTGGCTTGCCGATTCGAACACTGAAAAATTCAACCACAGGAACCCACAGCAGGGAACTTGCGAAAAACACAACAAAATAAATCGATACTTGAGACTCGGTAAACTCCAGGCAGTAACGTAAAAAGTAGACACTCACAGCCCCTGTAGCCGTCGTCGCCGTAATGGCAAACAGAAATGTGACTATCAGAAAACGGAAGGTACGATTCCTTGTAATTGTCGTATAAACTTCTCCCACCCCCAGGGGGCTCTCAACCTTTCTGCCAGATTCACGCCCTCTGGTGGCGCGCCAGGTAATCAAAATGGGAAAGATACAAAAGAAGCCAAGAATTGCACCGGCTGCAGACCAACCGTTTACGGGGTCAGAAAAATAGGACGCAATCAATATGGGCAGGGATGCTCCCATCAGGGCTCCCAGTTGGGCCCACAGCACCCGATAACTCACAATACTGGAACGCTCATCATAATCCCCGGTCATCTCCGGCAGCAGTGCGGTGTAGGGCACCGCAAACACCGTAATTGCCGTATGCATCGCCAGGGACACCAACACAAAGTATGCAACCAGCATCGGCCCCTCTAACGAGGGAACTGAAAATGATAACCAGAAGGTAATGCCGAAAGGCACTGCCACGCCGAGCAGGTAGGGGCGCCTGCGCCCAAAGCGGCTTTTGGTGTGATCGGAGATCACCCCCATCAGAGGGTCACTAAAGGCATCCCATACGACCGCCAGCGCCAGCACAAGACTGGCTGTACCTGGGTCAATACCGGCAACATCGGTCAGGAAAATCAGGTAAAATACTGCAAATGCAGTAAATGCGACGGAGCTGGAAGCCTCGGCCATACCGTAAGCAATTTTTACTGTTCGCGGCACCCTGGCCACGCTGGGCTTTGTCTGTCCCTTCACATCGACACCGGTAACGATAGGGTCTACAACTGCTTGATCTGATGACACCATTTCCCCCTTTTTGAAGAAGAGTTAATAAGGCTCAGGAAAACAATTAAGAAGCCCCTGACTAAATGCGAAGCATTCCCCGCGTGGTGTACTTATTCAAAGTTCCCTTAAAACTCTTTTACCATTCGACAATGGGGCGGCAACTCCGGCCTGCCGGGCAACTCTGTCCTTGCCGCAATACGGAAACCAAATGCCCTATAGATATCGACAGCAGAAGAACCCTCATGCACGTCAAGATATACTGCGGTACAATTGAGATCAGCGGCCCGACGGAAACAGTTTTCCAGTAGCATCCGGCCCGCCCCCTGCCCCTGGCATGCGGAATCTACCGAGATATAATGCAAATAATAGGCGTCATCAGGTATATGAGGAGTCATATACTCGGTATCCTTGATCTGCTCTGCCAGAAACACCAGCTCCTCCGACGACAATATATCCAGAAGCTCTTCCCCCATAGACTCCTGGAAAGCTGCGTCCTGTGAGCCCCTAAAACCCAACTCAAGCCCGTATATATCATCACCGTTCTCATCGCGGAGAACGACAGCTTCACTGTGAGAATAGGGGTTTTTTTCCAATGGCCACAAGCCGGTGACAAATTTATTAAATATCACGCGATCAGAGCCAAACAGAGAGCTAAACAATACAGAGTCTGTCTGTTGGATTAATGATGCTACTTTTTCACCGCAAGATGAATCGGCTTTTACAATTTTTAACTTTGTCATATTTGGGTCCAACTGAATTGTTCATGCTTTTATGTCGAGCTAGAAGAAATACCCCACAGGATCACGCGGGCCGACCTGGCGATTTTCTACCCTTCATGCTGCTTCATCATTATTTCCACAGCACTGGTCAACCACTTTGGGGTTACACCTGCCCCAACGCCGCCATAGGCAAGGTCACCCTCCTGAGTCAGCTCACCGTTTTTAATACTGGCTACAATCTCCTCGAGATCACTGAGGAAGCGTTGCAGATACTCCTCCTCCATCACATCCAGGGTCATATGAATGGCGGGTGGGTTGTTGACCCCTAAAAGACGCCAGCCACGCTGCTCCATGCCACCGACCACCAACTCAATGGCAAAACCTTCAGACGCCATCATTAGTAATGGGCCATCAGTTTTCCATGTTTCAAGACCATCAATGGTGGCACACTTATCAATAATAGCGTTCTTTACCTTCAGAACATCGCGGGCATTTGCGAGATAGCCCTCCCGCCCCCAGTGGTGCATCAGTGCCCAGATACCCGCCACCGGTCCCAGGGTGCGACTTCCCACAAAGCCCTGGGATATATAGAAACCACAGGCCCAATTATCAATAGGCATATAGTGATAGGCCTGCTCCTCCTGAGAGCGCCAAAGTACGGTCGAGCAGGGCTTGGGCGCATAACCATACTTGTGCAAATCCGCTGCGATCGAGCGCACACCGGGTACACGGAAATCATACAGTGGCATCTCCACACCCAGTTCACGGAAGAAAGGAAGAATATAACCGCCCACACATGCATCCACATGCAACCAAAGGTCATGCTCGATGGCCATCTCGCTAAAGGCTTCGATGGGGTCCACCGTACCGTAGGGCCAGTTCGGCGCCGAGCCTATAATGCCGATGGTATCAGGGCCAATGGCTGCGCGAAGCCCCTCTACATCTGCAGACAAATCCTCCAGCTGGGGAACCGTGACCACCTTGATATCCAGGTATTGGCACACCTTATGAACAGTGGCGTGGGTGGAGTAAGGAGCCACCACTTCCGGCGCTTTGATATGGGGCTTTGTCTCTCGAGACCATCGACGCGCCGCGTGCAAGCCACAGAAGTTACTTTCGGTCCCACCGCTGGTTAAATTACCACGCCCCGTTTCACCACCATTCATAATATCGACGCAGGTATCAATCACGTCATTTTCCATTTTAGCGGCAGGCGCCTCCTGAAAGGTAAACAGGGCGTTCCAATCCATAAACTCGGTAAAAGCGTCATGCAGTACACGCTGCATTTCACCCTGCCCCTGGAATGAGGTGTTGGCCAACTTGCCGCGCTGTCCGGAGGTCATTCCCGCTTTTAGCTCGCGTACCTTTGTAAGGACTTCATCATAGGATTGCCCTTGTTCAGGCAGCGTGTAAAGGGTTTCTGTTGTCATAGTTTTGTGCTCCAAAATATTGTCGAAGGAAGTAGTATTAACCCACTCCCATGATGTCTTCCCACTGGGTAATGGTTTTGAGCATACGACCCATCATCTCATCCACCTCCGCCTCGGTTATGCACAAGGCTGGAGCAACCAGCATGGAAAGGCCTCGACTGAAAAGAGGACTGCGTTTGGGGCCGTATAAGGTGCTGTAAAATGCCACGCCATTTTTTAACGCAATCGACATAAACAGCGCTTCGGCATTGGTCTCTGGCGCAAAAAAACTTCTCGGCTCCTGCGTCTCTGCCAGCTCTATCGCCATACACAGCCCCGAGCCGCGAACATCACTTACCGTCGGGTGCAACATCAACTCCCTGGTATAGCTAAACAAATGCTTGCCTGAGCGGTCAGAATTTTCTACCAGGCCATCAGACTTCATAATATTGATGGTCGCCAAGCCTGCAGCACAGGCCAGAGGATGACCGCCGTTGGTAAAACCATGTATAAAAGTAATATCACCCTTAAAGACTTCGTTGATCCTGTCGCTGACGGTGACCGCACCAAGCGGTATGTAACAGCTGGACATGCCCTTGGCGATGGTCATCATGTCAGCCTGCACGCCAAAAAGTTCCATGCCAAACCACTTGCCCGTGCGCCCGAAACCGGTAACAACCTCATCTGCAATCAACAGCACATTGTATTCGTCACAAATGCGACGTATTTCTTTCCAATAGCTCGCAGGTGCTATCACAGCATACTCAACCCCATTGCCAACGGGTGTTGCGATAAACGCCGCAACATTGTCTTCACCGGAAAAATAAATTGCCTTTTCAAGTTCCTGAGCACACCGGATACCCCAGGCTTCTCTGCTTAGACTCGCTGGTTTTTCATAGTCGCTGTACTGGCCAATATGAGAGCCCGCCGGCAGCATCGGTTCCATTATTCCCTTGAGGAAAGGGTTGCCACTCAAGGCCTGGGTGGCCAGTGTCATGCCGTGATAGCTGTCGTACCGGCTAATAATCTTGTACTTGCCTGTATTGCCCGTCACCACGTGATATTGGCGAGCCAGTTTTATCGCCGACTCTACCGCTTCAGAACCACCTGAAACCAGAAAGCTGGCATTGAGGTCGCCCGGCGCCACCTCGGCAATGGCTGCACACAGATCCGCTCTGGGCCGATTCGCCATAATGGGATGACAATAGGAAAAATTGCTCATCTGTTTGCTAATGGCTTCGGTAATTCGCTCCTCGCCATGCCCAAGGCTTATAGCCGCAGGCCCACCCGACGCATCTATATATTCACGGCCGTCGGTATCATACAGGTAGATACCTTTTGCGCTTTTAAGCTCCACATCGAAAGCGTGGTAGGAGAAGGCCGTCGTCCAGTCCCCCTCAATAACCAACTCGCCCGGCAGCTTGTTATCTTGTTCATGATTCATATCAAACTCTCCACATGATGAAACCTGAAAGCGTATCGCAAAAGGTCACACTTTCATTACTATCTACACTGCCGGCTGTCAGCGGCTATTCAGGGCCGTGAGTGGTAATGCCGTAAGCCTTTCTGTACGCAAGCCCCTTAAGAATTTCGATATAGAGCTTGGCGGCAGTTTGGCCGCCGTCATTTCTGTTGTCATAAGCCGGACCCAGGCACACCATGTCAAAACCACACAGATTAGTTTCGCGAGATAGAATCCGTAACGCTGTACGTATATCGCGGGCAGGAATTCCAAACGGATCGGGGTATTTTTGCGCGGGGAAGCTGATAGGGTCGCAGGCATCAACATCCAGGCTGCAATAGACCTTATCGGTATCTTTGGTCGCCACCGCGATAGCCTGCCGCATCACCTCTTTAATACCCAAATCTTCAACGTCTTCGTTGGTGAAAATGGTATACCCAAGTTTTACTGCCATTTCGTGCCAACTCATCATATTGGCGGCTCCACCTTTAACGCCAATCACTACCATGTTTTTGGGATGAGCTTTACAGGTATCGAAAATCTTGTAGAACTGGTTGCCTGAATTCAAACGGGTAACTGCATTTTTTTCGGGAAAGGGGGCATCACCACCGTACATATTGTCATAGTGGCCATCAAACAAAATGATGCCGATCTCGCCATCTGAGTTATCAGAAATTGCTCGCACAGGCGGATATGAGATGGAGTGATCGCCACCAAAGATTAAAGGGATCGCACCACCTTTCACAATGTCAGCAACCTTTTCAATCGCCTTCTTGGAAAAATCTTCTACGTCCCATGGGTCAAACTCTACATTGCGATAATCCGCCATTGTAATGTGGTCACAAATTCTGAAATCACCCGCCACTTCCGGACAAAAACCACCACTGGTACAGATCGAATAATGAACGGCGCATTTTCGAATATAATCGGGGGCGTCCCATGCACCGCTTCTGCCTTCCAGAACATCCGGGTCGGCAGGCCTGGCACCAGAGGTCGGCCACTGCATAGGCGCGGGATGAATCCAGCCTTCAAATGGCAGGCCGATAAAACCCACGTCAAGCCCTTCAAGATCACTGGCCTCGTAGGCTACAGGTACGTCAATAAAACTGGGAACATCACTATGAATGCGCGGACGCAGGATGCCCGCCATGCTGTCATAAGGCGTCCCGTCCATCTCGGACCACATTTTTTTCATTTCATCATCCATCATGGCGCAATTACTCCTCACATTTTGAAGGTTTACTTAATCGTTAAAATATAACTTGCAAAGAGCGTGCCATAATAATTTATCTAATAAAAACAAGGGGATATAGCTATGAGAGTGAACTTGTCCGCAAATATGACAACCATATAGCCGTATATTTGCTAGAAGACGCAGTGTTACCAGTATATTTGCCGGTTTTGTATCTTCGCTGGCACCTGCTTCTTCAAAAATCGCATTTGCGTTTGATACGGAGCGCAGCCACTCATAGGTAATTGCTTTCGCTGAACTGATAACGGCACCTGCATCACGCATGCGGCGCAAACCAATCTCCTCATCTCCAGCAGTAGTTGCCACAACATCCTGTAATACGACAACCTGGTATCCGGCTTCCATCAAGCCCAGTGCAGAGTGAGCCACACAGACATCGGTTTCCATACCGCTTTTTCCCGCAGGCGAGCGCGGCCAAAACTGTTGACGTGCCCTTCGTGAACAACCTCAACAGGCAACTCAATTCATGTTTGTTTTCAATTCGTGTGAACTTAGCGGTATATCTTTAGCGCATGCTCAGCTGCTTTTTCACCGAAAATTGCAGCATTATGCCAGTCTTGAATGCCGGCTTGTTCCGAGTGCGCGAATGCGATGCGCCCGTGAGCTTGTCCCATAATATGGCTAACTGGCGGCATCCCGTCGCGGCCGAAATAGAAACCGGGCTCGGGAACAATATAGGAATGTCCCCAGCGGTTAAGGACGATACCCGCAACATCTCGTTTTGCATCAAAGCCGTAGTCCGAAAACATCTCTGTCAAAAGTCTACGGATTTCGAACTCAAATGTTGAGAATCCGGTGTGGAGTAGCTTTGTTCGACTCCGGACTGCCTGCTCCTGTGCGGAGCCGCTGGATGGGAAACCCATATAAAAAGTGAGTACAACGGGTTTGTCAGGGTCCAGCGGTGGAGCGTAGTTGCCCACCAGCATGGGCTTTCGGATGTTGCAATAAATCCCCAGGCCCTGATCAGTAAAATAGTGGCATGCGGTGATTCCCAACTTGGCCATCGGACGCCAGTTGGTAAGTGCCACGTTTGCCACCAGATTGCTGCCGTGATGCGGTTGTGAAAATGCCCAGCGATGCTGCTCATCCATGTCCTTGATTATCTTCTTGTTCACCCAGGCGCCAACGGCAGAAACAACCGTCTTGGCACGTACCCGGTGTAATTTTCCCTCCTGGTAATAGGTGATAGAAACGGTATTAGCCTGGCTGGGATCACCATCGTGGCGGATATCTACTGCTGTACTTCTTGATCGTATACGTGCCCGCATCCCCGGCTTATCGAAATCGGCAAAATTTAGTTTGCCATTGAATATCCCGTCTGCGGTGTTTTCGCCACTAATAAGCTCTGGTCGGATGGCCTTGAGAAAATGTCGTGCAACGGTGTCGTTTCCACCGGGGAAAGATATAACGTTAAAGTCTTTTCCAGGGTCAGCATTCAACGGTAGGCAGCAGTCATCAAACCCCTGGAAAAAGCGAACAAACAATTTTTTTGCCACCAGTGCGGAGACCGCATCTGCGCCTACGCCGCAATTCAGGGCGATGAGTTCAGAATAGATTCGCGTGATGGATGGTGACATCCCGAGTGTGTTTTCCATATAGTGGGATAGACTTATGCTGTCAAGCCAGGCGTCTCCACTTTCTGGGATAGTGGTGGGCCCAGTGCCTGTCTTCAGTTTCCAAAGATCTCGATTAACGGATTCAGTAAATGGCAGCGAGGCGTAGTCGTCTTTAGCTGGATTAATGACCCACCGCGGGCGGTCTGTGTAGGATCCTGAAAAAAAGAATCCAGTATCCACCAGTTCATCAGCATTGAGCATCGAATACAAATAGTTATCTTTCGCGAAACGAAGCTCCCGGGCCGCGCCACTGGCTTCTTGATACTGGTATTCGCGTGGAAGTTTCAGGTCGTCCCATAACTTGCCATACCAGTCGTCTCGGCTCTCAGGAATGGCCGATGCGTTGGATGCTTGTGGCCCAGCGAGATTGACTCCATCAACAAGGAACTCATTGCGTTTGGCTGCACCACCTGTTACCGGGTGATTCTCGATGACGAGGCAGCTTGCTTTATCATCTGCCTCCAGAAGAAACTTTCTGCACGCAGCCAGGCCTGCTATACCACCCCCCACCACGACAAGATCATAGGTTTCTTTAGTATCTATTACGTCCTCAGGCAAGGGAGAGAAAATGCCATCTCTCATCATATGGGCAGTTTTTACAACTTCGGGTGTGTTGCCGTGACTGGGAGAGTAATCGCCGACACCACCGTACCCATACCAGTCAGCTCGGATAGCCGTTGTGTCATTGGCGTTTGCAAGAGACATTGTGGGATTCAAGGCCATAGCAGCGGCACTGAAGGACACTCCATTGAGGAAGTCGCGACGTGAAATTCCAGCATTCATGCCGAGCTTTGAAAACTTGCTTTTATCCATGTGAAGATCCTGGTGATATTTGCTCGTTGCCCTGGGGAGCAGGTATCCCCCTGTGTTCGATAAACTGATTGTCCTCAATGCGATAAAAATCGGCACGAACCGGACTGAGATGCGGCGACTTTCCTGCACGATTACATCAGACAGTTGCATAGAGGCGTTGATTCAGTATCTCTTCAACCTGTTTCTGCGCCATCTTCACGGTGTTTTACCTACATCGATGGCAAAAAATAGAGCTTAAGGAATAACCTGGGAGACATAAAGAACCACTTTCGGCCAGTAGTTATCACTTTGGGCCACAGGTACAGAAGTGGACCCCAGCAGCGCGGCAACGAGCGGCGCCAGCGACTGATAGATGCAGCAGAAGAAATGCTGGCCGAACGCCCATTAAATGAAGTGAGCTATAAGGAGATTGCCGCCAGAGCAGAGGAACACTCTATCGTCGAGTCCATAAGAAAGCTGTTTGACAGGTATTTCGTTTTGCCGAAGCTGCTGGCACGGCGGAAAGGGGAATAGTACAGCGCTGCTGCCCCTATTTCTATTGCTGATTTAGAATACGGGAAACCGCCTTATGAGCGTAAATCAGTGCACATTCCATATAGGAGCCACCAAATACATCACTCGCAAAATATAGGCCGTCATCACCATTCTCTTGCTCCTGGAACTTGACGATCTTTTTGTAGCTTCCGGCCTTGTAGGGTGGGTGAGAATAAGTATGCCTAACTAGTTCAACCTCTTTGACCCAATCTCGCGAGAAACCGGGGATCAGGTAGGGCAGGTCTGCAAGCACCGTTTCTGTAATTAATTCATCAGAAGCACCCTGTAGCTCCTCGCACTTTGGGTGATAGTCCCAAAGAGTAAGGCAGCTTCTCCCGGAGGGTACGAGCTGTGATGCTTTATTTACACAGTCAACGGCAAACAGGTAGTGTCGTCCATCCCTGATATCTCCCATATAGTTGGCAATACGTTCATCAAGTCGTCGGTCCAGGTATACAACTGGAATCGTCTGGGGATTTGCCGGAAGACTTTCAAAGAATGCTTTGCGATGGGTCATTTCTGGTGCCAGCAATCTGCTTGTGACATCGGGTGCTACTGCCAGTATCACATGATCTGCATGGCGAATTTCGCCAGTGCCCTCTATCTTTACACCACAAACGCGCCCATTTTCGTACACTAGGCCTTCAACCCTTTTATTGAACGTTATTGATTGCCCTTTTGCGAGCTCCTGCCATATTTGCTGATTTCCTTTCCTGAACGTATAAACGGAAGTAAATGCCGTGATGCGAAAAATGTGTTGCAGGTGTTGCACACTGGTTTCCCGCGGGGAGGAGACATTCATGGCGGCACACAGCAGGGGCACCAGGTAGTCGCCAAAATCGTTGCCCTGCTCACGCGCAAAGAAGGTTTCGGCATCCATTGTGTCTTCTGCTAACACCTCTTCTA
>Ga0164313_10005846_pt1 | contig 10868 bp, 5 predicted proteins | sample GuaBasSedimGuay4_FD_113735 | JGI IMG/M metagenome (GOLD analysis project Ga0164313, IMG submission 113735) | Subseafloor sediment microbial communities from Guaymas Basin, Gulf of California, Mexico - Guay4, Core 4569-4, 0-3 cm | ecosystem: Environmental > Aquatic > Marine > Hydrothermal vents >...
AGAAGGTTATAAATCTCAGTCTGGGCCCTTATCTGTTCTGTTTCTTTTGATTTCACTTGGAGATTCTGGTGTTCAGCATCAAGGTGCCTTGCTTTGGTATTGTCCTGAAGCTGCAAATGAATTATATCCATTACCTCATTTTTAAGGAGGGGATCATAAATGGGAAAACATAACTCGATCCTGCTATTCAGATTCCGGTTCATCCAATCTGCTGAGGCCATGTATATTTCAGGATCATTGTCCCGGGAAAATACAAATACCCTGGCATGCTCCAGGAATCGATCCACAATTCTGGTAATGGTAATGTTTTTGCTGAAAGATTTACCAGGGACCACACTGCAGATACCCCTTACGATCAGATCAATTTTCACACCTGCCTGACTTGCTTCATATAGCTTATCGATCATTTTCTGATGATCAATCCCATTCATCTTCAGTATCATCCATGCAGGTTTTCCATCGCGGGCATTTTTAATTTCCCGGTTAATCTTCCGGATCAGTTCCTTTTTGATATTGAACTGTGCAACCAGCAGGTGTTTAAGTTTAATTTTCCTGTCCTGGTTTTCCAGGTAACTAAAAATATCTTTTAACTCAGAGGTGATCTGCTTGTTGCTTGTAAATAATCCATGATCCGCATAAATTTTCGCCGTTTTTTCATTAAAATTCCCGGTGCTGAGAAAGGCAAATTCCTTTTTTCTTCCCTGATCAGATTTTCTCAGTACCAGGGCAACCTTCGCATGAACCTTCAGACCCGGGATGCTGTAGATAATCCGGACTCCTGCCTTTTTCATGATCCTGGCAAACTGCAGATTGGCATATTCATCAAAGCGGGCTTTCACCTCCACAAAAACCGTTACCTTTTTCCCATTGTGTCTGGCGTTAATCAGGGCATTGACCACAGCAGAATCGGATGCAACACGATACTGTGTAGTTTTAATCTCCTTTACATTCGGATCAAGAGCTGCCTCGTTTAAAAACCGGATTACAGGATCATAGGAGTGATAGGGAAAATGCAGCATCCAATCTTTTTCTTCCAAAGCTTCCAGCATGGAGCCATACTGTGCTAAATCTTTTTTTGCCAGCGAAGGCATGGATCTTGCATCCAGCTTAGGTGACAGGGGATTGGGGAAAGAAAACAGGTCTGAAAAGTTGTGATACCTGCCTCCGGGGACCAGGTCCTCCCTGTCAAGGTTGAAAGTGCGCCGCAGTAATTTCAAAAAGGGATCCGGAATTGCAGCATCATACAGGAACCTGGAGGGATCACCGGTTTTCCTTTTCACAAGGCTTCTTTCTATTTTTTCGGTTAGATCGCCCGAAAACTCATCTTCTATGTCCAGATCCGCATCCCTGGATAGCTTGATGCTGTAGGAGGAATCGATGATGTAGCCGGGAAAAAGGGTCTCCAGGTTCATTCTGATCACATCATCCAGGAAGATAATGGAGTGCCTCTCCTTTGCAACAGGAAGTTTGATAAACCGGGGTAGCTGATCCGAGGGGATATTCACAAGGGCATACCTTGCTTTCCTCTTCTGCCCGGTGTCCGACTGATCCGGTTTTTTATACATTCTGACTGCCAGGTAGATGGAGCCATCCTTCAGGAACGGAGTTATTTTGTTGCCCAGGAGCAGAACGGGCTGTAGACATGGGATCAATTCCTCATGGAAGAAATGGTCGGTATACGCCCTGTTTGCTGCGGAGAGGCGGCTGTTGTCGACCAGCATAATATTGTGTTTTTTGAGCCCGGGAACCAGCTCTTTCCAAAAAATCCTGCCAAATTCATTCTGTTGAGAATCCACAATCCGGAGGATTTTTGGGAGAACCTGGGATGGATCAGAACCTCTCCCGTATGATGCCACCCTGACCCTGTAGAATTCATCAAGGTTAGAGGAGTATATGGCAAGGAATTTCAATCTTTCATAAAGGGGGAGATGTTGATCACGGGCTTCATCAAGCACCCTGCCATTAAATGAGAGCCAGCTTAAATCTCTGTCCATGTACTGGTAAGTATCTTTTTTCATAAGGGTGACCGCTTAGGTTCCGTTTTGCATTTATGGTGCTGCGGGAGTGAGACTAATCTTCATGATCGTAAAATCGTCATCCAGGCGTTTGTCCGGGTTTCGCGCTAGCAGCGCATCATAGAGGGCTTCAATTTCATCATCTGAATTATTTCGTAGTTGCGAAAGTAAATCGACCAGGTCATCCACATTCATCATACTTCCATCAGGACGCTCGGCTTCATATGCTCCATCTGTATAGAGAAATATCGTGATGGGATCTTCTATCTGAAAGGTGTCCGAGGTGAATTCATACTGATCATCTATTCCCACCATGGTATTCTTTGAATGGACCTGGTCCGGGTTTCCCATCTCGTCAAACAAGATCAGGGGAGGGTGTCCTGCACCTGCACAGGAGAGTTCACGGGTCGTTTTGTTATACACCATGTACCACATGGTGATGAAGAGAGAATTGTGATCGGTCATCCTGAATACCTGGTTCAATCCATGAAGTACTTCATGTGGAATCCTGAAGTTTGTATTGTGAAGTGTTTCGAATTTCAACATATTTAAGACAGACACAGAGTGGAGGGCAGACCCGACTCCATGCCCGGTGACATCGAGCATATAGAGGGCCATGTGCTCCTGGTCGATCCAGTGGTATCCGAAACTATCTCCTCCCAGTTTGGCGGAAGGAACAATCTTCCAGTTGATCTTCAGCCTCGGGTGATCGATTTTGTCGGGCAGCAGCGAATTCACATATTTCGAGGCCTGATCAAGATCAGAGTTAATAATCGACAGGTATTGATCTTTCTGCGTATTCAACTCCCTGAGTTTTTTCTCTGACTTTCTCAATGCGATCTCAGCCTTTTTCCGGGCAGTAATATCATTGGTTACTCCCACTGCATGGGAAACCATTTTGCTTTTGGCCCTGAAAGGGAAATAGGTAACCTCGTAATACCTCCTTTCCCCACCGGCAATAATAAAAGAATCCTCTTCTGTAAATATTTTCCCTTCAAGGCACTGGTCTATCTTTCGTTTGATATCGGTATTGAATCTTTTCTCTCCCCATATCTGGGATACCGTTTTCCCGATAAAATCTTCCCTGGATTTACCAAAGGTCTTGCACCAGGAGTCGTTGACCAATTCATACACATAGTCCCGGTTGATGAGTGTCATCATCTCACCATAGGCATTAACAATGAAACTGTACCTTTCCTGGATCTCCCTCAGATCTTCATGGCTATCTATTTTCTTTTCCATATTAGCGATCCAGCATAAATCCAAAACCAAACCGGAATAGTAATTTCTCCTCCACCGATGATTCAAACATCATGGTAAAGAGATAGTCACGTGATATGGGTGAAATATAGAATCCAGCTCCATATCCTGCATGCCAGCCTCCTTCACTATTTCCATCAAGCCACACCCTCCCCACATCATAAAATCCGATCAAACCGGTTTCAAAGGGTATAAACAGATTTCTTACTTTCCCCAGGTGAAAGCGAAGTTCACTATTTAAATAGGCACTGGCATCTCCTGAGAAGCGATTTCTTTTATACCCCCGCAGGTTGTTGAATTGTCCGAGGTAGGAATATTTGTAAAAGGGAATTTGCTGACCATAGTTTTTGCTGCCACCCAGTTTAACCACCAGTGTTACAGGGATAAGAACCCTGGCCGTTCCAAATATCTTCAGATAGGTTTCTGCCAGTCCAAAGTTGCCGGAGGCGCCATCCAGGGTGGTATAGCTGGTATTTTCCGCCAGGAACTGCAATCCCCTGGTGGCAAAGATCTGCCGGTCGCGAAAATCCATGTAGAACCTGGCATTGACTCCTCCCAGGGAGACCCGGTCGGCACCAGGTATTCTTTCATCTCCGGAATAGAAGATGGAATCTGATTGAGTCCTGGCATCAATATTCTCATACAGCAGTCCCAGTCTGAATGTTCCTTTTCTGAAGATCTCGTTCTCTGCATAGATGCTGGATATCAATCCTTTCAGATTGACTCTGTAATAGTCATCAGCAAACAGTTCAGAATCTTTGATGGTCGCGTTACCCAGTCCAAAATAGTTGTAATAGGGATAGTAGTGACCGTAATCAGCATTGAAGCCGGCATCCCACCGGCCCAGAACTTCCTTCCAGCGGTTTTCCATGCCCACCTGTACATTTCCAACAGTCCCTGCTTTCACATAAAAATCATGTTTACTCTTATATTCTTCTTTTCTGAAGCCCTGCCTGGTCCAGTTAATGCCCAGTGATCCAACCAGTCCGTCATCTGAGGAGTAGTAGATCAGCGGCATGGGGAAGTAGGTATTGTACTTAAAGGATTTGGGATCGTACAAATTAATCCCGGGCTCATCGGAGGTCCTGTTTCTTGATTCGGGCCCGAGGCTCAGCACCGTAGATGTATTGTCGTAAATGTAGGTCTGTTTTCCACCACTACTCACAGAGGAATGATCGCTAATCTTATCGGGACCGGGCCCGCCGATGATCCGGACAGGAATGCTTTTCCTGGCAGACCCTTCCACGTTAAATACATCGGATCCATCCAGTCCATAGATACAGATTTCCCTGGTCTCATCCCTGTCAAACTCCCGGCTGTAGAGGGGGGTGTCCATAAAGACTTCACCTTCCCTGTTTCTTTTATACATGCTTACATGCACATTTCCGGTGGAGAGTCTTTCAACCTCAAACAGTTCATGCTTGTTGGATCCAACCACATCCACCTGCCTTGCCAGCAGCGAATAGTACTCATCCACTGCCTCTGAAAGCTGCCCGCGCCTGGATTTCAGCATTTCACCAATTTCAGAGCCTGATACGGGTATGATCTCAGGGGGTAGCGTGTGAATGGCCTTATCAATCACTTTGTCGGTCATTGTTTCCTCCAGTTGGGAGGAGATGTTCCTCCAGTCCTCATGATCCAGTTCAGTGAGCAGATACCGGTCCAAATGCCGGGCAGGCCAGGTCAGGCTTTTAATATCTTTGAACTCGGGACCGAAACTCTCAACCATGGGCATGGCCCATTCCCGGTCAGCGATGTAAGGCAACAATCCATTCCATTTGCAAAACGCGTGATCCCTGTCCCTGGGAATTGGATAGTAGACCCTTTTATCCCCCTGGTCATAGCCGGCCCATTTCCAGTTATCTTCATGCCTGCCCCAATCACCAATAAGCATATCAAACACCCTGGCCTTTCCAAATGATTCAGCATCAACGAATTTGTCATTGTCTTTATAAAGTTTTCTGAATAATCCCACACTGCGTGTTACATCGTCGGCCCCCATAAATCCATTCCTGTTTTCCTCAGGATCACCTGGCCTTTCTTCCAGCATTCCGAATAAACCTGCAAATGGTTCACGGAATGCCCTCAGGCCCTGGTGATCGGGCAGGACATATAATTTTGGCCTGGCATGCAGGATATCGGTCTCATCCATAAGGGCGGATGCGATAATTGCTCCATAGGGATATTCGGTAGCTGTTACCTCCCTGATCATGGTGCCCACAAAGGTGTTCCTGAATTCTTTCGGAAGTGCATTCACAAGATTCTTATCCACCGATCGAAAAGCATATTCGTAACCGTCACTGGCCTTGAATTTCAAAGTGGTGGTTTGTCGGCCGCCTCCAAGGGCCAGGGGAGTCAGACCACTTTTTGTTGTATCCAGATTCAGGTAAGGGATAGCCACAGGCGTTTGCCACGTTGCCCTGTGCAGAGATCCAAGCAGTAATTTTTTCATCCCCCTGGCAGGGTAATCACCTCCTGCAACAGTGGCAGAATCGGTTGGGAAGGGAGCTGCTATTGCTTGTTCTGATGCTTCATCTTCCAGGCAGGGTATATAATACCTGTTTACAGGGGCCCCCTGGCCGGTTAAATCAGTAGCGGTTCTGTCGCTGCATCCTGATCTGAATAGCACACTTGAATAGAGTTCGTTGGGCTCCTCAGTTCCTGCTTCATAAAATCCAATCCGGATTTCTCCACTGTTATAGAATTCAAGCCTTGTATATCCAAATCCTGAAGAGGCATAGAGTTTACCAGGCCCATTTCCAGTGGGCTCTTTTTCATTAATACTCCCCGAAATGACCTGGTAACCCTTTTCGTATTCCAGCAGCTGAAGGTTATAGTCGTGGGCAGAGGCGTAAATTAATCCCGGGTGACTGGAAAGGATATTATTCATGTGATCAATAAAATCCTGGTAATTCTCACTGGCCATATCCCTGACTGAGCCAACATTCTGGCGATAAGCTGCATGAAAACTTCCCACCAACGGTACGGGTATCCTGTTTCCCGGCCTGGCATCTGCAAAGGGAAAAAGATGGGTCTTCAGGGACATGTGACCTCCGTAGATACCTGAGGATACTACAGGGTGGTGTCCTACGATCAGGATATTCCTGCCCACTGATTCATCGATGGTCTCGTCCAGGCTCTCCATAAACTCTTCCCTGGTCAGGTTGTTGCAATCGGCATCAGGAGCTTCGGGAATGTCAAAGGGATGCAACCACCACTGGGTATTGATAACAATTAGTCTTAACCTGGGAGAGATGTCAATCACTTCCGGACCCGGGCAACCTTCTGATGGGAGGAAAATGTTGGAAAATTCACTCCTCTCTTCCACCAGTTGCTCCAGTTTCCTGACCATTTTTAGACCATCCACTCCCGAGTTATTCCAGTCTTTATCGCCCGGGGTGAAAATAGACTGGCCATTTGCAATGCTTTCAGTAAGATTAAACAGAAGATCCAGATTTTCGTTCCAGATTTCGGGTTGCCCCGGCTTGATAATATCACCCAGGTGCAGCAATGTAAAGGGATAATCTTCAGTCAGTAAATGCGCTCTTAGCGAGGCGAGGTTAGATTTATTGATTGCTTTTGTTGAAGTATTACCTAAAAGATAAACCACATGGTCGATTTGATCATTCTCCTGCGCCAGACAACAATGAAAGGTAAGTGAGAAAACAGCGACAAAAGCCTTGATACAAATTGCGTTTTTCATCTTGAATGATTTCCCACAGTGGGATAGTAGTGTTCAAATTACAAAAAAAATTGGATAGGGTACCAATCGCCTTTCTCTTCTGTTTGAACCAAATTACTTAACTTGACACCAGATGAGCTACGTTCTTCAAGCCGATTACTGGTTGATATTTTTTCTTCAGGGTAATGGAGAATGGCTTACGCCGGTGATGAAACTTTTTACCTGGCTGGGATATCCCCAGGCTTACATGGTGGCGATTGCCATCATATACTGGTCGGGGGACAGAAAATTGGGATTAAGAATGGCCATTTTCCTCCCGGTTGTCTCCTCTCTAAACAGCATTCTTAAGCAAGCCATTCATGCGCCCAGGCCCTACTGGCTAACCCCGGATATTAGAGCCATCCATGTCTCCAACGGATTTGGAATGCCATCTGGCCATGCCCAGGCCTCAATTGTCTGGCTATACGCAGCTGCCCTTTTAAAAAAAGGATGGTTCTGGATCTTTGCAGTTGTTCTTGTAATGGGGGTGGGTTTGTCGAGGGTGTACCTGGGGGTGCATTTCTCAAGTCAGGTGTTGGCTGGCTGGCTTCTGGGAATATTTATTGCATTTTTATTTATGCGATTTGAATCCCGCGTACTATGTTGGTTTTTGAGCCTTACATTCAGAAAACAGCTCCTGTTGATTTCGGGAATTTCTTTGCTGTTAATGGTTCTTGGCGGGATAATGGTATTTGTTCTGAAGCATTGGGCGATGCCAGGTGACTGGATCCTGAACTCCGCAGATGACATGGCCGGAAAGGATGAATCGATCCTTTCTTCTGTTGGTATGTCTGCTGTGGCCGGGAATGTCGGGGGTTTTCTGGGAGTTTCTCTGGGTGCATTGCTATTACACAGAAAAGGGAGTTTTGATTCCAGGGGATCGGGGTGGACCCGTCTTGTAAGAAGTTTAACCGGACTCTTCATTCTCATTGTGCTATACAAGGTTTTTATGATAGCCGCTCCGGGACAAACAGAGGCCTTTCTCTATTCACTCTGGCGTTTTCTCGGGTTTTTCACTCTCTCATTCTTTGTAATCTTCCTGGTTCCCCTTCTCTTTTTGCGGTTCAAACTCCCTGGTTCTTTGAAAAGAAAGCAGCGATGAAAAGATCCATGCTTATCACCAGGGAGTTTTCCATCCTGGTACTTTTTGCAAACCTGATCGCATGGCCCGTGGCCTGGTTTTTAATGCGCAGCTGGCTCACAGGGTTTCCTTACAGGATAAATATGGGGATATTTCCGTTTCTCTTTTCGGCACTATTGGCAATGGTTCTTGCCATGATTACTGTCGTGCTGCAAGGATGGCGTGCTGCAAACAGAAATCCGGTGGATGCACTCAGACACGACTAAGCGGCTATCTAAAAAGTCCCTTTTTTATTTAATTCCAAGGGATGCTTAATGTCATTAAGCATCCCTCGGAAAACAAAAGAGGAACTATTTTTATTCCCCGTAACTATCCATGGTAGCTATCAGATCACTAACGTGATCATTGTAGGGTGCATCAGTCTCGTTGAAGATATTTTCGATTTCAACATCCTCTATTCCATACAGGGTTGCGTTATAGCGATCGTTACACGAGAGGACTCCCCCCTTTATGCTGGCTCCTGCAAAAAGACCCTTGCTGTGCTGATAAGAATAAATATCTGCCTCAAACTTGAAATCATTGGTGGAGTGTGCCTCTTTTCCAACAGACCCGGCAACAACACCTATTCCCGCACCAAGCATGATGTCTGCCTTATCGAGAGCCAAAATCTCATTTTTATTTTTGAAAAGCAGGACAATATCTGATTTTTGGATACCTATCTGCAATCCAATGCTTGCTTCTCCCATGGAGACTATGAATGGATTGCTCCAGGTTCCGTTTTCCTGCCGGATCATTGCAATCCCTCTACCGCCCTGTCCCCCTGCATTACCAAGTGCTATCTTAAGGGCACGAGGAAAAATCATAATACCTTCCGACTGGCTGATCAGAGAGGGAGGAATCTTATTTTCATAATCTTTCATGATGTTTTCCAAAGCCATCTCAGACTTTCGAATGGTCTGATTTGCTTTGTAGAGAATCTTGTAGTCTTCCTCAGTTGTGACGTTTGTGGTGTCATTTGCAGTACGCGCAAATAAAGATCCGCCTGCACTTGCAAAAACCAGAGCGGTGATAGTAATTAAATTTCTTAAATTTTTCATGATGCGTTTTTTAAATGATAAATTTTCATTGATTATTAATTTACCCTGATTTACGCCGATGAAGGTGGATGGTTGGTTTTCTGTAACCAACGGGACAGAATTTGTAAGTAATGGTGAGGAGATTGGGATGTTTGGAAAATAATGGGATGAATGGTATAGTAGTTGCTTATTTGAGTTTGGCAACGATTTCTTTCCCCTGGCTCCTCGAAATGGGAATGGCAAGGTCAAAAAGTTCAGATGTTAACCGGTAACCATTTGAATTACCCAGTACCCCGAACTTGAAATCCGCATTGATCATAAAGGAACGATGGCACCTTACAATTGTGTCATCAGCGATCTGGTCCTCAATCTTTTTCAGTGTAACACGTAACAGGCGTTTAGATAATTTGCCATTTTCTGTCCAAACGATCATGGAGTAATTTTCTTGTGCTTCAACATAAACCAGGTGATCCAGATTAATGGTCAGCTCTTCCCTGGTGTCTGTTTTAATGGTTGCCACTCTTTGGTTCCTGCCCGAAACAAATGATTTATCCACCAGCTCAATAAATATCGGGTCGGTTCTGTATTCATTCCATACCGGATCCACATTAACAAATATCAATGGCGTATCCTTTTCTCTAAGGCATTTTTCAAGGTGCTCATACATTTTTGCGGTTTCACCCAGTGCCCGGAAGAGCAGGGTATAATTGTAGTTCAGCCAGTGCAGGTTACCTTTATCCACCTCTGATTTAAAGTGCTGAAGGTTTTCCAGCACATTGCCATGTTTCTTTTGCTTAAAATATGCCAGGGCAAGCCCTCCAAAAAAAGTGATCGATTCATCAACCGAAATGGGGATCTCCTTAAATAACTCAATGGACTGTTCGGGATCACCTAGAAATAGGTGGCTCCAGGCTTTAAAAATGCGAGCCTGGTTGTAAAAAGAATTTTCGGAAAGAATCTCATCGAATACTTCAATGGCTTCGATAAACCTTTCAGACCTGTAGTATAACTCACCCAGTCTGAATTTGCCTTTCAGAGAGAGCGGATCAAGCTTGATGGCCAGTTGTGCTTCGATAAATGCCTCGTCCAGTTTGCCGCTGGCCATGAGGTAAACCGAGCTAAAACCATGAATTTCAGAGGTCCCTGGACTAAGTTGAATGGCTCTTTTGATGGACTTGCCCGTATTTTCAAAATCCCAGTCACACCAGAAATAACTGTTTGCCAGGGCCAGGTGGGTGTCAGCCACATTTTCATCCATCAGATTGGTCTGATGGGCATATTCTCTTGCTTTTTCGAAAGCCTCATCGAGGGGCATCAATCCCGATCCGCCCAGGAAAGTGTAACATGCAGCCAGACCTGCTATGGGCAAAACAAAATTCCTGTCCTTTTTTAAGGCCACTTCAAAATACTGAATGGCAGTTTTTATTTCCTCCAGGGATCCTTTGCTCAGATTAAACCGTCCCTTGAGATATAATTCATAGGCTTCGATATTTTGTGTGGAAGAGTGAATCAGGCTCAATTCCGATTGTTGCACACCAATTTTGTCAGAGAGCTTTCGTACAATTTTATTTGAGATGTCATCCTGAACCTCAAAAATGTCTTTCAGCTCCCTGTCATAAACATCCGAATACAGGTGGAAGCAATCCGAAGTTTTGATGAGCTGCGCTGATACGCGAACTTTATTGCCAGCCTTTCTTACACTTCCATCCAGGATA
>Ga0164313_10005847_pt1 | contig 10868 bp, 2 predicted proteins | sample GuaBasSedimGuay4_FD_113735 | JGI IMG/M metagenome (GOLD analysis project Ga0164313, IMG submission 113735) | Subseafloor sediment microbial communities from Guaymas Basin, Gulf of California, Mexico - Guay4, Core 4569-4, 0-3 cm | ecosystem: Environmental > Aquatic > Marine > Hydrothermal vents >...
CATACGAAGGTTACTTCGGTATCGGTGTCAAAGAAAAGCGAGCCGCTTGGTGGAATCGGAACGGTTGGTGGGTTACCACCAACGGCACCGACCTCTGCCGGAATTCCTTCCAGCGGAAACCATTCGGAGGTGTCGTTTAAAAATACGTAAGGAAGTTGTGCATCTTTAGCGAATACGGTACGGCCCGCAAAGTTTACTGGATCAGCAGATGATGGTAGCGTATCTAATACTTCTATCGCCGCAGCAATCGGTACACCGGAAGCATCATCGCTTAATTTGATGCCGTATTTGCCGTCGTCCAGTAGTCCGTATGGGATGAGTGTAATAGTCATCTACTTTATGTCCTGTTGTTGAATCCGAATAGGAAAGCATTCATGACCAGTGCCGTAGCAGGGGCCGGAATGGTGATTTCCATACTGATTGTTTCTGCACCGGTTGCGAACCTAGTGGAACCCTCGATGTTGTATTGATGAGCAGTTGTCAGGCTGGCATTTGATATCGGTGTTTGTTCCAGTACATCTTCCGCAGCAGCGATTTGAAGATTGAGGTGCGCCGGACCAGCAACAGCCGTGGCTGTGGTGGATACCAGTACCAACATACTCGGTAGCCATGCTGTACCATCACCCGGTGCCGTGAACAGCGGTATAGTTGCCGCAGTAGTCATGTCAATTCCTGTGGCGCTTGGTAGCATTTCAAACCTGCCTGCGCTTGCATTACCCCGAGTCAAATACGGAACGAATCCCGAGCCATCATAAAAATGGGGGACTTGCGTGTCCGTATTATAAAAATCCATACCTTCAACAGGATTGGTTGGCTCGATGGAATTGGCAAAGTTCTCCATTATGTGATAAACGGTATCAGCGTAAATCGTTCCATACGGCGCTATGCCCTGCCCCTGAATTTCAATCGGGAACGTCGAACCAGTAGTCGTGCCAACGTTAATTATGGCTACGGTTACTCCTCGGCTGTTATCTAAAGTGTAAGCTGGCATTAGTTTGATTCCTCTAAGTTGGTATTTATCCGTTTACTCGCAGATTCTAACTCGAAGTGTGTATACCACCTCAATAATTCGGTTGGCTGATTTCTGAATAGGTGAAAAGGTGATGTGAGTGAGTAGCAATCCGTCTTGGGACTTGAGGCCAATTTCGTCAAAAATGAACAGGGTAGAGTCATTGATGTTGAATCCAACATTATCGAAGGCTTGTTGACCAAATGGCTCATCCTTGTCGATTACGCAACGGATTTCTACGTCCGAGAACAGGGTTCCGTTGATGTGCCGGACTGACATTTGGTTACCCGGAGGAGCACCCAATGTGTCATCCACCACTTCGAAATACGTCGGTACGTTCAAATCAGCCGCGCCCACGGTGTTGGGGGTTGCGAAGATGATATCACCGAGTGGGTCGATTGTGGCACCACCACTACCGAAATGCATGGAGTAAACGGAACCGTCATCACGATTCGCCAGACCGCGAGCGATGATGATAGAAGCATGCTCGTTGTGAATAGCATTGCGCTGGTCGAGGACGACCTGTCCTTGACTTTCTCGCATATACTTGTCGCGAAGCTGCTCGCTAGCAAAGGTCTGGTCACACTCCATCTTACGGTCTTCGTGGAGACCAGTCATATCATCATACTCTCGTATGAGGACGTGTCCTTCTAAGCGGATGTTCATTTCGTCTGACAAGTGCATTCGTTGTTCCTCAATTTAGTCATATTTACAGTGGGCAATCACCGGGATGCTGCATGATGTAAAAAGCATCCGGCCATTGGGCCAAAGCGTCGGTTGATGTGCCATAGGCATAAGTTGCATATCGGATTCCTGCACCGAACGTTGGATAGTCCACAACCGGTGGTTTAGTGAACGGGTCGCCTACGTTAAACAGCAGGTTAAACCCTGCTCCATCGTATTCCCATATCTGCTGGTGGCGCGTCACGTAGTAATGCTCACCGATTACCGGCACGGGGTCGGTATTCCAAACAATTCCGTCCCACGTATAAGTCAGATTGGTAGTAGTGTTTATGATTTGTGTCCCAACTGCTCGGGATGTATTGAATCCGTTCGGTAGGTCATAAGCCTCATTGTCTGGCAAAATATCCGCCACAATGTTTTTCATGCGCACAAGAATCGATTCTGGCTGTCCATTCGGGCGTGCCACGTTATATGTGATGGAGAAAAATGCATTCGGCGGCGGAATGGTAGCGAAACTGAGGATTCCATCCACAATGTCGTATTCGTATGGTGCTACGCTCAGTGGCAATACCATCGTATCAACCGTGTATCCACCCAACGGACCAACTACCCAACCATTGAAGGTGTATCTCACAACATCAGCAGGTTCGATATATGGAAGGAACTGTGCGGACACGGTTTGTCCGATATTAGGATTCACATCAATTGACAGGGTGGTGCTCATCTGTACCGAGCGGATAACGCGGACTGTGATATCAGAACCAGTTGGGGCATCATTGCCGTTAACGACTACGATGACACCAACACCAGTAGGAACAGTACCATCCACGGCATCCGGTAGCGACCCACCAGTGATTACTTCAACTTCGATTTCTCTAGACGAGCCGCCGCCATTTTGCGCATTAGCAAATTCGGGATCAGCAGCAAGCATTGCGGCCAATACCAAATCGGAAATGTTTTGGTCGGTTTCTGCACCCATGAACGGAATCGCAACCAATGTGGTTCCGCCAGCAGCCGGAGCCGTTGTTGAACCATCAGAGAACCAGAATCGGTATGTGGTAAAGAGCGGTACCGGATAGGTAGCCGGAATTGCCGAGAGATCGAACCACGCCGCTGGTGTGGCAACCGTCGGCAGCGATGCACCAGTGGTACCGGACCAGTTCAATTCAGTTTTTTCTTTACGAACGTTCCACCAAATCTTATCTGGGATACCATCCACGATAGTATAGTCTGGATTATCAGGCGGACCCTTCCATCCGTTCTGAATTTCATCATCAACGAATATTAACGTGCGAGCAATAGGATTCGCGTCATTCAATCCGGGGATATCTTCGGTCGGCGAACTGTTGGTCGCAACTGACGTGAATACAATGTGTTCGACATCCGTGACACCCTTATCGATGATTCTGGTCTCAACCGCTTCGCCGCCAGCCATCGGTATGACAAACGTAACTTGGTCCACGCCGGTCACGGTGTAGTCGGTTCCTTCCACTTGATATTTCGCGTCAACGAATACCCATGTCGATCCCGAATTGGCAAAGCCACCGGATGTAGTGTTGAATACGGTTTGAGCAGCAGCCGCTACGAAATTGTCTACGGCGTATGCTGCGGAATTATCCGCAATGTTGTTACCCAGTGTGTAGAATATGAGTTCGTCACCCGCCGCTGGTGCAGTATCGAGGCGCACGTCATCGACGCCAACACCCGGTATAATCGAGTAATCGGATATCGGAACAAGGTCTCTATTCTGGAATACAAAAACATTGTCTTCATTCACCGAATTACGAGGTTGCCCAGTATCGAAATCAGTCTTGAAACTATCACCCACTTCATCAGTACCAATCACGACCGCGTTATTCGGGCTCACGACCGGTGCAGGCTGTGTCCATGTGATAATGGTGCGAGTGCCATCCAGCGTGTACTCTATTCCTTCGGTCTTCAATGCACCATCTAGGAATACGTACAGAATTTCCGTTCCGCCAGTTGTTACGTATACGAAATCTATTCCGTTTGTAATGAAGTCTTCTTGGTCTGGAACCAACGTGGCAATCGCGTTGTTGAATGTTCCGACGAAGCCGTATTCGACGCCTTCGGTCATTGGTGCAAATGCGCCGATTCCGCCTTTCTGGAGTTCTATCGAAGCGATCTCGTAAGACATTGGACTTGTGCCCATAATCAATGCTGGATCGACGACGGTAATATCTTCGGACGTGTTGAAGAATTCGGTACCCGGTGGAATATTTTCCTGAGCACCGATGCTGATGAGGAACACACGACGACCCACATTAAGCGGCCCTTGGTCCCATGCGGTTACATCCCACGGAGTTGTATCCCACCCGAGGTATGCTTGCGTGTAATCATTGATTACACAGATATTGACACTGTCAGTGATTTCGGTAACGATTCGTTCTTCTGGTCGTCCACCCATTGGGTCGTTAACATCCAAGCAGCCACGAATAAATCCGAAGGCAATTTCATCACCCGGAATCGGAGCAACTGTGAGAATCGCGGTGAATTCATAGTTTGCGTAATCGAAGTTGTATACGTAATCGACCTGTGGTTCCAACAGAACACCATTCAGGTAGAACTCGATCCACGGACTCGCTGTCGTAGTGAACGTGTTTCCGTCACCACCGACAACAGTTCGGAATTCCGTTGATGGAACCTGCGTTCTAGGAACCGCGTGTTTGTAATCACTCGGGGCTGGTAGAAATAACGATTCGTCTAATGTGGTTCCGATGAATGTCGGGTCTGCATCAGCATAGAATCCCTGTGACTGCAACACCGCCACCGTGAAGGTCGATGCAAGGGCATACGTAGTATCGATGAACACTTGGGTGTGGCTATTGGTTACTACAACATAGTCAGCATCGACTTCGACACCGTCCTGCTTAACGACTGTTTTGATTTGGTACAAAGTGGGGTCAAAGATAGCATCAATGACAAATTTGGTGGTGCTGCCATCTCCCACAATTGTTCCCAATATATAGTATTCTTCTCGGCCCAAATCGTCGTAGTCCCATATTGGTTTATCCCAAACAGAACAAGGAAGCTGTCGTGTGTCCCAAGCGCCGGAGTCCCAACCACAATCATCCAGTGCATTACAGGACAACCGGTCGAGAATAAGCGTAATCTTCTTATCGGGGAACTCAACTAAATTCGTATCGAATTGTTCTATCTCAGCAGCCGCAAGTGTGTTTACGTCGCCACGGAATTTTGTTCGGAATGGCTTAACATTCAGAATGTTGTCACGGATTGCCGACACTTCGTCTGGTCGAACGAATGGAGACTTATCTGTGCTTGTGCGCACCTGCGTAGTGATGTATGAGGTCTTGAAGAACCAATCACAGCGCGGATCGGGATGCTGAACTTTCATTTCGTGCATCAACGCGTAAATCAAATCGTTTTGTTCGCCCTTTTCCAATACGTCATAAATTAGGAAATACAGAGCACCAGCGATTTGTCCGGCAGAACCTCGGAATCGTACTTGGTCAACTACTATGTTGCTGTTTATGATTGCAGTATTGTTATCGACGCCCACCTCTAGGAACAACCCATCAGTGAGTTGGTAATTTGCAGGAACTTCGAGATCGGTCCACGGATCGGTTTGGCCAGATTCGATTACTCGAATGATATCTCGCTCTGCGTAGAGGTTGAGAGCAAAACGGCGGTCACGTTCGGCGATAGTCTGTACAGTTTCGTACACGTCATCGCCTTCCACGCGCTGTGCGACATACGGGGCACGCTGCCAGAAACCATCAGGGTTGGTATCGGAGTATTCATCGGCCAGTTTGAAGATACCAGTCAGGATATCAATTTCAGAAAGATTCTTTCTACTGAATATTCTGTTGATAGCACTGACGTAGACATCCACCGCCGAAGATACATCGGCAAATACTGTCTGGATTGGAAAGAAGCACGAACCATATCTTTCCGATGGTGCTAATAATGGCGACGGGACTTCGTTACCCTTTCCGTCGATCTGCGCAAGACAGTCGGCCATCTTTTCCACAATCTCTGGAGGCACAGGGAAGAATTCACTTCCTTGTGTGAATAGCACAAACGCTCCATGAGTCTGGAGGAACCGTCGGTCAATAAGCACCTCAAGTCCGTAATTATCTTGAACTTTTTCACCATTGGTGTAGATGATCATGTTATTGGCATCCACCGGAGCAAACCACGGAACCTGATTGGCCACAGGATCGGCTATCCTAGATGAAATCTGGGAAGCAGTTAAATCTTTACCCTTTGGATTATCTCCGGTACTATTCAGAACCCAGAAGTAATAGGTGGTAACCGACGCATTGCTAGCGGTGAGGCTGGTGATTTCGACAAACGATGGATTGTCTGGATTGTACGGCGTACCGTTCGGGTGATTCGGATCATTCAATCCCTCTACGTATTCTTCCCATTCGGATGGAAGAACGGGAGATGCAACCCACTCGTATATGTCGATGTGTCCGAATACAACTTCAGGATCACCGGTAGCTGGTGTGTCTGGGCTCGAATCTATTTCGAACTCAAGTTCTGTTGTTGAGGTAGCGGTCACTTCGATATTATCGAGGTTGTATTCGTCTTGTGAGCATTTCCGAATCGATACGAGAATGGTGTCACCGATTGTTACACCGTGAGGTACTGGTGTAGTGCGGGTGATGTCCATGTAGTCATACGTCGTGATAACTGTTCGGTCATCATCGTCGGGTCGCTCGATGGTCGATTTGTAATACAGAAGGTCTCCCCAGAATTTGGCAGCGTCCTCGTATTCGGGCAACAAGTCGCGATACGGAATGAATAGTTTCCTAGTGGGGTTCCACCACAATTCGCCAACTTGAAAATCTCTCCAACAGCGGTCATTCGAGAAGGACGCACTTGGGCCAGCATTATATCGTGCCGGATCATTCTCAACTCGGTAGTCCAACCAACAAGTAGAACCAGTGTCGAATTTCTCCAACTGCGGATCGTATTGAACGTGATTCAATATATTGATATTGTTCGCTACGTCGTACAACTTGGCATAAAACTGGAACTGGGCAACGTCAATGAGGCCAGTGTCTCGGTCAATCGGGAATTCCAAATTGCAAGTATCTTCTGTTTCGCATTCTGCCGGTGGGAGAATCCATCTAGGATTATTATCGGGATCGGTACGGTCGAAGTCCTGTACTTCAATTGTATTGTCACGGGTGTCCACGGGATCACCGAAGTTTACAACTTGAGCTTCGTCGCGGAAATCCGAACGGTTTACGTTGAGTCGGATTACTTCCCTACGGGTGTCGCCGAATTCTGTGGGACCAATCTTCCATGCCCAATCTTCATTGAGGTAGAAATTATCACGACCGATTGTGCTACCACGAGTGAACGCGTAGATGGCACGGTTTGTACCCTTGGCCTGAACCATACCACGATAGTAATCAAAGCGTGTACGGTCGGCGGCACCAACAGGTATCATGTATTGCGAGCTATCCGATGTAACACGGCGTGCGATGCTCGGAGTGCGGTTATCGGTTATCACTGAGCGTGATTGGTTTGCCGGAACGTAGCCGTATAGGTCACGCGCAAGCTCGCGCCTCGTGGGATCATCAACGGTGGTGTAACGGTCGTAGAATCTGGTAAAGTCAAATGCTTGTTTTTCAAAGTTCGGCAAGATAGAACCACCGCTCAAAATATAACCATCAGCTTCCAATCGTCCTTCCCAGTTCAGGGTGCGGTAAGAATCAACCACCAAGGTACGTTGTGCCAAACCACTAATAGGATCATAGATGACATCATTGAATCGGGTAACGTTGGAGAACACCACAACGTGCTCGGCTTCAATAAGATTGACGCGCAATCCGAATATTTCTGTTTGGTCATCGGTCGTATCGGCGCGGAGTACTTCGATGCGGTCGTCGATACGCGATACTATCGTTCCGTCTGTCTTGATGGGCTCGGCGTTTCGGTTAAGAATGCCGTATGCACCATTCATGATTGTTTCTACGCTGGTAGTCTGACCGAACGGAGAATCAAAATTGGCCTCATTCATAATCGGACTGTAATAGAACGTTCCCTCATCAAGAATGTCTGTCTGCGGATTTGGGTTCCAAATACTTTCAACATCCAACACCCAACGGGCAAATCGTTGCGCGCCGAGCATCCAGTCGCGGGTGGCACCACCCTCGGAGAGAGTGTTGAATTTCCAGCCCTGTGCTGTTAAGAAACGTCCGTATCCGAGCATGAAATTGATGACTTCGGTGGAGGTTTCAAAATAGCGCCCGTATTCAATGCGTTCATATTCACCAGTACCAGATGCGAAATACGGGAAGGTAACACCATTTACGATGAATTGGCGCACCTGAGTGGTTGTGCTCGATTGCGTCGTTAGAACCTGAACAGAAACGGAATCCCCCTCCACGAGTTCTACGATGTCTTCAATGGTCACCGTGTTGCGTTGGTTGTCAACTGTGATGTGTTGCGGCTTCATCCGTGCGCCGTTAACCAAAACCGCAAGCACCGCAGTGTCTCTGGCTGTGGTCTTAGACGGAAGGCTGAATTCCGTAACTTCAAACGTGTGCTGGAGTGTCTGGTTCGGGAATACGGAACCACCGGTCACGTTGTATTGGTCGCTATCGGTGAATACCACCGTGAAGTTTTGGTCGAGGAGCAATTGCCCGCCCGAAGTCGGAATTGCGGAGCGATCAACGGTGAAGAATGGGTCAAATGGATCGAATCCAAATATTCGGTAACCGACACCGGTTGCTTCTCGTGCTACCAAGACGCCAGATGCAAAATTCTGAGATATTGGCTGAGACTTATGAAGGAGAACGTGCACATCACTGAACGGAATTTCCGCACGTGACAGTGTTGATATAATTGTTCGATCTTCGTTGATGTATCCCGCACACTTCCACATAAGAGCGGGAGAGGTGTTTTTCACAATTCGCGCAAAGTCCGTAGTCGGACTACCACCTTCCACATTGACCTTTTCTGATATCCACGCATGAACACCAAGATTTACTTGGGTAACACCATCGACTATTTCGAGGTGAATTGGACGTGAGCTAATGTCTGGGCGCGTGAGTGTGTCCCCATTAACAATGTGGGGACTGTTGAATATTGGATAGGTGCCTGTTTGACCAATCGCTACCCGGTTGGATACCCACAGAGAATCGGTCCATTGACCATTCTTTAGCAGGTAACCGGCTAGTGCTGACGAGTATGAGTAGAAGGAACTATTGAGAAATTCCTGCTCCTCGATAGCACCGTCACCGAAAATCCAAATATCGTCGGTTCTCTCTTGGTCCAACTTGGCGTTATCCACCACACCAGCAGCGATTGGGTCCAGTAATTCGCCAACGGCGTCTACCGGAACCGGTCCTGCCATTACAAACTGGTCGTTCTGGACTGATCCCGAAGGATGATCAACAATGCCAGCCGCGAAATCCGTCCACATTGGATGAGCGCTTCCATATCTTGGCGACCCATCGGAAGCTGTGCTATCCGGCACATAGCTAGTTCTCCACCATGAGGGCTCCACACTGTAGCCGACAACTTCCCAAGCCGCACTGTGAGGCCGGAAAGAGTTGTAGACCCGCGAGTAGATACCGACATAATGTCCTTCCACACCTGCGGAACGATAGTTCCAAGTGAAGGGGTCGGCAGCATCGAATGTGGTATTCTCGCTGAAATCGTTTTCTCGGAAGACGATGAAGCGTTCAAAATCGCGACGGACGGTTTGTCTGAATTCATTTGTTGTATACTCAAACGCAAATGGCCGACTCCAACGGTTGATAAGAAATGTACCGATTCCGTTGAAAATGTAATATTCACCATCTCCATTGTTTAAAAATATATCATCAACGATTGCTAGTCGTGTCAACCATTGACCCGCATTGAATATTGCGTATACGGCACTACCGGTAGAGAACACTCGTAGTCCCTCTGCCGGACCAACAATCGCATTAAAATCAGCGACCACATCATCAACTGGTTCGATTGGCGTATTCGGAACATAATTTCCGTAATAGTCCGATAACGTGAGACCGGCTTGATTGAATCGCGAGGAATAAGTCGCGCTTTCTACCTTGAAGGTATCAGGTGTTGCACCGAAGAATCGATTCTGGAATTCCAACCAAATCAAGTCTCGCTCATCCGAGAACGTAGGAATGATAGTTCCTTCGTGTCCGATGAGTACGGTTTGTCCATCACGTTGTTCGTAAGACCGTGGTACGTAGGTTGGTGCAGCACCAACACGCGGTGGCGAGGGTGGAATGTAAATCGGTCGTGCGTTTGGATCGATGATTGTTGCCGTACCAGTTGTGACCAAGGTTTCTAGGAATGTTCCCATGTCAGAATTGAAATACGGGAAGTCCTCAGTTCTACCCATGAAGATAGAAGTCAATACCGCGTCACACGCTTCGGTGGCGGTCAGACTGGGGTACAGGGAACCATTACCATTGGTGAATGATAGGTTGTCCCATAATTGATTCATCTTATTGGTGAATCGGAACAGAACCTTGTTGTAATCTTTCGCCATCCGACGGATTGCATCAGGGAAATCCAATTGGACACTCTGCAATGTGGACAGGGTGCGCAGCAGGGTCTCCTCAGCGTCGATTATGGTCGCTCCGAGAGTCGGACTGCGGTCAGTCCACCTGTATGAGTTTTGGCCCGTTATGGAGCCGGTGAAGCCGTCCTGAGCCCCCATGACGCCGGTCATGTGCCGGAGCATGCGAGAGCGCGATGCCGATACCAGTATTTCGTGGTCTGGATTTGCCGATATGCTGACGGGAATGTCATACAGCCCGTTGGCGTCTTCTTCCTGCTCGGTTACCTCATCTGCCTTGTGCCAGACACCGTGCAGCAATCCTGTATTGGTGTCCAAGAAATAATGGTACCCTAATGCGGCGGATGTATCGGATTCCAGCGTGAGGCCAAATAGAAATTCTCCGGTATCGTTAAAGGTGAGCGGGAATCCCAAAACGGGATCATCCTGACCGGTAACACTGCGGGTGTATTCGAATATGGTGGTTTCTTCACCAGTATCAAAACCTTCGAGCGAGGTCTGGTCGATTGCAAACTTTTTATATACGGGACTGTCGTTTCGGTAATCTCTAGTATCTCCGGTAACGGTTTCAAGGCCATCCCAGAATTCGAGAATCGGGCGAATGGCTTGGTCTTCGTTATCGGTAGCAGCACGGTC
>Ga0164313_10005848_pt1 | contig 10868 bp, 9 predicted proteins | sample GuaBasSedimGuay4_FD_113735 | JGI IMG/M metagenome (GOLD analysis project Ga0164313, IMG submission 113735) | Subseafloor sediment microbial communities from Guaymas Basin, Gulf of California, Mexico - Guay4, Core 4569-4, 0-3 cm | ecosystem: Environmental > Aquatic > Marine > Hydrothermal vents >...
CCCCTATCGATTCAGGCGATACCGAAAAACGGCCCGCTTCCCGGGCAATATTTTCATTGTTGGTTAATTTCGAAAGTTTATCATGAAAGCGGTTGACCTGCTTCTGAGTGAACCAGTGGCCTTCATCAGCCACTTCATAAGATGTCATGTTAGAGAAACTTAATAAATCTTGGATATCTACATACGGGTAACTTTTTTTTATTAACCTAAGATAATTGTTTATTATTCTGCTATTATAAAGGGGCGTATTAGAATTGGTCTTTTCGTTTTTCATAAATAGAAACTGATCAACGATAGTTTATGATAGCCGGGTTAACCGATTAACATATTTAAAATAATTATCGCCATATTGCGTATCTAATATCCAAAGACAGTATTCTCTTTCTTTCTCGATAGAAAAATTTTCTGCAAAATCATTTGGATAAATTAATACAGGAATGTTCGTCAAGTTTAATTGGACAGATAGCAGAGATAGGGCCTTTTGAATAACATCCTTATTCAAATCTTTCTGGTCTAATATCATGATCGTTACTGCACTAGTAAAATCTGACAGATTTAAGCCAACATCAGCAATATTGATGATGATGACTGCTTTCAATTGATCATCACTTTTTAATGAAAATAAATGTCTGTCCCGTTTCAATCCTGAATTTCTAAATAATTCGTAAAGGCCTTGGTCCGTTGATATTTTTTCAAGATCAAGCGCCTTTAACATCAGGCCAGATGATTTGTGCGCATAAAATACATTTAATTCGTCTAAATCATCATTATCTGTCGGTGTTAAACTCCATTTCCAAGATACATCCATATCGGTAATGGATGGTTCAGTGAAATGAAAATAGGCAAAAGACTCTACACTACATTTCAATTTGTCGTTGATTGTCCTTGCTGCACCACCAAAGACTCTGTTCGGAAATTTATTTTCAGGCCTAAAATAACAAAGCAAATAATTCATATGATTTGAATATAAGTTATATGAATCATTTGAAAAAAGCCCTATTTGATTTAATACTGACAGACCGGCACGAAAGGATAACATTCTGTTAGAGGCATGGTGGTGAATCAACCAGGAGTTTTCATAAAATCTAATCATTGCAAGATGACTAGCTATATAACCACCATCTTGATAGGTAAAATGTCTCGCAATATCGGGTTGCTGTGTGTATAGTTTTTTATAGGTTTCTTTGATCTCTGCTTTATGTGATTGCAAGAATTTATATTTTTCTGGATATATGAAATTGGATTCAAAGAAAAAGTTCCAGAGTGAATCTATATCTAATATATTGCAAATATACACATTTTTATCATTTACATGATGTAAATATGATAATAGTTTTAAATGATCCTCACTTATAATATCGAGAATTGTTAATCCGAATCTAAAACTTTTTTTAGTTGCGCCTTCTTCTACATCAACATCTTTACGATATATGACTTGTGCTTTAAACCGAATTTTAAAACCATTGGCAAAACTCATTTCAACTACAGGAAGTATCATTCCGGGTAGAAGTGAGGCGGTGGTTTGTTTTTCTTCTACAGAAAAACCCAACCCAGAAAGATTGACTACGTTCATGTCATAAAACTTTTTTGTAAATGGATGCTTGAACAGAATATTTGGTGATGGTGATGTATCTACTCTTTTACTTCTGAACTTCTTCGATTTAAATCGTTGAATATTCCTTACAATAGGTTCTATTATAATTTTAATATTGTTATCAGCTATTGACTGATTTTGTATCCAACATTCACCAGAATAAAGAATTTCTGTTTCATTAGACAAAATGATCTCAACGCTTGCACCAGGGTTGATCCATTGTGATGTCTGTGGCGGCACCAGTGCAACCCTGACGTGAAAAGAGGTCGAAGAAAAATCGGTTAAATTGCCTTCAAAAATAGCGCTGTTCTGAATGAGCTGCGCCTTGATCCCCTTGCAGGGGTAATGCATAATTTTCTTAAAAATCAATGGATAATATAACTCAGACAGTGCAAGACTGATGCCTGACTTATCTATATTGAGAAGCTCTGGTCTTAAAATAAGGTTGTTGTTACCATACCTGAAGCTGATATTTTCAAACCCATATGTGTTAAGCTTTCTGCCGATTCCTGATGAATCGGCCCACAAGCAGGAAAGCTCACTTCCAGTGCAGGGCTGCGGTTTTGCCTGAAGTGATACAGAATGGTCAAACCGCGAATGCTTTAAATTGATGGCAATAGATTCATCCTGAAAATTAATATAGTTCAGGTGGTTTATGATTTGCTTTTTACTGATTTTTTTTACCGTACGTCCTTTCTTTTCCGGACCTAGGTGATTGATCGTTTTTACGATCTGGGGGGAACTAACAGCGCCATTATTTGTATCCGTATTAATTATTTGGTAACTCATCTGTGGGTATTCCTCATACTCCTGAATACAACTCGTGGTGTTCAGGATTTGGCAAATTGTTAATTAATAGGATAGGAAGAAAATTTTCACCGGCTATCTTACCAGTGTCATCAATAAATATGAAAATATTTAACATATATAGCGAAAATATACAAGCCGATTGTATATACGCAGACATACAAATTGTTGATTGTAATCACATTTAATTTGTACTATAATCTCCCTGTCTTAAAAAATTCCATATTCAAACAATACACTTCATTTTAATGAAAAAATCCATAATTAAGCTGTTGCGCAACTCAAATTGCCGTAGAAAGAAACTGACCGCCGCCGTTCTATTGCTGACAACCGTGATTATCTGCTTTGCGTTGCCTCCAAATATATGGGGTCATACAGCCGATGCACCCAACATCATCTTCATTCTCACCGATGATCACCGGTGGGATGCTTTAAGTATTCTGGGGCACCCCATGGTACAGACCCCCAATCTTGATCGCCTCTGCCGCGAAGGGGTGCATTTTAAAAACGCCTTTGTCATCACCAGCCTGTGCCGCCCCAGCCGCACCAGTTTTTTGCCGGCCAGTATGCCCTTACCCACGGCGTAAAAAATAATCTGACGCCCTGGAACAATGAAAACCACACCTTTTTTGAAAATATTAAGGCTGCTGGCTACAACACCGCCTTCATCGGCAAGTGGCACATGCCCGGCCAACTGCCCCGGCTCCTCGGGGTCGATCGGTTAATCACCTTCACTGTTCAGGGGGGGGCAGGGTCGCTATTTCGGTAATGGGCATTTGTGAAATCATTTTCCGTCTTCGGGCTCGGCGGCGCGATCACCGGAAAGATATACACTATATAGACCCCATCGCAGCGATTGCCTCCGGTCCGTTGGCCGTCTTCGTTTTGATGATCAGGGGTGGGGGGTCCACTGGTTCTATATCTATCAGGAAGGGTACCAACTGTTTTTCCACCAATGAAATAACCACTTTGCAACCCGTGGGAATAATCGGTGGTCTTTTGTTGTCTAAACCGGTTTTTTTCCCCGGCACAGAATCACAGGTGTGTAGGTGAATCGCCGAGGATCTTCAAATGTCGTCCTGAATTCATTGAAAAACTCATCGTAACCACCCTCGTACTGGTTAAACCGGCACACTGATTTAACAACGTTTGATTTGACTTTCAGGGTCCAGTTAAACGCATCCGTTTCGCTCAACTCGCCGAAAATAAGATGATGGGGAGTGAGATGCACGTCAATCTCCCTGTACCCGAGATCATACAGGAAAGAATAGAGCTTTCGGCCGACATAAGGATCGAAATCTGCCTTTTTCTCGAGCATCGTCATCATACCCGTGACGGCGGATTCAAGTCTTTCCGGCAGCCCGAAATGCGTAAGGCAGTTATAATCAAGATCAGCCAGACATAGAATCCCCTCGGGCTTTAAAATGTTCGTTACGTTCTTGACAATGTCGAAACTGCCGGAACGATAATACTCCAGAACAAAGCGTACCCAAACAAAATCGAACTGTCCCAGGTCTCCAAGATCCTGCCTGATATCCTTCTGCACAAAAGACAAGCCTTCATCCTGATAGTGATTTTCGGCATAGTCGATACGCTGCTTTGCATTGTCGATGCCCAGAGTTTCACCGCCTGGCTGAGCCAGCTTATTCAGGTAATATGATGTTTTTCCGGAACCGCACCCCAAATCAGCAACACGCATTCCCGGCTTGAGCCCTGCCCAGAGCGCATGCTCCTGAACTGTTTTAGGAACAGTTTTCATGTCCAGCCGACGCGCTTCTTCCTCACCTTCCATCATATAGGCACTGGCGCTCATATAAGATCCTTTTCCGCAACGGGATGCTATCTCAAAGAATAATGCTCCGCGAATTATTACAGCTTGCTTTTTTTGTCAACATCCCATTTTTTATCTGAAAATCCGATTCACAGCATTTTCAGTCCGTAAAACACTGTTACGAACGAAAAAAAGAAGCCGCCAACGACGACTTCTTTGTTTGCAATTGCTTCTCAGAGCATGTTCCGGATTAATCTGCTCCGTATTTGAAAGACAGGGTAACACGGGCCCGGTATGCCACAACCTGGCCGTCTTCCACCTTCATATCCAATTTTGATATTTCGGCCACCCTGAGTTCCCTGAGGCTTTTGGATGCTTTTTCCACTGCATTTTTAGCCGCCTCCTCCCAGGAAACGCTGCTCGTGCCAACAAGTTCGATAATTTTGTAAACGCTGTCTGTCATTTTTGCCTCCTTTCTCGTGAAAGTGAATAATCCGATACAGCACATCCGTCCCGGACAATCCACCAATTGTTTAGTTCAGATCAGAGATACAGCAACACGATAGAGGGAAGTACAACCTGATGCGCGATATATTCAGCTGGCGGTCAAATAGATTTGCCTGTTAACAGGATTGAGCACCGAGAGTTATGTATCCGTTTATCAAAGATAGGGTATGCCGCCCGGAAAAGTCAACCACAAATTAAACTGTCGGTCAGCTGTTCTGTGCCCCGGACCGGGATCCAACAAAACCGATGCCATCGATCTCCACCCGCAGGCCAAAGGGCAGTTTGTCGACCTGGACACATGTCCGCGCCGGGTGGTTCTGGTGAAAATACTTTTCATATACTTCGTTGAAGCGACCATATTCACTGATCTTTACCAGATACACGGTTATCTGCAGTATGTTGCTTAAAGACGCCCCGACCGCCGCCATAATGATGCGAATGTTCTCGATCGCCAGCCGGGTCTCCTGTTCGATCGTCCCGGTTCGGACCTGATTGGTACACGGATCCACGGCGCCCTGCCCGGAGAGAAAGATCAACCCATTGTGCGTGACCGCCTGGGAATAAGACCCGCCCATCTCCGCTGCGTCAGCCGTGCAAACTGCCACCTTTTTCTCCATTTTACCCCCTGTGTTTATTAGTTTTATCGAAAACAAAGCCGGCAACGCCTTCATCCCGGCCACTAAAACCGGCGGATGAATTATTCGTCGTCTTCTTCCAACCCGGTCAGACGATAGAATGGCGCCCAATATGCCCTGCGCACAGCCTTTATCCAGCGTGACAAGGCCAGCGTTGTCGTGTGGATCAATGCATAAAGTGTCGGCACGACGATGAGTGTCAGTATTGTTGCCAGAGCAAGCCCAAAAATGACCGCGCTGGCCATGGAACTCCACCATTGCGTGGATTCACTGACCCATGAAATCTCCATTTTTCGAAAATTAAAGGCTATGCCCGTAACCATTGGCAGCAGCCCCAGGATGGTCGTTATGGCCGTAAGCAGAACCGGTCTCAATCGTGTGCATCCTGCCGAGATAATGGCCGCCCTGAAACGCATGCCCCGTTTATGGAGCCGGTTGGTATAATCAATCAGGACGATGGCGTTGTTCACCACAACCCCTGCCAGCGAGATTACGCCGACGCCGGTCATGACGATGCCGAAAGGAAATCCCATAAAAGAGAGTCCCAGAAAAACCCCTCCCAGGGAAAGGATGACCGAGGTCAGAATGATCAGCGGTTGAGAAACGGAATTAAACTGGGTCACCAGAATGAGCATGATCAAAAAAAGAGCTGCCGCAAAAGCTTTGGAGAGAAACGCCTGAGCTGCATCCTGTTCTTCCTGTTCTCCGGTAAGACGGATTTTGTACCCCGGAGGTAATTTGACTTTTTCCAGTATCTTTCCGGCCTGAGATCTCACCACCGCACTGGGGATATGCTGTTCATCAACATTGGCCGTTATCGTCACCACCCTCTCATGGTTGATCCGATTGATTTCACCCAGACCGCCGGTTATTTCGAATTTGGCTATGGTGCTCAACGGTACCAGGCCGTCACCGGTTGGGATGAGGAGTTCACGGAGAACATCCGTCGCCGTACGGTCCGCTTTGGACAGCTGAACCGTAATATCAAAGTCTTCGTCTCCTTCCCGGAACGTGGAAACCTTAATGCCGTTGAAAGCCACCTTCAACGCAAAGCCAACGATTTCCGTGGATAACCCCATCATAGCGGCTTTTTGCCGGTCCACCCGAACCTTGACCGTAGGTGCACCGGCTACGTAATTATCACGAATATCCTGAACAAAGGGAATCTTTTCCAATGTATGACGGATCTCTTTGGAAATACGCCCCAGAACAGCAAAATTGTCTCCCGAAATCTCGATACTGATTGGCGCACCGGTGGGCGGTCCCTCCTGCTGTTCTGCTATGCTGATGCGCGCCCCGGGAATACCGGTTATGCGTTTACGAATCTCCTCGGTGGTATGTTTGGAAGATGTGATACGGTCTTCCAGATCATGAAACTGAATCCCGATATGATTGGGTGAGTTACTTTCAAACTGCGAGCTGCCGCCCAAAACAGCCACCGTTCTCGAATAGATGTCTTTCACATTTACCATGTCCGTAAGACCCACTACCCGATCACCCCTGCGCAAGGTATGATTTTTCTGATCTTTACCAATGTTGTAGCAGTCAAACGGGTCGGCATCCGGAGGCGCCAGCGGCTGGGCGGATCCATTGCAGAGCGCCATTTCCACCTGGCGGGTAATGCGGTCCGAATACCCGATGTCCGCCCCTTCGGGCACATCGAGATTGATATAAATGCTGCCCGGGTCAACACTGGGAAAAAATTCCACCGGTTTTTCGAGGCCGATACGGTAGAGCCAGATCATGGCCATGGCTGCCACGGCTAAAAAGGCCATGATGAGCACCGCCACCCGGTGATTCAAAGCGCTGTTCAGGAACCAGCGGTAAGTTTTCAGCATCGGACCTTGGATGGTTATGGGGGCTTCACCGGCCCTTTCAATCTCTTCGGCGGTTACCTTGGCCATTGCATACCGATGTCCGAAGGGCAGTTTCAAAAAAAATGCCGCCATGGCCGGATTGATCACCATGGCCACAAAGAGGGATGACGACAGCGTGATGATGACGGCCTTGGGAAGATAGGACATGAATTCACCCATGATGCCGGGCCAGAAAACCAGCGGAAAAAACGCCGCCACAGTCGTAAGGGTCGAGGCGATAACCGGCTGGGCCACTTCACCGGTGGCCCGCATGGCCGCTTGAACCCGGGGTACCCCCTGTTCCATGTAGCGGTATATATTCTCGACGATAACGATGGCATTGTCCACCAGCATGCCCAGCGCAAGGGTAAGGGAAAAAAGAACGACCATGTTGAGGGTAATACCGATGGCGTCCAGAACGATAAAGGATATAAACATGGAAAAGGGTATGGCCATGCTCACCAGAACGGCATTGCGCACGCCCATGACAAAAAATAGCACCACCACCACCAGGATAAGACCGGTGATGATGTTGTTTTCGAGGTCGGAAACCATCATCCGGATCTCTTTGGCCTGGTCCATCAGTTTGGCTATTTCAGTTCCGCTGGGCCAGGTGTGACGCTTTTCCTCGATTATCCGCGACACTTCATCCATGATATCCAGGATATTTTCACCGGCCCGTTTCTTTACCTGGATATTGATAGCCTGTCGGCCGTTGAGCCTGGACCGGCCGACCTCATCCTTATACCCGTCCACCACGCGGGCAACATCCTTGAGATAGACGGGCTGACCGTTGTGCAGGCCTACCACCAGACCGTAAATCTCGTCGGGCGTCCTGAACTCCCCGGGCACCCGCAACTGAAAGCGACCGTCACCCATCTGAATGGTCCCACCGGACACATTCTGATTTTCCTGGGCAATCACATCCTGAAGTATCAGGATAGAGAGACCGAAATAAGCCAGTTTGTCGGGAAAGGGCTCCACGCGCACTTCGCGTTCCAGTCCGCCGGTTACATCCACTTCGAGAACCCCGGGAATCGATTCGAAATCTTCCTCCAGGTCTTCGCCGATCTCTTTAAGTCTTTCGAGGCCGGCCGTTCCGGACAGGGAAAAAACCACGATGGGCATTTCAGATATGTTGATCTCCCTTACATCCGGGTCATCCTCCAGGTCCTTGGGCAGGTCCGGCTTGGCCATGTCCACTTTGTCTTTGGTCTTGGGAAGAACTTCATCAATATCGGTTCCAGCCACAAACTCAACCACGATGGAGCTCTTGCCCTCGGTACTGGATGATTCGATGCGCTTGACCCCTTCGAGCCCTTTCAGTTTTTTCTCAATGGGTATGGTAATCGCAGTCTCGATGTCCTCGGGGGCAACACCGGCGTAATTTGTCATGATGAAAACAAATGGAATGGTAATGTCCGGAGCGGATTCGCGCGGCAGGGAGTTATAGGAGACCACCCCGAAAATGAGAATCATCAGGGCCAGGACCATGACACTGGTTCTTTTTTTTACGGCCAGGTCGGAAACGATCATAGCGCGAGGATCTCCTGGGAGCTGCTGACATTTTTCACCACTTCAACGGCCTGTCCTTCTTCCAACAGCCGGTGTCCCACGATCACAACCTGGTCCCCGGCTTCGAGCCCGGATACTACCTGAATCTGCCAGTTCACCAGCATGCCGACTTCGATCTGCCGTTTTTCAGCACTTCCGTTTTGTTCGATAAAAACATAGCGTTGATCCCCCTGGTTGATGACGGCATAAAGAGGTATGACCAGGGCATCGTCATAGATGTTTTTAACCAGCTCAACCCGCGCAAACATTCCCGGCAGGATCTGCCCGTCCGGATTGGAAACCACTAGTTCAAGATCAAAGAGGCGCGCCAGATTTCTGGGTTGCCGAGAAAGAAAAACCATCTCTCCTCTCACCCGTCTTTTCCCCAGCGCCTCGATGACCACCGCAGCTGATTCGAGGTTGAAAAAAGAAGCCACATCGCTTTCCGGAATGCCGACCTTCACCTTCACGTCGGACACCTGCAGAATTTGAGCAATCCGGGCATTCGCTTTTACCAGGTCGCCTTTTTTCGCCAAAATCTCGTTAATCTGCCCGTTGATAGGTGCAGTAATACGGGTCCGGCTCAATGCCAGCTTGGCTTCATCCCTTTGTGCCGACACATCTTCGAACCGCGCAATTTTTTCGTCCATCTGATTGGCTGCAGTAATTCCTTTTTTGTCCAGAGCGGCAATACGCGCATACTCCAGCTTGGCCAGTTTGTAAGCGGCTTCAACACGGGAGAGCCGCAGCCGGTAATCCCTGTCATCCAATTCAACCAGGACTTGTCCTTTTTTTATGGTCTGTCCCTCCTTCACCGGGATATTCACGACCTGGCCGCTCACTTCGGCCTTGACCCAGAGATCCTCGTAGGGATCCACGTAGCCCGGCAAGTTGATTTTGTCCTCCAGATGCATCGGTAAAAGGGTAAGGGTAATGATGCTGACCGGAATGGTATCAATTTTGATCGCCGCCTGCTTCGCCTTGGCGAGGTGAAGTTTTTTATCTTGAATCCGTCCGTTCAGAAAAAAGAGAAACGCCACAAAACAGGCCACGAGCAACCATGGAAAAGTGCTCCACACAATCTGAAGCAGTTTTGTTTTAGATCCGGGAGGTTTCATTGGTAATGTCTGCTTTTATTGAAAAGAGGTTGTCGAAAAAGGTTTGAATTGTCTGAGCACTGGCGCCTGACGCCATATTTTGATATTTGAAGCATTCATTCCTGAAATTTAAATAATATAATCCCGTATTTAGAACTTGTCAAGGAACAGTCGGCAACCTATCTTTCCATGTCTGAACATGACTCTGATCCTTAGGAATTGTTCAGTATAGTGTGCCCCCAGTAGAATTTAGCTTGCACCTGCTGGAAATTCACACTATATAAATCAGCTTGTACGCATCAAGCTGAAAGGTAAAAAAGAATGAATGCTTATGCATTAAAAAAGCTCCAGGAGCTGGCCATCGATATCGAGGCCGTGGCCGGTTTGATTGCCGATACCCAGAAGGAAAACGGTGAGATTCCCTGGAGCCCCGGCGACAAGACCGATCCGTGGGACCATGTTGAAGCAGCCATGGGACTCACCATTGGTGGGCATCTGGATAAATCCAGGAAAGCCTACCGCTGGATGGTCGCAACCCAACTCGAAGATGGAAGCTGGTTTTCGACCTACAGGAACGGATTGCCCGAAGACAAAACCCGTGAAACCAATATGTCCGCCTATCTGGCCGTTGGACTGTTCCACTACTACCTGGCAACGGGAGATGATGTCTTTCTGAAGGAAATGTGGGAAACCATGCGCGGGGGTATAGACTTTGCGCTGAACCTTCAAACTGCTAAAGGCGAGGTATACTGGGCCGTCAGCCCTGAAGGTAAAATTGACAAAATGGCTCTCCTGACCGGATCGAGCTCCATATACATGAGCCTGAAATGTGCGATATCCATCGCTAGAATTATCGGGCACGACAAGCCCGCCTGGAAGGCTTCGTTGAAAATGCTTGGCCAGGCCATTCAACACAAATCATAGCTTTTCAACATGACCAAATCCCGCTTTTCCATGGACTGGTTTTATCCGGTACTGACCGGCGCTGTCCAGGGATCCGAAGCCCGCAAACGCATTGACCAGTATTGGAAAAAATTCATCATTACC
>Ga0164313_10005849_pt1 | contig 10867 bp, 9 predicted proteins | sample GuaBasSedimGuay4_FD_113735 | JGI IMG/M metagenome (GOLD analysis project Ga0164313, IMG submission 113735) | Subseafloor sediment microbial communities from Guaymas Basin, Gulf of California, Mexico - Guay4, Core 4569-4, 0-3 cm | ecosystem: Environmental > Aquatic > Marine > Hydrothermal vents >...
CGCGACCTCATCTTCGCCTGTCGCCAACGGCAGTTCCGCACCATTCCCTACAACATGGCCTACCGCGTCACCATCCATGCGGGCTTGCATCAAGGACTGAGAAACGGGGCTAAATAGAGAGAGTCGGCAGGGTGGCGCACCCGTTATGGTTCAGTATCGGCCTGTGCGGCGGCAGCTGATGAAGCCATAGATCCCGCACAATACCTGCCGCAGCACGGCCACTCGGGCCAACCAATAGAGCATGCGTTCTCGAAGCGGAAAACTGGCCCTGTCTTCCCGGTAGAGCTTCCTGATTTCCACATCATCGCCACTAACCATGGCGAGGCGGTTGCATACCTTTATTTTATTGCGGCGAATCTCGTTCGAAGGGAGGTCATACTTCTTCGCCAAATACAGCTTCAGGTCTTCGTTCCGATTATAGTAGCCCAATCTTTTCAACGAATCCTTTGAATGAGTTGCCGACTCGGCGAGTACCCGGTAGATCGACAGCGGCTCATCAATATAGGCAAACGAACCGTACCGGGTCAGTTCGGTCCACAAGGGAACATCCCCGTTTGCATATTCCCGGAAGAGCCCTGGAGCTTCGTCGATCACCGCCATGACGGCGGAACTCCGAGTAAAAACCGAACAGGTCATGATTTTGTAGTGACTTGTAAGCACATCGTACATGAACCGGGAAGAGTCGCTATCGACCACATGGATGATGTTGCGGTCCCGCTGAATATGCCGTGAAATTATGCTGTCGGTGTATTCGTCATATACCGCGCAATCGGAGTGGACTAGACACAGAGAAGGATTGGACTCTATCACATCAAACTGCTTTTGCAGCTTCAACGGATCCAACCAAGCATCGTCACCATCTACATCGGCGAAATATTTTCCCCGGCACACCTTCAGCGTTTTGACATAGTTGTAGTTTCCCTGGGCCGCATACGCCTCCCGTTCGGGGTCGGATCGCGAACGAAAAATCAACTGGATCCGTTCCGGATGTTTTTCCGCATACTCGACACAAATCTCCCGGGTGCCATCGGTCGAACCGTCTTCACCGATGCAGATCTCAAAGGGAAAGTTCGTTTCCTGCATCAATATGCTGTCCAGGCACTCGCGAATATGGGGAGCGTGGTTGTAGGTGAGCAGGCAAACGCTGACCTTGGGTGCTACAGTCCTGACATCAAAATCCATCAAGTCCCCCGTTCATTTTCCAATCATGATCTTCCTTGGCCGGACGCACTGTTGTTCAGTTGGCTTCCCGGCTTTGATGGCACCCACTCTCCTACAGCAAGGCGGCGATCCACAACCCATTTGCCATATCGTATATCTGTGCCGGCCAGTTCCTGCAACTTTTGAACATACTCCTTGCGAGGGATTTCCTCGAACCCCATGAGGTGAAGATGTTCACTATAAGCCTGCGCATCGTTCAATACATACCCCCAATGCTGCAGGTGGCACATCAGATGGATGAAGGCTACATGAACGACATTCCTTTCTGTGGAAAAGGCCGATTCTCCAATGAACACCTTGCCCATATCCACACCGAACCCGCCACCGACCAGGATGCCTTCTCGGTTCCAAACCTCAACGGAATGGGCTTGGCCACGCTTGTGCAGGGCGATGGCGGCATCGATCCTTTCAGGAATGAGCCACGTCCACTTCCGGTTGCCACATCGGCGGACAACCTCTTCAAAGGCTGTATCGAAAGTCACTCGGTAGCGACCAGACCGAACAAGTTTTCTCCAATCCTTTTCTATCCTCATTTTTTCAGGAAAAAGCACCATGCGGGGATTGCAGGAAAACCATTGAACCGGATGCTTTTGATACATGGAATAGATTCCCTGCGAATAAGCTTCCAACAATGTATTTTCAGTCAAGGTTCCACCAACCGCCAGCAGACCCCATGGTCGTTTGGCTGCCATCCAGACCGGCATGAATTTCCCTTTAGGAGGAGGGGGATACAATTTGCTCTGGCACCATATCCGGCAATAGCCCAACTTGTGGCGTATTTTTAGCCGGTACAACCCATTTGTGATTTTTCGAACAGGATTCATGTGTGCAGTATCTATTGTTCCAAAACACGTTCTTTTACCTGACTGCCCGGCAATGAAGGAACCCATTCGGCAACGTCTAGATGTTCATCTACCTTCCATTTTCCATGGTGCGCATCCGCATCAACCAGTTCGCGCAACCGATCTCCATACTTCCTGCGGGGAATTTCCTCAAACCCCATCAGTTCGAGATGCTTGCTATACATCTGGGCATCGTGCAATCCGTATCCCCAGTGCTGCAGGTGGCAATTCAGGTAGGCAAAGGCTACCTTCATGGCATTCGGTTCATTTGAAAATGCCGATTCCCCGATAAAAATACGCCCCATATCCACCCCGAACAGCCCGCCCGCCAAATACCCCTTATGGTCCCAAACCTCCACGGAGTGGACTCGGCCTTGTTCGTGCAGGGCAACGGCAAGGTCGATTCGCTCAGGAACCAGCCATGTATAACTTCTATCGCTGCAACTTTGAACCACTTCTTCAAACGCGGTGTCGAAGGTGACCTTGAACTGTCCGGATCGAATGAGTGGCCGCAAGCCTTTCCCTATTTTCGTTTTTTCAAGAAACAGCACCATGCGTGGATTGAACACAACCCACTGAATCGGGTGCCGGTCGCAGAAAGGATGGATGCCCTTCGAATAGGCCGCCAACAACGCGTCTTCCGTCAGGATTCCGCCAATCGCCAACAACCCATGCGGCCTGTCGTCCATTTTCCAAACCGGCGGGAAGACGCTCTTTACGGCCAGCCAAACCGGCGGAAACTTCCCTCTGGAAGGGGGGAATAGACGGCTCTGGAGCCATACCCGGCCATAGCCCAGCCTGTGCCGCACCCTTGGCCAGCGCAATCCATGTATGATTTTTCGAACAAGTGCCATATGTTTAGACATCCATCTGGTTATCGCCAGCACATCCCTTTATCTGGCTGCCCGGTAAGGAAGGATTCCAGCCGGCAACGTCAAGACGCTCATCCACCCTCCAAGGAGCGGATCGCACGTTCGGGCGCATCAGTTCTTGCAACTTGTGCACATACTCCTTGCAAGGGATTTCCTCGAATCCCATCGCTTCAAGATACGGACTGTATACCTGGGCATCGTGCACCTCATATCCCCAGTGTTGCAGGTGGCAATTCAGATAGGCGTCCGCCACTTTGCCGACGTTGGATTCGTGGTGAAAGGCGGATTCTGAAAGGAACATCCTTCCCATCTCCAAGCCGAAGAGTCCGCCGACAAGTTTACCGTCCCGGTTCCAGACCTCCACGGAATGAGCTTGGCCCCGCTTGTGCAAAGCAACGGCAACGTTGATTCTTTCCGGAACCAACCACGTCCACTTTCGATTGCTGCACTCCCGGGCAACCTCTTCAAAGGCGGAGTCGAAGGTGACATGGTAGCGTCCGGACCGAATAAGCCGTCGCAATCTTTTCTCCAGTTTCATTTTTTCGAGGAAAAGCACCATCCGCGGATTGAATACGATCCACTTGACCGGATGCTCGTAAAGGACGGGATAGATGCCTTTTAAATAGGCAGCCAACAACGTGTCTTCCGTCAGGGATCCCCCGATAGCCAGCAGGGCATGGGGTCTTTCATCCATTTTCAAAAGAGGCGGGAATGCGCGAACGGATGCCATCCAAAGCGGAGGGAACCGGCCCGTGGGAGGAGGAGGAAACAACCTGCTCTGGAGCCATACCCGGCCATAGCCCGATTGGCCATGCTTCCATAGCCATTGCAACTGATGCCTGATTTTTCTCACGAAATCCATTTGTCCACTGTTTTTCCGAAATCAACCAACCCAACCCTTGATTAGGCACAACACCCGCTGGATCATTCCCGGATCTATCGCGGATCCCGTTGGGAGCAGCAGAATTCTCTCCAGTTTCGATTCCGTTACGAGAAGCATTTTCCCCGCGTCGGGTTGTTGTGAAACATAGGGTTCCATCCGGTGGCAGCCCGGCCAGAAGTAGCGTCGCGCCAGCACGTTCTCATCATGCAGGCGCTGGAGCAGATCATCCCTCGAAAGGGAAAATTCCTCCGAGACCTCCACCACAACATATTGCCTGTTTGACATCTGCCGACCGGGAGTATCTTCGCCTTCTTCGCACCGGATCAGGGAAAGTCCCTGGATATCCCGGAGACCTTCTGCATATGCTTTATAGTTCCGCCCATTGATTTCCCGAAAATGGTTGAGCTGCTGGAGATTGGTCAATCCCATGGCGGCACAGATCTCCGTCATTTTCCCGTTGGTGCCCAGGTGCATGACCGTGTCCCAATCCGTGAATCCAAAATTCTGCATGAGCCGAACCTTTTCCGCCAGCTCGCCGTTGTTTGTGGCAATGGCTCCTCCTTCGAACGAGTTGAAGAACTTCGTCGCGTGGAAGCTGAACACCTCGCACTCTCCAAAACTGCCGACCCTCTTGCCGTTATGCATGTTCCCGAAAGCGTGGGCCGCATCGAACAAGAGCTTCAGGCCATGTGCGTCGGCCAGCTTCTGGAGAGACGTCGTATCGCAAGCGTGCCCAAAGACATGTACCCCGAGAATCCCGCTCGTCCGCAGCGTTATGTGCCTTTCGACTTCGGCGGGATCCATGCAAAGTGTTTCCGGGTCGACATCGCAAAATACCGGCGTTACGCCATGCCATTGAAGTGCATGGGCCGTAGCAACGAACGTGAGCGAAGGAATAATCACCTCTCCTGTCAATCCAAGTGCCCGAATGGCAATCTCTAAAGCGGAAGTGCCATTGCACATGGCAATGCAATGTTTGACCCCAAGGAGGTGCTGCAACTCTTCCTCAAACTGGAGCACCAGCTCGCCGTGATTGGTCAGCCAACGGTTATCGAACATTTGATCGGTATATTTGTAGAAAATGCTTCTGTCGCCGATATTCGGAGTTCCAACATGCAATGGATTCTTGAATTCCATCCTCATTCACCTCGATTCAGCCAAACTCACCAATCCTGTAGGCCGGAAAATATTCTATTTTATCCTTCCCCTGCAATGGAGCCAGAGCCGCGTACCGGTCGGGATTGATGATGCGCCCGCAAAAGTAGACCGGGCGGGTTTCAGAGGCCCAGCCGCTCTTGTAGTGGCTCAGTCCGTCGCCGGAACTGGAGGAGAGGCCAACCCCGCCGCCCAGATCGAGCTTTCGCGCCGACTCGACAAAGTACTCGAATGAAAAGAAATCCAACGCATAGAAGGCTCCCGCCTTATAGCCGGCTTCACTCACGGCACCAAGATGACAATGAGCCACGCCGTCTTGAACAAAAAACAGTTGCGCACCAACGATCTCATCCCCGAGGAAAGCTTGGTGAACAATGATTTCCGCCATGCTTAGTTGCCGGGAGAAAGCGGTGCGCGAAAATGCACGGATACCGTGAATACCATACCGTTGCACCAGATTCCCGTACAACCGGAACCAGCCATCGACAAAACCCGCGGGATCCTTGCAAACCTCCACCCGAACCTTGCGCAAGGCCCGCCGGGCCGCTTTCCGATGGTGTTCCGTTCCGATTTCGCCTGCACCGCGCTCCAGATCCACGACATAGTGCGACTTGAAGGGGTTCACAATATCGAAGCACTCCTCCAACAATTGCCGGCTATAGGCTCCAAACGGGTCAGCAACAATGGAGACACTAACGATATCACCGGGCAGCTTGCCCAGATCCTCGTTCAAACCGGCCCAGTCTTCGCAAAAGAACATGGGATAGCATCCCATTGCATCGAAACACGATGTTCCGGGAATTCTACGCTTAAGCAGGTTTCCACCACTTCGGGGCAAGTGAACCGGTTCCCCGAATTCAGCCAGCGATTGGGCATAGTCAGGGTTTGCATAGCCTCTTGATGATTTGATGTCTATCAGCATCGCTCCGGTTTCCCCGCGAATAAATGAACTCTTGAAACAACGATATCTTAATTTGTTGTACGTTAAAAACAGAAACACGTGCAGACTTACCCTTCATTAGCAGCCTGGTCGGCGATCGATTTAACCGAACGCCTGCATCTTGCCCCAACCTTTCCCATCAGATGCCGCATAACCACATATCCATTTTTCCAACCAATCTTCCGCACTTGGATGTTCACGGTTTTTTCGGAATAAGAGGCCCACGGATTCAAGTAGTGGGCATAGCCCGCCAGAAAATCGCCCTCGGAATATCCCTTGCCGTGAAAGAACTGGATAAAGCGGAAATGGAGCACCAGTCCGGGCGAGAATTTGCCGTATTCGGGATTGAAGGTACATAATGCAAAATAGACCCTATCATCGAAAACATATGAAACATGGGCGGCTATAACCGTGTCGCGGTCATACAGCATTGCAAAATAGAGGCGGCCTTTTTCCGCAAGCTTTGGAAACAGCTCTCGGTAAAACCGTTGTTTTTCCTGCCACATGAGACTCGCTTGTGTTTTCGTGCTCGCCTGTTCGGTAGCGATATACGCATCCAAACATCGATCCACGTCCTCCGGATCGCTGGTAATGAAAAAAGACAAGCGATCGCCAAGTTGCTTTTCAATTCGGCGGTTCTTGCCGCGAACGTGATGATGTGCGTTCCAAAAGGCATCCCAATCCCCATCAAGCGCGAAAATCGGCGAGTCCGGACCCGGTCTGGTTTTCGTCCAATAGGCTGGCAAGGGAAATAGTTTCCGCAAGTGCCGGTTCAGGCCGGATTCCGGCCACAGTTCATTGTATACAACAAGATCCCATTGCCGGAAATCCTTACGCAGATATTCACTGAACCGCTTCCAGCATTCCGCTTCGCAATCCCTGTCGATAATGGGATAGGGTTTATCCACCTCGGTCATGGCGAGCGTAATTCCGTGCTCTATCCTTCGAACCGGAATGCCATAGGCAATATCATTCCAGATACTGATCGGGAATATGGCAAGCAGGCGATCGTCCTCCTTTGCTCGAAGGACCAGAAAGAATACCTCTTCGTTTCTTTTGAAGTGGCTACAGCTTGTGCAGACGTAGTCGAAAGAAGAATAGATGGTTGGCCGCGAACTGCGCAGCAGCAAGTCGACCCACTCCTCCTCTAGTTTCATCAGGCCGGAACCAAAGTCCAACTTTTCCACGTGCATATCCATCGTTAGCTCTGCGTGTGCACCAAGGTTTCTTCCAAATCAACGACCTTGTCTGAAAACTCCATGACAGACGGTCGATGCGAAACAAAGATGATGGTTAAATCTTTGACCTCCTTCAGCCGATCGAGAACCATCCTCTCTGTTTTCAGGTCAAACGCGTCCGTGCTTTCGTCCAGAAGCAAGATGGCGGGATTGCGATAAAGCGCTCGCGCTAACCCGATCTTCTGGATCTGGCCGCTGCTGAAGCTCAGCCCCTCCTCGCCGTAAACTGAATCATAGCCATTCGCGAGTGCACAGATGTGTGAATCAAGATCCACCAAGTCCGAGACAAAGCGTACTCTTTGCTGATCGATGGCGCCCAGCGAAAGGCCAAGGGCAATGTTCTCGTAAAGGCTTGCCTGAATGATGTTGACGTTGGGAGGTACAAACCCGATCTGTGTTTTCCAGGCGTTGCTTGCATAGGCGTCCACAGGGTTCCCATCCACCTTGATGGCGCCTTCGGAAGGTTGGTAGAGACCCGCCAAGAGGTTGAGTATGGTGGATTTTCCGCAACCGGTTCGGCCTTTGATGCATGTCATTCTGCCAACAGGAAAATCAAGGTTAAGCAAATCAATATGAAACGCCCCATTCGGTGAAAAGCGAAAGGATACATTGGATAGGCCGATGGAATCGCGCGCCGGATTAAACGGGGGCGGCTCTCCTGCTTCCTCCTGGATCTCGTAGAATTTTACAAAATCCTCCAAGATGGCCGATCCATACCAAATCTCCTCCATGCTCCTGAAAACACTTCCGACCGCCGGCATTAGACGGTAGGCGGAAAATGCAAAAATGCCGACCAGTGTGATTGTTTCAGCGCCCTTTCCCGAAAAAACCGCGAAATAGACGGCCATCAACAAGACAATTCCATAGGTAAGTGTTTCGAGTGCGTACTTGGGTACCAACTGCGTCAGAGCACACCTTAAGCGATTGCGGACCATGCTGTCGAAGGTATGCGAGAAGCGACCAAGAAAATAATCGGAAATCCCGTTGATTTTGATCTCCTTGTGCAGTTTCAAGGCATCCAGCACATCCCCGTAGTTGGTCGCTTCAAGACGCGCGAACTCCTTACCTAAATCATCCAGACGGGTCAATGTAACGCGATTGATCAACAGGCGTGTCCCAACCAAAGAACCAGCCACCGCCAACGTTACCTTCCAGTCGATGAAGAGCAGCAAACCCACGATGCAGGCAACAATGAAGCTCCCGGCAAGGAACTCAAACATGGCAAACAGTGTGCTGAGAATCACCCGCTCGACATCGGCTATGATTTCTTTTGCCCGGTCGGAACTCTTTTTCTTTTCAAATTCGAGAACACCAAGGTGCAGAAAATTGCGCAAAAGTCGCTCAGAGAGTGCACGGTCTTTATTATGGCCGAATATTTTGCTGTAATAGAGGAAAAACAAGCTAACGAGGTTGCCGACCACGAGTAGGAACAGCGAAATCCCCCCAAACGACAGAATCACGCCAGTGTAGGATTCAATCCCTGTAATCTGTTTAAACAGCAATATATATCTATTGCTTTCCAACAACTCCGGTTGTGAAATAAGGCCGATAAAAGGTAGAACCGATGCCACGCCGACCATGCTGAATAGCCCGTTAAATACCAGTAGCAAGAGAATCGTAGCAAGCTTTCGCTTGTCCGATGCATCCATTAGGCTGAGAATCAATCGAAACTTATGTATTAAAGACATGGCTTCATATTCTGGTTAATCGGTTTCCGGCTACGCTGAACAAGCCGTTGGTCGACGAAACCTTTTTTCAAGGGCATGGAGAATATTTTACCGTTAGGCATGCGGAAAATCAAGAAACAACTCTTTTCGTGACACTTCTGCAATAAGTCTCCAAAGTGAGCGCAATAGCTAAGGAAAGGGAAATGGGGAATTATACACGAATGGGATCGAACGCCCTCAACGTACGGATCGATGTCGATCTCCAGCGTATTGCCGAAGCAGTGGCTCCCTGTAGCTTGGCGGGTGTGTTACTCGGTGGCTACGGGCGCGGCGAAGGCACCCCGTTCATTAACCCCAACGGATCGCAATGCCCTTTCAACGACTACGACCTCGTCGTGGTCGTCAACAGGTTGAACGGAAAAGTTCGAAAAAAGTTCCAGACACTGGAAAAACAGCTGAGCGCGGAACTCGGCCTACCGGTCGATCTCTGCCCTTATCAACTATCACACCTGCGCAGGTGTGAATTTTCCCTGCTCAACTATGAAATGAAGCATGGGCATAAAGTCGTCTGGGGCGATGCAAACATACTCGCCGCCATGCCGGACTATCCACACAACGCCATTCCCCTTTCCGAGGGCTCGCGCCTGCTGCTCAACCGCGGCAAGCTGCTGCTCGACATCCAGCAGCGCCTCGCCAGCCCGGAACAACTTTCCGAAGAAGAGCGCATCCGCTTCATCAAGTTTATTTTCAAGGTCCGCCTCGCCTTTGGCGATTGCACTCTGCTCACGGCAGGGCAATACGACATCTACTACACCACAAAAAAAACGCGGATTCCAAACATCGGAACCTGTCCCGATCGCGACGCTGTCATTGAGGGGGATTTAGAGGCCATGGAGCTAAAGGAATGGGGCGATTTCCACTCCTTGGAAAGCTTCGATATCGCCGCGGAATTCGAAGCAACCCGCATGCTCTTTCTGCGCTTCCTTCCGTGGTACCGGTCGCAGGTTCCCTCCCGCAAACAAACCATCCCATCTTGGATGCGGGAACGGCTGTACACCGCTCTTATGAAACTGCTGCAAGGCCGCCCCAGCCTTCCGGCCCAACTCTTCTACAAACTACAGCGAAGGTTTTCCTGATGCACACCAAGAAGGAAAAGCTGAGCCTGTTCATCTTCATCGACGCTTTTGGCTGGGAAATAAAGCAGCGGCATCCCCAGTTTCTTCAAGGTCTGATCAAGGACAGCAAGCCGCTCGAAACCATCCTTGGCTACTCCTCCGCCTGCGACCCATCGATCATCTCCGGGCTTCGGCCAAATGAACATGGGCTGTGGTCGTCGTTCTACTACGACCCCGAAGGGTGCCCCTACCCATGGGTGCGGCACCTGCGCTTCCTGCCGGACACCCTCTTCCGGCGGGGCCGCGTGCGGAACCAAATCAGCAAGCTCATCAAGAAGGCCTGCGGTTTCACCGGCTATTTCCAAATCCACGGCGTACCGTTCGACTGCCTGCCGCTCTTCAACTATGCCGAACAAAAACGCATCTGGGAACCCGGTGGACTGCCGCGCGGAAAAACCATCTTCGACCGGATGTCCAAGGAAAAAATCCCCTACCATGTGCATAACAGCGGCATCACCGACGACATCCGCTTCGAGCGGCTGACGGCCGACATCCAGAACCAGCGCATCGACTTTGCGTACTGCTCGCTCGGCCGCCTCGATGCCCTCATGCACGCCGTCGGCAACGATGATCCAAAAATTGGCAAACTGATGCACTGGTACGACGGAAAGATCCGATCCCTGCTCGACGCCGCCGAGGAAAACTACGAGGAGGTTTCGTGGTATGTCTTCACCGACCACGGCATGCACAACGTCACCGAAGGCTACGACCTCATCGCCGACATCGAAGTCCTCGGGTTCGAATGGAACAAGGACTACGTCGCCTTCTACGACTCCACCATGGCCCGCTCCTGGTTCCTTGACGATAATGCCCGGGCGCCACTCATCAAGGCCCTCTCAAACCACCCCAAGGGACGCATCCTCCCGGACGAGGA
>Ga0164313_10005850_pt1 | contig 10865 bp, 9 predicted proteins | sample GuaBasSedimGuay4_FD_113735 | JGI IMG/M metagenome (GOLD analysis project Ga0164313, IMG submission 113735) | Subseafloor sediment microbial communities from Guaymas Basin, Gulf of California, Mexico - Guay4, Core 4569-4, 0-3 cm | ecosystem: Environmental > Aquatic > Marine > Hydrothermal vents >...
GAGAAAACAATAGTAAAAATTAATGCGAACAATGGAGAATTATTGGAAAGCTGGGGTGGCAGTCTGTTTATCATGCCACATGGATTGCACATTGATTATGAAGATAAAACTCAATCAAATAATTTCATTATTTTTAACCTGAATTAAACGGGTTGTTACACAAACTCCCGTCGTAGGCATTTAAAGTAAAATAAATATGGGAATTGAAAAATTAAATTTACTTGGAGCATACATTGCAGTATTCATTTTGTTTACGTGCAGTTTAATTTTTATTTTCAGACTAACAAATCAACAAGTAGCAGAATATTGGACTGGAGTTGCTTTTATGCTGGCGGCAATTCCAATAATCTACTTATTTTATTCTTCAACAAATTTTGAAAGACCAACATTGTACTACATTCAATTAGGGCTAATGATTGGGTTTATTATTACTGAATTGCTGCTTGACTATGTTTTCAAAATTGATTTTAGACATACAAAGTGGATGGCAATATCTTATGCAATGTTTTTTTTCGCTGGCACAGGTGGTATGATAGGTTTAGCATCGCAAGCTGGAAAATCTTGGACAATAATATCCATTATACTCTTCTTCATTATGTTTGGACTTGCCTTCTTTCAAAGAGCAAAAACAGGACTGTAATTTGAATCAAAAAAGAATGAAAAATATAAATTTAAACTCACTGACGGCTGTGCCAAACATAGGAAAAACTCTTGCAGATCAACTTAATATTATTTGGAATAAAGACGATAGCAATAAAGAAACATAGTAGTAAATTGAAAATTTGGAGCGCTAAATGCCAAACGCACCATATTCAAACCGATGGCCAAAATTAAAAACTAACCCAAAAAATACTATAGATGAATTGGATTTTAGGAATACTTTCACTAATCATTGTGGTTTATTTACTTTACAAGCGCTCTCAAAAAAAGAAAATAAAAAGGCTAATCATCTCTCTTAAAAAAAATTGGGGTAAACGCAAGGAGAATGAATATTTCAACTTTGAAATTATTGAACAATATTTTATCAATACTTCAAATAAAAACATAGCTTTTCATGTAATATCAGATAGAACAAAAAATGATTTAGATATAAATGAACTTTTCAAGTTTATAGATAGAACTTCATCAAAAATAGGACAACAATATCTGTACTATAAAATACGAACAATCGAAAAAATAGATAAACTTATTGAGTTTGACAAGCTTACTGAATTGTTTAAGAATGATAACGATTTAAGATTACAATCTCAAATTGAACTTTCACAACTAAAGTCGCATAACTCATATGATTTAGAGAAACTAATTCATGATATTGCTATTGAAAAACCGAATTACACAAAATATCTTATTCCTTTATCCATAACTGCTATAATTTCAATTTTATTGGGTTTTATTAATCCCTTTTTCTTTTTGGTGTTAATTCCTGTTTTTTCATTAAACGCTGTTCTACACTTTAAAAACAAGGACAATATTAATTACTATGTCAGTGCTGTAAATCAACTTAGTTTGGCCCTAGCCGTTAGCAAAAATCTTGCATCTTTTCCAAAAATTAAATCATATTTTACTGATTATTCATTCATACAACAAGTCAATAAAATTGAACTAAAAACTAAATTTATTGGATTTGAAAAGCAATTGACAAATGAATTTGCTGCTTTAGCGTGGTTTGTTGCAGAATTGATAAAAATTCAATTTAACATAGAGTCAATTATTTTTTACCGATTTATTGATGATATTATTAAAAAGAATAAAAGTATTGATAAACTATTTCAATTTATTGGTAAAATTGACTCTGCAATATCAACAGCATCCGTAAAGTCTGGAGATTACCCAACTTGTAATCCGGAATTCAACACCAACAATATAATATTAGTTAAAGATATTTCTCATCCACTAATTGAAAACTGTATTACGAATAATTTTGAATTAAAAGATAGGAGCTTATTGTTAACAGGTTCAAATATGTCAGGAAAAACTACATTTGTTAGAACACTAGCAATAAATAGTCTATTGGCTCAAACCTTAAATTTCTCTTTTGCAAAGGAATTTTCTATTCCTTTTTACAAAATATATTCTTCAATAAGAATAACAGATGATTTATTAAATGATACAAGTTATTATCTCAAAGAAGTTTTAATAATAAAAGATCTTTTAGAAGCATCAAATGATGATGAGCCCTGTTTATTCGTTCTTGATGAGATATTTAAAGGAACAAATACAGTAGAACGGATATCTGGCGGGAAAGCTATCTTATCTTATCTGAACAAAACAAATAATTTTGTGCTTGTTTCAACTCATGATATTGAACTTACAGATTTGCTAAAAGATGAAAAATTTGAACTGTATCATTTCACAGAAAAAGTTGATATTGATGAACTGATTTTTGACCATAAGTTAAAGAAAGGGAAATTAAAAACTCGAAATGCAATAAAAATATTAGAATTGTACGATTATCCGAATGAAATAATTGATGATAGTAGAAAAACGGAAAGGGAAAACTTTAGCTAATAACTAGTATATTTAATTGTTGTAATCAATTTAAAAGGAAAATATCATCGTTGAAATTCAACAACAAAATCATACCAAAAAAGTTAGCAGGTATTAAAAATATTAAGACTATGAATAATAAAAGAATTTATTTTATTTTTCTCTCAATCATTGTGCTTAATTCCTGTATTGAGAATAAATCAACATTCCCATCTGAGGAAAGCGTACATCAACTAATGAATGAGGCCCTTCAGAAAAGTGACTTACCTGCTGTGGTTGCCATTGCCATTGATAAAAAAGGAGAAAAGGTAATTTATAACTACGGCAAAGCGATATGGAGCGAAGATGTGGAAGTAACACAAGAACACATATTCAGGATTTGGTCAATGACCAAACTTGTTACTAGTATTGCAGCCATGCAATGTGTAGAAAATGGGATAATAGGTCTGGACAATGATTTGTGTGATATTATGCCTGAGATGACCGATATTCCAATACTGTCCAATGGTAAATTAATTAAGCCTAAAAACAAAATAACGCTTCGTCATCTTTTGACACATACATCTGGATTTGGATATTCGGGAATGACAGTCGAAGAAGGGAATTATAATAAAGAGAATTGGGATTACAGTGACTCGCCAAGACACTTTGAAAGTGGTACTAATTTTCTATATGGAACTAGTACGGACTGGGTGGGTAAATTGGTTGAGAAAATTAGCGGTATGGACCTTGAAGTATACTTTAGAAAGAATATAACCGGACCCCTGAAAATGGGCAGAACATTTTTTAATGTACCAGATTCGCTCCATTCATTGATTGTCTCCTACGGACACAGAGGCGACCGTGGTGAAAAAGAATTAGAAGAATTACCAAACAGGGTTCCTACCAATAAGGCAACCGTTTTGAGTGGAGGTGGCGGACTGTTTTCCACTCCTTCAGATTATACCAAGCTATTGCAATGTATTTTGAATTATGGTGCCTATGAAGGAGGAAGAATTTTAAGCAAGGCTACAATCGAAGAAATGATTCAAAATCAGGTTGGTGATATCAATCTCAGCCCGCAGGACAGGCATTTCAATCCAGGTGTATGCTGTAATTTTAATGGTCTTATGGACGAAAATTCAAAATGGGGTTTAGCATTTATGATAGATAATAATTCTAAAGAATATGGACGGCAAGATGGAACTGTGACATGGGGCGGATTGATGAATACTTACTTCTATATTGATTTCAAATCAGGAATTGCTGCGAGTATTTATACCCAACATTTACCATTTAACAATTATCAAACTACATCATTGTTTGAACAGTTTTCGGAAATAATATTTACAAAAAACTAAAAAAATATAAAGTCATGAAAAAAATAATTGTATTGCTCATTTGTACTTTCTTATCATTTGGAATTAATGCGCAAAGTTTTATTGGAGCTTGGGAAAGGTATCACACTTCTGAAAACGCAGAGAAACTTAAAAGTGTTGTTATTTTTTCTGATGGATACCAAGTGATAACTACTTATGATTTAAAAACAGGTAAGTTTATAAGTTCCAATGGTGGAACCTGGAAATTAATAGGCGATACTATGACAGAAAAAGTAGAATTTGATACAAATAATTCCGAGCGAGTTGGTACAGAAGTAAGCTTTGAAGTGTTTATAAATGATTCCATTATGGGAATCGTTAGTAGTGGGATGAAATTTAAAAGAATCGATAAGGGTGTGCCTGGAAAATTACAAGGCGCATGGTTAATGTCTGGCAGAATAAGAGATGGTGAAACACAATTAAGGGATACAAACAGACCAAGAAAAACTATGAAAATTTTGTCCGGAACACGTTTTCAATGGATAGCTTATAATACAGATACAAAACAATTCATGGGTACGGGAGGTGGAACTTATACAACCACTAACGGAGAATATACCGAAAATATAGAATTCTTTTCAAGGGATGATTCCAAAGCAGGTATTAGTTTAAAATTTAATTATAGCTTAGTTGATGGTAAATGGCACCACTCAGGTTTGTCTAGTAAAGGAGACCCAATCTATGAAATATGGAGCGTAAGGGAATAGTTTTGTGCATTGAATCATCATATAAAGAGTAAAACTAAAAATAACGAAAGGCTAACAAATGTATTTAAAAAATAAGCGAATATGAATACAAAAATATTAATGAGTTCAAGCTCTGTCTTTTTAGCCACATCCGGGGTCATACTTACATTTTTGCCTAATGAAATTATCTCCGACATGGGTATAACACCCAACCCAATATCAACCTTGTCATTCCAATTGTTGGGTGCACTGTATCTGGGTTTCGCAATGTTAAATTGGATGGCAAAAGGATCTTTAATTGGTGGGATTTACAATAAGCCCGTAGCAGTTGGAAATTTTATGCATTTTGGAGTTGGAGCACTTGCTTTGATTAAAATTATTTCTAAAATCCACAATCATTCGGTTATCGTTATTATAATTACAGCTATCTATGCCATTTTCGCAATATTATTTGCATATGTCTTTACAACCAATCCAGTCAAAATAGAAAAGGAGAATAAAGAACAATAATAAACTGAAAAATTAGTGCGTAAGAACCTGCTGCTTTTCATATACAGGACCGTTGGCATCTATTTTGACCCGTCCTGAAATATGTATACACAAAACAACAAGTATATGTATAAAAGTAAATAAAAAAGTATTTATCCTAAACGTTCCTCTAAATTAGAAATGAAAAAAAATATTGCTCTAATAATTTTGTTGATAATTTTAGTTTCTTGTAGATCTGAAAAGAAACAAGTGGCTGAAAAAGAAGTCAAAACTGAAATTTATAAAACAAAAGATTTTGAAATAATCAAACCAATTAAAGACTCAAAGGCTGTATTGATTTTATTTGGTGGATATGGAGAAAACCCTGATGATATTAAAAGAGAATTCAAAATTTTAAATATTGCTAAAAAAAACCTAATAAGTCTGGTTTTAATGAATTACAGTCAAAAACTTTGGCTTGAGGAAAACGAAAAAAACAATTTAGCAAAACTTCTACAAAACACTTTAGAGAAGTACGGACTAAATAACAAAGATATTTATATTGGTGGATTTTCAAGTGGCGGAATTATAAGTTTACATATCAGTAATTTCATCATGGGAGCACGACAATTTTATATAGAACCTAAAGGAGTTTTTATTGTTGATTCACCCATTGATTTACTCGAATTACATAAAGCTTCCATGAAAAATATATCCAGAAATTTTTCAGATATATCGGTACAAGAAAGCAATTGGCTTATAAATACCTTGGAAAACAAATTAGGAAATCCTATAAATGGAATTCTGGAATATGAAAAATACTCGGTTTATACTTTAGAAACGAATCATACCGAAAACTTAAACAGACTTAAAAATACTAAAATTCGATTATACACAGAACCTGATATTGAATGGTGGAAAAAAAATAGAATGGCTGATTATGAGCAAATGAATGCATATCACATTAAAATGCTTTCAGAAGCTTTGTATAACCGCGATTTCAAAAAGGTTGAATATATTCCATCTGAAAATAAAGGTTATCGAAATAGCGGAGAAAGACATCCACATAGTTGGTCAATTATAGATAAAGAAGATTTGATTGATTGGATACTCAACAAAGGATAACTGCGAACAAACAAGGTGCATAATTAATTGATCGGATTTTCTATTCGGTTTTTATTTGCTAAATTAGTTGCTTGACCACTCAATTAACCATACACAAACACGTCGTATTACCTTCGGAAACTATGTTAGATGCCGATAATTCGAGGAAGGAATAATACTATAATATGATAATAATAATGAAAGAACCATATCGCTATTTACTGGTATTATCCCTACTAACACTATTTTCCTGTAACAGTTCAAAAACTAATAAGGAATTGAACCCATCGCTGATGCTATGGTATGATCAACCCGCCACGAACTGGACTGAAGCACTTCCAGTTGGAAATGGCCGTTTGGGCGCTATGGTCTACGGTAGTATTGAAAAAGAAGTCATTCAGTTTAACGAAGAAACACTTTGGACCGGACAACCCCATGATTATTCACATGACAGCGCCCATGAAGTATTGAGTGAACTCCGTCAGTTGCTTTGGGATGGAAAACAAAAAGAGGCTCATGAACTGGGCAACGAACGTTTTATGTCACAACCTTTTGGACAGTTTTGTTATCAGCCATTTGGTAATGTATTGCTAGATTTTCCAAAACATAAAAATGTCAACAATTATAAAAGACAACTGGATTTAGAAGATGCCATTTCATCGGTAGGTTATGAAATAGAAGGCGTAAAATATAAACGTGAGGTTTTTGCATCAGAGAGGAATCAGGCAATTGTAATTCACATAGAAACTTCAAAACAGGGCGAATTAAATTTTAATATCGGTTTAGATTCTCCGCACTCAAAATATGAGGTTTCAGTGGAGGGCGATGAAGTTATTCTAAAAGGAAAAGTAAATAATTATCCTAAAGAATTGGATGCACAAAAAAAACCTTATCCTGAGAGTAAACTCACCTTCGAAGCGCGCTTAAAAGTAGTGAATGAGGGGGGCGAATTGGTGATAGAAGAAAATGCAATCAAAGTCATTAATGCTAATAATGCCACCTTGTATCTCGTCGCTGCAAGCAACTTTGTAAACTATCAGGACATCAGTGGAAATCCCGCGGAACTTTGTGAAAAATACCTCAGTAAACTAAATGGTAATTCATATGAAACAATAAAAGATAATCACATAAAAGATTTTCGTAAACTATTTAACCGGGTAGAACTTGATTTGGGAAAATCAATAATTTCAAACCGACCAACCAATGAACGATTGATTTCTTTTAAACAAGATGAAGATCCGAATTTGGTTTCACTTCTTTATCAATATGGAAGATACTTGTTGATTTCATCATCGAGGGCAGGAACGCAGCCAGCCAATTTACAGGGAATCTGGAACGACAAACTATCGCCTCCATGGGATAGTAAATACACCATAAATATCAACACCGAAATGAATTACTGGTTAGCCGAAATGACTAATCTTTCAGAGTTAACAGAGCCATTGACAAAGATGGCAGAAGACCTGGCGGTCACCGGACAAAAAATAGCGAAAGAACATTATAACCTGAATGGCTGGGTCGTACATCATAATACCGATATTTGGCGAGGCGCTGCACCTATTAATAATGCAAATCATGGAATTTGGCCTACTGGGGGAGCATGGTTAAGTCAGAATTTGTGGTGGCATTATCAATATACCAATGACAAAGAATATCTAAAAAACAAAGCTTATCCCATTCTAAAAGAGGCATCAATGTTTTTTGTCGGATACCTGGTTCCCGATCCCGATAATCCAGAATGGTTGGTAAGTGGACCAAGTAATAGCCCAGAAAATCGTGGATTGGTAATGGCACCATCTATGGATCATCAGATTATAAGAAATCTTTTCGCCAACACCATTGAAGCTGCCGAAATACTTGGCGTAGATGCTGATTTTATAAAAATAGTGAAAGAGAAACGCGCTAAGATAGCACCCAATTTAATTGGAAAATACGGGCAATTACAAGAGTGGCTCATTGATCAGGACGACCCTAAAAGTGAGCACCGTCATGTGTCCCATTTATGGGGGCTACATCCAGGCAATGAAATTCATCCTTTGACAACTCCCGATTTAGCCGAAGCATGTAAAGTGACCCTTTCACATCGCGGAGATGGCGGCACTGGTTGGTCCAGGGCATGGAAAATTAATTTTTGGGCAAGACTTTTAGATGGTGATCATTCATTTTTGTTACTTCGGAATTTAATGGTACCATCCATTACTCAGGGAGTTGAAATGAACGATAAAGGTGGCTTGTATCTGAACTTGTTTGATGCGCATCCTCCTTTCCAAATTGATGGGAATTTTGGCGCCACTTCCGGAATTACCGAAATGCTGTTACAATCACATTTGCGGGATAAAAACGGTGACTACTTTCAGGATATTCTTCCTGCACTTCCATCAGCACTTTCCCGGGGTAAGATTTCCGGAATAAAGGGTAGAGGCGCTTTTGAGATATCTATTGAATGGCAAAACGAAATATTGGTTTCTGTGGAGGTTAAATCTCTTGCAGGTAACAATTTAAATTTGAGATACAGAGGGAAATTAATCTCACAAGAAACAATAAAAGGAGAAACGTTATCATTCATCTACGCTGATTTTATATAGATAGTTTGAATAAAAGCAATACAAGAATAAATATAGGTCTTTGGGCAGGTAGTGCTGAATATAATTGAGTACGTCTAATAAAACATATAGCGGTTTGTTAGGTAAGTCTTTAAAATAGAAAATAAGAACTGAAAAGTAACAGCCTAAGACAAACACTGAGGAATTATATTCGATTTAGTGGCTTATTTCAACTATCAGATCGTGGTGGTTTTTTAATACTTAATTTAATCAGCAAAACAGAACTGGGAGTTATATCTAATGCTCAAATATTATTTGAAGGAGAAATGAAATTATAAAAATCAACTTGTTGGATCAATGCAAAATTGAATGTTCCCTGTTTTCTATTGACATACCAGCCATAGACTTAAAGTTATGAGCCTTGGAGAATTAATTCTCAAAAAAATATGAATAAACAATTTCCCGAAATAAATACCGAAAGATTATTACTTCGAAAGTTCATGGACAAGGATATTAATTACGTTTACCGAGGTTTGTCGCATCCTGAGGTAATCAAATATTACGGGATAAGTTTCAACTCTTTAGAAGATACAAAGGTCCAAATGAATTGGTTTGCTGATCTTGAAAAAGAGTCAACCGGTATTTGGTGGGCTATATGTTCAAATGACAATAAAACCTTCTATGGCGGAGGCGGCCTTAATGATTTAAACCATAAGGAATCAAAAGCTGAGATTGGTTTTTGGCTTCTTCCTGAACATTGGGGAAAAGGAATTATGAAAGAAGCAATGCCGCTAATTTTAAGATATGGATTCAATAGTCTTGGTTTGAATAGAATTGAGGGATTTGTCGAAACAAATAATAAGAATTGCAAGAATGCTCTTGAAAAGATTGATTTCAATTACGAGAGGACGATGAAAGATTGTGAAATTAAAAACGGCAAATTAATTAGTCTGGATATTTATTCTAAACTCAAGCAAAATAGTATAAAAAAGGTATGACAAAAATTATGCGGTTACAAATAGCATTTATTGGATTAATATTTTTAGTGATTAGCTGCAAAAAAAAACCGAATGAAGCTAAATCAGATCTCATGACTTTTAATAGTAAAATTGAATTGATTTCGGACAGCATAAAAGTCAATGAAATTGTGGTTAAAAATTTGTTCAAAAGTCAAATATTAGCACACAAAGGAAAGAATTACGATAGTTTAATGATTATTAAAAAAGTATATGAACCTCATAAAGCACTTTGGGACGATTGTTATGGAATGATTTTCGGAGAGGAAAACGCTTCAAAATTTAATACCGCAAATGGAATGGTAGAATGGAACAGAACGCTATATCCAGAAAATAAAGAATTCTTTGACAAAAGAGCGAATGAACTCATAGAAATGAATCTTGATTCAGTCTTAAAAATCAATCTTGAAAAATTTAACAACTTAGTTTCATTTGAACCCAAAGCCATTATAAGCATATTGTTTACACCATTTCAAGGGATTGGATTTGGTGGTTGTAGTAATGAGCAGTTTAGTTTTGAACTTAATAATATGGATTATGATGTTGAATATACTGTTGAAAAAGGGATACCACACGAATTAAATCATTTCGTATATGAGCCATTGAGAGAGAAAGATCCAATGACAGGTACTGCCTTGTTTTTGACTATTGACGAAGGTTTTGCATGTTATTTTACCTGGCTTTTTTTCGATAAAAAAATTACAAAGCATGAAGCAGTAGAAAATATGAATGAGGATGACTGGAATTGGTATCTGAAAAATGAAAAGATGATTTTCACAACTCTTAAACCCTATTTTGGCGACGGATCAGGGGACAATCCATTACTAAGAAACGATAATTACAAAATATTTCCCAATGCGCCTAAAACACTTTATTATTGGTTAGGTTTCAGAATTATTGAGAGTTACGTAGAGAATGACAGTGATAACTCCTGGAAAGATATTTACAAAATGAATGTTAAAGAAGTATTAGATAAAAGTGGCTATGAAAAATACATCAACGGATTAAAATAGCAGCTGCTAAGAAGCAAGAAATAAATAGTTTGACAATTGGAAAAAATAAAATACAGAAATCAACTAGTTAAACCCGCTTTATGCATTGGAACTTCGTAATGAGGATCTAAACAGCAACCCGCCTGCCGGCGTGGCAGGTAAATCAGGGAGTTTTATTGGTTTTAGCATAGCACCGTTATGGTTAAATCAA
>Ga0164313_10005851_pt1 | contig 10864 bp, 9 predicted proteins | sample GuaBasSedimGuay4_FD_113735 | JGI IMG/M metagenome (GOLD analysis project Ga0164313, IMG submission 113735) | Subseafloor sediment microbial communities from Guaymas Basin, Gulf of California, Mexico - Guay4, Core 4569-4, 0-3 cm | ecosystem: Environmental > Aquatic > Marine > Hydrothermal vents >...
CTTCGTATTCATGGCCCAGATATTGGGCCATTACAGATAACGAAATAAGCAAGAATATCGCGGCTGTTGTTATCTTTCTAATCATCATTATTCCTCACGTTTTAACTCGCCCACAGGGCACTCTTTAGCTTGAAATCGAGTATACGCCTGCAAAACGCCCATAATCCTTATATACAAAAACAAATACTCAGACACCCCACCGACAATAGCCCTGTAAAATTATAAGTTTGTTTTATACAAAGCCTTCATTTCATTTACCGAATCAGTGATCAGGGTTCTTAAGATATCCAGATCGATATCATCCAGGCTTTTTACATACAGGCATGATTTCCCCATTTTGTACTTGCCAATTTTATCCAGAAGATGCGAGTAGTTCGTGTAACCCGGCATGATGTAAATCGTAAAATTCTGTTTGCGCGGCGAAAATCCAGTCACGAAATAATCGCCTTCGCGGCCACTGGCATATTTGTAGTGATAAGAGCCAAAACCCACGATACTGCTGCCCCACATTTTGGCACGCTTACCGGTAATCTCCTGCATCATTTTCCTGGCGGTTAAACAGTCCTTTTTACGGCTGCTATTTTCCAGCCCTTCAATGAATTGTTTAACACTTGCCTTATTTTCCTGTGTTTTAAGCGTAGCCATTATAATTTCCGGGCTATATACGTGAAGAATATTTATATTTACTAAGTGGCCTTTAAAAAACTAGCGGCGGAAACAGAGTGATTATTATCTTCTACGACTTTATTCAAACGATTCAATAACGCCCTTAAAAACTGTTTTTCCTTTTTTAATACGCTCAAGCCGGATCGGCGCATAAGCATGCTCGGGCGCGAACCAGAAATAGGTGAGCTTTTCTGAGCCCGGCTTGCCGCGGCTGTATTTGAGGGTATCGATTTCGCCGATGTCGGTGTTGAGCGTTTCCTCGCCTACTTTTTTGTATTCGTAGCGGTCGATATCCCGGCCGGGTTTTAGCTGCAGGAAGGAAAAGGTTTCTTTCCCGGCCTGAACTGAAGCAATGGCTGCTGCCTGCATGATGAGCTGGTCCATGGTCTCTGGGGTGAGCGACTTTTGTTCCTCACCTTTGTTCGATTCGATAATCGCCTGACCGGCATCCCAGTCGTAGCGAATGTTGATATCCTCGTCTTCTTTTTCACTACCGTCATTCAGTTCATAACTGAGTGCCTGAACGCTGCCATCGCTGTTGATCTTAAATTCAGCGCGCTCGGTGACCGGATCAGATGCGACCAGTTTAGCCATGCCTTTGGCGGTGGTGATAGATTGCAGCGTGTAGTGTCCATTGCCATCGGAAGATAGTGCCAGGGTCGAGTCGCCTTTGGCGATACTATAGTTGACCGCGTAAGTGAGTGCGAAAGGTTGCAGTTCTGTCGCACTGGCGGTCAAGGGTAACAGTATTACCAGAAATACTAATCGGTACATCAATTTCATAGTCGGGTTCTTTTATGCCGGATTAAATAGACGGTTTTGGATTTTTACATTCAAGCGCATTGTCAGGATGGGCTCTTTTCCGCCGCCAGTTACTGCGGCCCCTGCCCATTCGCCGTATAGCGTTGACGGCGTCATTGTACCAGATCAGATTTACGCCATTTAATTCAAACTCAAAAGCCTCGGTGATGCTACTATTAGCTCGAATCAGGGCACTTTCTCTAACTATGCGCGATACCCTAATTCGAACCGCCGTGTTCGGATTCATCATCCTATTTACCTCTCAGGCTAAGGCTGAAGAGGCGCACCATCCGCACCACGTGGCCATCGCGTTTGGGGGTGCTGGTCATGCTAGTAAAACATCTGGATTTGTGGGGCTGGATTACGCTTACCGTTTTAAAAATGACCTGGCGGTCTTTTTTTTACCGAAGACGTAAGCGGTGATTTTGAAGTACAGGCCTATGGCATAGGGCTTGGAAAATATTTTGATTCGGGCTGGAAAATTGGTGCGGGACCCGGCGTGGAGAAAAAACTAAAAAGTGGCGAAAAATTGAACCTAGTTCACCTCAGCGGGGGGTATGACTGGCACAAAGGGAATTGGTCGTATGGCCCAATGGCATCGATAGACTTTATCGAACAAAATCACGAGACGTATTATTTGGGCTGGGCGATTGGTTATGGTTTCTAAGCACACCAATCACAACGACAGGCTGATGCGCGAACATAGCCATGGATAATAAAGCACGCGAGCGACGTGCGCTCATACTATCCGCCTTTGGCGCCCTGATCATGGCCGCGCTGGGCTTCGGCTTTGCGGTATTAACCCGTTCAGAGGCACTGATGCTCGATGGTTTATTCTCTTTGTTGGGCTTTGTGATGACGCTTGGCGCGATTCGCATATCAAGACTGGTGTACGAACCTGCAAACATGCAGTTTCAGTTTGGTTTCGCGGGATTTGAGCCCTTATTCAACCTGGTCAAGGGCCTGATAATCATTTTTATCAGCCTGTTGGCGGCCTATTCTTCGGGCCTCGCCATTCAGGAGGGCGGGCGAGAAATTGAAATAGGCTGGGTGCTGGTGTATGCCGTTATCGTTACGATAACCAGTATCATCGTGTATTTATTGTTAAACCGTGCTGCCAGAAAAACGGGTTCGCCCCTGCTGTTGGTTGATGCGAAGAACTGGATGTTAGACGGTGCAATAACCGCTGCGGTGCTGGTGGGGTTTCTGGTGGTTTATTTCGCGCGCGATACGCAGTGGTCGTGGATCCTGCCCTATGCCGATCCGATGGTTGTTTTGATATTGGTAGTCATTAGCTTGCCCGTGCCGTTTCTAATTATTAAGAGCAGCCTAAAAGAACTGTTGCTGGGGGCTCCCGATCTAAAACTACAAAAATCCCTGTGCGAGAAAATGCTGCCGGTCCTCAAGGCAGCGGGATATTCAACGGGCGGCACTCGCCAGGCCAAAACCGGGCGAATGATCTACCTGTATGTCTTTATCCTGCTCGATGAGGCGCAGGCCGACCCGAGCGTCGCGGAGCAAGATGAGTTTCGCCGGCAGCTAACGGCGGAGCTCGGTACACTTTACGCGGATATAGAAGTGGACATCTTTTTCACCCGCGATGAATCATATGGGGGCTCGAATATGGAATTTGTGCCCTTTGAGAATGCTCCGCAATAGGATAGATAAATCATCAAAGTGTTAACGACCCCCAGGCTATACCACTATCAAAATCCGCGCCCATGACATAGTGATAAAACTGCGCACGAGATCGCAACAACTTTTCACCACTATCATCGTACACCAGAGTAACCGAGCCATTCAGTTCATTGCTACCTTCGCCACTAAGCACAAACTCATAAACCAGTTCTTTACCGTCGGCACTTGATGAGGTCGGAATACCCGCCAGTTCAATAATCTGTTCTCTGGTGTGAGTCATTTCCTGGTAGAAATCTGAGATGGGCACCTCAATACGGGTACCCCACAGCGGTAGGCGAGCCCCACATGCGGTGTCGGTAACCAGTGGCTGTTGAGCCGGATCAAATATAGAGAATAGCGGACTTTGCACTGCCACCTGGGCGAGAAATAATTCATCTTCACGCACATCGAACTCGAGCTTTACGGGAATATCAGGCCGATCTGAAATACCTATTTTCTTTAGCATATATGAGGCTTGAAAGCGATTTCCCTCCAGCCCCTGAACTACTGGCGTGATACCGGCAAGAAATTCAATATCTTGATAAAGTAATACGGGTTCTAAAAAGGTGATGCTCATACCCTCTTCGAAAGACATACTAAAATACCTGTCCAGGTCACAAGACTGTTCCTGAACGGTTTGAAGCCTGGTGATCAGGCAACCCTGTAACAACAGCATCGAAATTGCGAGCAGTACAAAGGCCATCGTGCGCAACACGCCTGGCATCATGATAACCTCCGGTTAACGCTTTTCGACCAGGACGGTATAATCATCGGGTTCATTGTGCTTAGTGGCTAACTTTGGAAGTGTAACATGCAGCAAGCCCTTGGTAAGTACAGCATTATATTGAGCGCAGTCAATATGGCCTCTCGAACTTAGCGTTCTTGAGAAACAATCCAGTTGTTCAAGAAACGGGGTTTCACTATATCAATAGAACGCACCTGATGCTCAGTTTGGCATTCCGTAGTGCGTCGTACCGTCAGTCCAGGAAGGCAACAATATCGTGCAGAGCGTTGGGATTGTCCAGGATTCTATGCCCCCAGCCGGGATAAAGAACCACCTTCGAATCATCAAAATCAGACAGGGCTTTGGCCCCATGCCCCATTACGCCATCATCAGCACTAAGGGAATCATTGGCACCAAAATACGGGTCGTCTGAACCCATGATATTGAGCACTTTCGTTGTTTTTCTGTTACCGGCGAGAACCGGCTCCGGGCAGAAGTAGTTGTGTTCACAACTCCAGGCGAGCAAAATTTTAACGCTTGCGTTACCCGGCCATGTTCCAGCGGTCACCGCGCCCTCTGAATTTCCAATCAATATCAACTCGTCTGTATTAACTACCCCCAGTTTACCCAGTCGTTCGATGACATAAGTGAGTTCCGCCCGCCTAAACGCGCGCACGACTTCGTAGGTTTCCGGTGCAGCGGGTGATTCATATCACGGCCGGTTGCCTATTTCGTGTGTCGCTGGTGCAATTAATATCAGGCCAATCTGATCCACCAGGCATTCTGCCAGACGAACCTCGTCTTCAGCATATCTTGAACCTTGCATAAATACGGCGACAGGGTAAGGGGAAGCATCCCCCTGTAACGCCTTGCGCAGGGCACCGCCCATTTCTGACATCCGCCCTCGAGATACCCGGCCCCGGGGCCCCTCTACCGGCAGAAATACCGTTGCGCCCTGAAACGACGCGTGGAAATCATATTGAAGGGTATTGATCGGCACTGGACTTTTCTTTAATACAGCGCCACTTATCCTGTTATGAGGCGCTTCTGGCGTTTAGATTGCCGCGCTTCGCGCGCAATGAGCTTAATTTGTTGGCCCCAATTTTACTGCACAGTACTTAAATTCAGGGATTTTCCCGTAGGGGTCGAGCGCCTCGTTGGTAAGCAGGTTTGCGGCGGCTTCTGTGTAGCAAAAGGGCAGAAATACCTCGCCTCTTTGCATCGCAGTGGTGGCCCTGAGATAAACTTCCAAAGTTCCACGTCGTGACTCGAGAACGATTTTTTGCCCGGCTTCGAAATTCATTTGTGCCAGGTCATCCGGGTGCATATCTACCACTGGATACGGCTCAATTTCATTGAGCACGCTAGCGCGGCGCGTCATCGCGCCGGTATGCCAGTGTTCCAGACGGCGGCCGGTAATGAGCACAAAAGGGAAATCGTCATCGGGTTGTTCATCCGCCGGGATCAGGCGGGCAGGCACCAGCCTCGCCTTGCCATTTTCGGTTGGGAAATTCTCTATAAACACTACCCCCTGGCCCGGATCATTTTCGTCGCGACAGGGATAAGTCACCGAATCCTGCTGCTCAACGCGCTCCCAGGAAATCCCCGAAATGCTCGGCATCAGACTGCGCATTTCTTCATATACCTCGGGCAGGCTTTGATCAAAGGCGCGATGTCCCATGCGAATCGCGATTTGCTGGGTAATCCAGCTATCGGGCCGCGCCTCACCCGGTGGCTCAACCGCCTGCCGGCCTTTTTGTACGCGTCGGTCGGTATTGGTCACGGTTCCGGTTTTCTCGGGCCAGGCGGTGGCGGGCAGCACCACGTCCGCGAAGGCCGCCGTTTCAGTTAGAAAAATATCCTGCACCACCAGGTGTTCCAGTTTAGCCAGTGCGGCACGTGAATCATTGAGGTTCGGGTCTGACATCGCCGGGTTCTCGCCCATAATATACATGCCCTTGATGGTATCGGCATGAATCGCGTGCATGATCTCCACCACGGTTAAGCCGGGATTTGGATCCAGCAGGGTCCCCCAGGCCGCCTCAAATTTTTCGCGCGCAACTTCGTCATCCACGCGCTGATAATCAGGCAGCATCATGGGTATCAGGCCCGCATCCGAGGCGCCCTGCACATTATTTTGCCCGCGCAAGGGATGCAGGCCGGTGCCCGACCGGCCAATTTGGCCGCAAAGCAGGCATAAACTAATCAGGCAACGCGCATTATCTGTACCATGTATATGCTGCGAGACGCCCATGCCCCAGAAAATCATGGCGTTCTTTGCTTGCGCGTACAGGCGCGCGACTTCGCGGATTTTCTCCGCGGGTATTCCGCAAACCGATTGCATATTTTCCGGCGAATAATCGATCACATTTTGTTTGATCAGCTCAAAATCCGTGGTGCGCTGCTGGATAAAATGCTCATCAACCAGCTGCTCTTCGATCACGGTAAATAACATGGCATTCAACAATGCCACGTCAGAATCGGGTTTAAACTGCAGGAAATGATCCGCGGCATTCGCCAGTTCTATGCGCCGCGGGTCGATCACCACCAGCGTTTTACCCGCGAGTTGCTGTTGTTTAATAAAGGTGGCCGCGACGGGATGATTGCCCGTGGTGTTAGAGCCGATCACCAGGATCAGATCAGCATATTGAACATCCTCAATCTGGTTGGAGACCGCACCCGAACCCACGCCTTCGAGCAAGGCTGCTACGCTGGAGGCATGACACAGGCGCGTGCAATGATCAACATTATTATTGCCGAACACCGTGCGCACCAGTTTCTGAAATAAATACGCTTCTTCGTTGCTGCCCTTGGCCGAGCCAAGTCCCGCAAGCGACTCAAAACCCTCATTTTCGCGCAAGGCTAACAAGGCGTCAGCGGCGAAATCCAGTGCTTCATCCCAGCTCACTTCACGAAACATTTTTCCGGGGTCGACGGGATCAAAAAATTCGTTCAAGCCTTTGGGGGCGCCCGTACGGCGAATCAACGGACGTTGCAAGCGCTCTGGGTGGTGAATATAGTCAAAGCCGTACCGCCCCTTTACGCACAGTCGGTTGTTGTTTGCCGGGCCATCGCGGCCTTCAACCTTCATAATGCGCCCGTCTTTGACGTGATACGTCAACAGGCAGCCTACGCCACAATAAGGGCAGACGGAGTTAACCAGCTTATCCGCTTGCACTAAATCGACCCCCCCTTTATTACTCAGGGCCCCGGTCGGGCAGGCCTGAACGCATTCTCCGCAACCCACGCAACGGCTGTCACCCAGAGGATCATTCAGATCAAACACAATCTGTGATTCTCCTCCGCGATGCGCCATACCAATAATATTGTTGACCTGTACTTCACGACAGGCACGAACGCAGCGCGTGCATAAAATGCAGGCATCTGCATGAAAATCTATGGCGGGATGGCTGGTGTCGGCTGGCGTAACCCCTGTCATCTCCGCTCTCCCTGCCCGGGAGTCCGCTCCTTCTTTGTCTTGCCAGTATCGCAGCTCATCGTGGTTTGAGTACACCTGCCTGCTCAGCGTAGATTCAAGCATATCCAGCACCCCTGCTTGCGCGCGCCTGGCGCGTTCTGAATCGGTGCTGACCACCATACCCTCGGTGGGAGCGCGGCGACACGACGGTGCCAGAGTGCGCTCGCCTTCAATCTCTACCATGCAGGCGCGGCAGTTTCCGTCAGCACGTTGGTCCGGGTGATAGCACAGATTCGGCACTTCAAGCTCAAGGCGCTTGCACACATCCAGCAGGCTTTCATCAGCCCCGGCGTTGACCTGCTTACCGTTCAGCTCAAAGCAAATCTCAGGCATCTCTCACCTCATGCAAAAAATATCTGACCACACAACGCAGGGGGTTGGGTGCCGCCTGACCCAGGCCGCAAATCGAGGCATCCTCCATCACGCAGGAAAGCGTTTCCAGCTCTTCAAGTGGCCACACGGATTGGTTCATAATTGCAGAAGCACGCACCGTTCCAACCCGACAAGGCGTACATTGCCCACAGGATTCATGCGCGAAAAAACGCATCGCATTTTGCGCGATATCGCGCGCCCTGTCGTGCCGGGAAAATACAATGACCGCGGCCGAACCAATAAAGCAGCCGTACTTTTGCAAGGTATCAAAATCCAGGGGTTCATCCCCCAGCGAAGCCGGCAAAATTCCGCCTGAAGCACCGCCGGGTAAATAGCCATAAAACTCGTGTCCATCCAGCATGCCACCCGCGTAATTTTCAATCAGTTCACGTACGGTGGTACCGGCCGGCGCCAGGTATACCCCGGGGTTTTTGACCCGCCCACTTAAAGAATAACGGCGCAACCCGCTGCGCCCGTGTGCGCCATGGCTTTTATACCAGTCGGCGCCATTTCTCAGTATTTCCGGTACCCACATCAGGGTTTCAGCATTGTGCTCCAGGGTTGGTAAGCCGTACAAACCCCGTTCAGCAATGAAGGGGGGGCGCTGGCGAGGCAGGCCTCGTTTACCTTCAATGGATTCGAGCATCGCTGATTCTTCGCCACAGATATAGGCGCCAGCACCACGGCGAAGCTGCATCTCCAGTAGTGGAAAATCGGCCCATTCACGCAATGCTTTTATTTCTGCTCGCAACGATGCAAGAATCGCCGGGTACTCGTCCCGCACATATAAAACGCAGCGCTCGCTTTCTATCGCCCAGGCAGCAATCAACAAGCCCTCGAGCAAGGCATGCGGTTGCTGCTCCAGTTCGTGGCGATCTTTAAAGGTGCCCGGTTCGCCTTCGTCAATATTAACCGCGATCCAGCGCGGCCTTTGCTGTTCACTCAGGATTCGCCATTTTCGCCCGACGGGAAAACCCGCGCCCCCCAGGCCGCGCAAATTTGCGTCTTCCAGTGCTTGAATGACTTCCTCGGCCGAATGCTCGCCCGCCAGGCAAGCCCGGTAGAATTCATAACCGCCCTCTTTAAGATAGTCCTGCAGCGCTGCAGGCAGCGCTGGGCAACCATGCTGCTTTGCTTCGATCGCCTGCTCAATGCGCTGTGCGTTGGCGCAGGGCACCGGCTGCTGTCCTACCACGGCAACCGGAGCCGTATCACAGCGCCCGACACACGGTACGCGCTGTAGCCTCACGCGCCCGGGCAGTGTGCTGGCCTCCAGCGTTTCAATTAATTGTTCAGCACCAGCCAGCATACAAGAGATCGAATCACATACGCGCAGTGTGAGCGGGAGAGGGCTTTCCTCATCATTTTCAATCACATCAAAATGATGATAGAACGATGCCACTTCATAAACTTCGACCGGTGCGATGCCCATCCACTCTGCCAAAGCAAGCAGGTGCGCCATGCGCAGGCAGCCGTACTGATCCTGGATTAAGTGCAGAAACTCAATCAGTAGATCGCGCTGGGGTAATTCGTCTTGCAACAGAGACGCTATCTCGATCCCGGCCTGTGGGTCGAGCGACCGGCCTTTGGGCCGCCAGAATTTATTACGTTTGGCCTTGTTTTTACTCATGGCGCAATCCTACACGCCCGTAACAATATGAAAACAGTGATGTCGCATTTATACAAGTGGGCGCCAGATATGAACCCGCGACGCGGCTGAGTATAAACAGGGCGCATCTATTTCATTTTACATAGTATAAAAGCGGTAATGTCTGCCCCTCAAACAACCCGGAGCTTTCGCTATGCCAACAGAACAGCATATTAATCCCCTGTCAGATATTGAAATCGCGCGTCAGGCGGACATGCGGCCCATTCAGGATATCGCTGACAAGCTTGGCATCGATGAAGAGCACGTGTTTCCCTACGGAAAACATCGCGCCAAAATTGAGCGGGAATACCTCGAATCTTTAAATGATCGTCCAGACGGCAAACTCATCCTGGTGGCGGGAATCACCCCGACGGCGGCCGGCGAAGGCAAGACCACCACCTCGGTCGGTCTGGGCGATGCACTCACGCGTATTGGGAAAGATGCCGTGATCTGCCTGCGCGAACCTTCGCTTGGCCCCTGTTTTGGCATGAAGGGCGGCGCGGCGGGCGGCGGTTACGCCCAGGTGGTGCCCATGGAGCAAATCAATCTGCATTTTAACGGCGATTTTCACGCCATCAGTGCTGCGCATAACCTGCTGTCTGCCATGCTTGACAACCATATTTACTGGGGCAATGAATTGGAAATCGACAGCCGCCGGATTAGCTGGGGGCGCGTGGTCGATATGAATGATCGCGCACTGCGCGAGATTACCAACGGCCTGGGCGGCACGGTCAATGGCTTCCCGCGCACCGATCACTATGATATTACCGTGGCCTCGGAAGTCATGGCTATTTTCTGCCTGGCCAATGATCTCAAAGACCTGCAGCGCCGGCTAGGCGATATTATCGTCGCCTATACGCGTAAAGGAAAACCCGTATCCGCACGCGACCTGAAGGCGGATGGCGCCATGACCACGCTACTCAAGGATGCGATCCAACCCAATCTGGTTCAGACCATGGAAGGCACGCCGTGTTTTATACACGGCGGCCCCTTCGCCAATATCGCGCACGGCTGTAACTCGGTGATCGCCACCCGGGCCGCGCTAAAGCACGCGGATTATGTCATCACCGAGGCGGGCTTTGGCGCCGATCTCGGTGCGGAGAAATTTTTTGATATCAAGATGCGCAAATCCGGTTTAAGGCCGGATGCGGCGGTCATCGTAGCGACAATACGCGCCCTGAAAATGCACGGTGGCGTGGCAACAAAAGATCTGGGTGAAGAAAACCTCGAAGCCCTCGAAACCGGCTTTTCCAACCTCAAGCGTCATGTAAGCAATACACGTAAATTCGGTGTACCGGTTCTGGTGGCACTCAACCGTTTCAACGCGGATACCGAGGCCGAGCGCGAATTATTGCTCTCACTGTGTGACAAAAGTGGCATCAAGGCGATTGAATCTGATCACTGGGCGATGGGCAGTGAGGGCAGTGAAGCACTCGGGCAGGCCGTGGTCAAAATGATTGATGAAGAGCCCTGTGAATTTGAGTTCCTGTACAACACA
>Ga0164313_10005852_pt1 | contig 10864 bp, 6 predicted proteins | sample GuaBasSedimGuay4_FD_113735 | JGI IMG/M metagenome (GOLD analysis project Ga0164313, IMG submission 113735) | Subseafloor sediment microbial communities from Guaymas Basin, Gulf of California, Mexico - Guay4, Core 4569-4, 0-3 cm | ecosystem: Environmental > Aquatic > Marine > Hydrothermal vents >...
ATTAATTGATAAGATTGAATCTGATTTAGATAAGATAATGAAGAAGAATGATAATGGTATTGCCTTACATGTGCATACATTTATTGCTTCTCATCTTTCTAAAGGGATTAAATCGATTCAATTTGAGTGGTTTTTGAAATATAAAAAGTGGATCAAAATAATTCCTAGAGATGCTTTTCCATATCTTAAATATCAATTTTATAATAAGAATGATAAGTTAATAAGGTAAGTATTATATCATAAAAGCCTGCTAAATATTTTTTAGCAGGCTTTTTTTATGGCCAATAATAAGCTTTTTAGTAAGATCTAGTTAAATAGTGTCTGCAAGAAAACTAATTATTTTTCAAGTCTTTGATAAGAAAACGTCAAAGACGAGCCTGCCCGCCGGCAAAGGCAGGGCTTTCGAAGTTTTGAAAATCAAGGAGTTCACTTTCGTGAATAACTGTTTTTAAAACGAGAGTAACGAAGTATTTGGCGTTTTCTTGCAAAGACTAAATAACAATTAAGGCAATAGGTAAAGTGTAAGAAACGGATACCGATCTTCCTCTTTGTTTCCCCGGAGTCATTTGTGGAAGTAGGTTAACAACCCTAATTGCTTCTTTTTCTAACCTTTTATGGGGACCTCTCGCTCTGGCATCAGAAACATTTCCATTTTTGTCTATCTTAAACATAACAAAAACTTTTTTCTTTCCGGGTGACAATCCAAGTTCCTGTGGAAGATTCGTGTTATAGGTTTTATTAACATGTATTCTGATCTTATCTTGTAAACATTTTCTTTTTTGTTCTTTTGACCCAACACAACCCGGGTATACCGGTACTTCTTCCACAATAGCAAAGGGGACATTTTCAACTAGTTCCTCTTCTTCAACCTCTTCAATGTTTTCAATTTCAACAAATTCAACTGCCTCAGTTTCATCAGTCTCTGTGGTTTCCAACACAGTTTCTTCAATCTCCTCTAAATCATCAACTATAAGAATCTTCTCAGGAGCCGGAGGAGGGGGAGGAGGTGGCTTAATCTCAATAATTCTCTCTGTAATTGGAATATCCACAGTCTCTTCATCCTGGAGATCTACCATATTCATTTCACTAACATATCTATCAAAACTCTTCCATTCAATTGATAGGTAAACTACAAGTAAAGCTAAAACAAGTCCTAATTGGAAGAAAATTTTACTGTAACTTTCAATTCTAGCTTTTTTTGATTTATTAACTAACATGACCAAATTGTTTTAAATTAACAGGAATAACTAAAGTTACGATTCAATTCAGTTTAAAACAATGACATTTGTCATTATAGTTTATTTTTAGGAAAATATTGAAGGTGGAATCGGGTATAAATAAAAAAAATCCAATCATACGATTGGATTTTTTTATTTTATACTGATATAATTTATTCAACAATTAATGTTATAGGTAATGTATATTTCACACCAACGGGCCTGCCACGTTGCTTACCGGGTGTCATGTTTGGAAGTAATGAGATAACCCTAATAGCTTCCTTTTCAAGACGAGCATGAGGCCCTCTGGCTCTTACATCAACGATCTTTCCTGTTTTGTCAATTTTAAACATAACAAACACTCTTTTCTTACCGGGTGCTAAACCTAAATCACCGGCTAATCCCGTATTGTATTTTTTATTCACATGTTTTTGAATATTAGTAGAAAAGCACTTTTTCTTTTGGGCATTTGTTCCTTTACATCCCGGATAAACAGGTACTTCTTCAATAATTGCAAAAGGCACATCATCTATTTCTTCTTCTTCTTCTATCTCCACTATTTCTTCAACCTCAACAGCCTCAGATTCGTCAGTTTCCGTACTTTCAAGTACAGTTTCTTCTATTTCCTCTTCATCCTCAACTATTTCTATTTTTTCCGGAGCGGGTGGTGGCGGAGGTGGCGGTTTAATTTCCTGAATCCTCTCTGTGATAGGAATTTCTATTTCTTCTTCATCCTCGAAATTGGCCATACCGAGATCGGCAATATTTCGATCAAATGTTTTCCACTCAATGCCAATATAAATTACTAATAATGCAAGTGCTAAACCAAGTAACATAAATTGCTTATTGTGATTTTCCAGATTTGCTTTAGGGTTTTTTTTAACTTCCATGAGTGTAAATTTTAAGAGTTGCTAATTTAAGAAATAAATAAGCACAAAAACAAGTATTATTTTAAAATGCTTTAAACCAACTTATAAATTTGCTCGATAGCAATAGAGCCAGTAAAACACCTACCGTATTGGCAACGACATCGAAAATGTCTCCTGTTCGATAATTCGTTATGCCACCTTGAAGCACTTCAAGAATAATGCCATACATAATCAGTGATAAAATCAGGAGCAGCTTAACATTGAGATCGCCCATTTTTTTTTGCAAAGCTAAAAACCATACAGTGCTCAATGTAAAGTACGCTAGAACATGTAAGATTTTATCACCGGACTTTATTTTCAACCCCAGATTAATTTTAGGAACGGCAGTCAAACTGAGAAAAGCAATTATCAGCGTGGCTATAATAGCGAGCCAAAAAATATTATGCTCCAATAATTTCTTTATACGCTTCAGCATCCAGTAAATCTTCAATTTGCGAATTATCTGCCATTTTAATTTTAATCATCCACCCTTTTCCATAAGGATCGCTGTTAACTGTCTCTGGTGACTCCTCAAGAAACTCATTGAATTCAATTATTTCACCGCTCAATGGCATAAATAAATCAGAAACAGTTTTAACCGCTTCAACACTCCCAAATACTTCATTTTGATCAATGGATTCATCGACAGTATCAATATCAACATAAACAATATCGCCGAGTTCAGTTTGAGCAAAATCTGTAACACCTACGGTTGCAATATTATTTTCAATTTTGATCCATTCGTGATCCTTAGTGTATTTTAAATTTTCAGGTATGTTCATTTTTTTTAATTTAGAGTTAATTTCCAATTATATATCTCAAACTTATTCCTGTATTAATAGATCTCCTGGGATAAGTAGTGGAGATTGCAAAATTAGACTTATTATAATCAAAGTAAAAGGATGTTTGTAAATTTTTATTCAAAGAGTAATCTACGAGAAATTTAATGGAAACTAAATTTTGACCACCCGTAATTTGGTCGTTCTCAAGGTCATCAGTGATTGCATAAGTACGAATAACTGTCAAATTCTTACGTATTCCAATATCACCCTTAAAATTAATGTCACCTCTAAAAGTTGTTGTTTTGTTTCCTGTTTTAAATTTCATGCTAATATTTTTCAACCTATAACCCATTCCAAAAACAATTTCTCTACCTAATATTTCTGTAATGGAATTGTTAGAAACATTTAAGTTTAATGCTTTATCCTTATTATAGGCCGCACGTAAAGAAAACGAATTCTTCATTCTTAAATCAACTTTTAATAAAGGTGAAAATTCCTCAATGAGGTTAACACCAGTATATAATTGTCTGGGATTGAAATTATTTTGAATATCTCTATTGGAATCTCCATAAGGGTCATTGGTGTCATAATTCAAATTATTGGTAAATGAGAGTATAGAATATATAGAACGATAACTATGTTCTAAGGTGAAGCTTCGAAAATTACTTTTTATAAAGGGGATGGAGATTAATCCTTGGTAAGTAATTCTCCAGTTCGGTATTGGCGTATTTCTAATAGCCAGCAAATTAATGCTATTTTCATTTCTGCCTGAATAGGCAGCTATAAATGAAGGTACAACTACATCTTGACTTGTATTCCCAAAACCATCAATAGTACCACCTGTTTCATCCGCTAGTCTTTGGGCAATAATTGGTCTGTACTCTTTAAATTTATCAAAACTATTGTTGTCTCCCAATAATGATGTTCCAAACATAAAATAAGAGATACTGAAATTGCCAATTTCATTTATAGGTGTTTCGTTAAATAAATTGTTTACAACATCCAGTTGTTGCGTTAAACTTTTAGTAAAAGTTCTGTTTCCAAAAAGTTCGATATCTAAATAACGGGCAGGCTTCAGGCTCATGGAGTAGTCCAGTTTGTCATAATGTGATTCACTGTAGTTTTTTGCATAATAGTTCTCACCGACATCTCTTGAAAGTAACCAGCCGTTTTCAAGAGCTTTATTTAAAATGCTCGCCTGGCTACCAAATACGAAACCAAAAGTAGGCGCGATACCTCCCGAGTAATTATTCAATCCTAAAAATCCTGATTCCGGAATATAACCGGGTAAAAAAGTACCGTTATTTTCGGAATATGAAAATCGTATATTCTTTACCATTGTAATAATATCAATACCCACTTTACCAATTTTTTGTCCGGTAGAATTGTTTTTCGGAACCTTTTTCTTATCGCCGGTTACTTCACTATCGTTAGGGTTGTTAGCAACAGCTTTCTTTTTAGTGAATAATTTATCAACACCAATATAACGATACAGTAAATCCAGGTTCATATCTGTTGTAAAGGTGTGAGTATTTGCATTTTGAATGGTATTGCCTATGGAACTTATATTTGATAAAGAGGGAGCTTGCCAGTCGTAATCAGCCGTATAATTATAAGAACCATTGATAAAAGTCAGAACAGGGATTTTATCAAATGGTATATTATAGGTTACATTAAAAGTTTGATGATAATGTTCCGGTCTTCCAATTTGAAAAAAGTTTTCGTGTAGTTGAATGTTTTGACCGTCCAGGTCATCATTGACATAAGTATTAAGTGCTCTAAAAGTAAATTGTATTGATTTTGTAATATTATAGGCCAATAAATAATCCCAATCAAACATATAATTTCTTTGTGTTAAGGTAGGAAGTTGTGGTAACCCCTCTACTAAAGGACGAGCCAGTTGCTCATTGTAATTTCTAATAATGTTCGAATTAACAGATAGGGAAGTTGGTATAAAATTAATGTTGAAATCTTTAACAAACTGCAGATATGGCTTATCAGAAAGAGATTGTGCATTTTTAAAAGGCTCCAGTGATTTTGGTTGGAAGGTGTAATTATAATTGGCAGAAGCTCTTAATTTTTGGTCGACAAATTTTTGGATATTATAGTCTCTATGGTATAGTTCGCTGTATAAATAGGATACAGAAAAATTTTCTATGCCATAAAAATGTGGTTTACGGTCGAATTGAGTTTTGTTTTTTCTGACATTGACCAAATTGATGCTTTTTCGTTTTGTATAATCCAACGCAGCGTCCTTATTGCTTTTATCTTTATCAAATAGTACATCCTGATATTGTGGATCATATTTTGGCAAACTAAATTCTTCTCCATAACTAAAATTTATTGGAATATTTATGCTTGCCTTCTTTGGTAATAATTGTCCAATATTAATATTTGAGATAATTCCATATTGTTTTTTTTCATCTTGACTTCGTTCGTTGACCATTTCATTTAAAGATCCAAATCCCACGGTATGCATGCTTCCAGATAGGGAAATATCAGCAAAATCAGCAAAATTCATATCGGCATTTGCTATTGCGGCCCAACTGGATTTGTCGTCAAAATTGGCAACTCTCAATTCATTATACCAAATTTCCATAGTTTTTGGTGTATTTGTTATGTTTTTGACACCTAACAGGATCGTTCTAATATTTGATAAATTTGGATTTCCTTTAACTCTGATCCTGTACTCTACAGGTTCTCCGGATTCAGGTTTAGGATAAATTACATTTGCGGGTAAGCCCAGGTCAGCTCTTTCTAATTTTAGTTGGCCAAAATCTTTTATTGCGGCATCGATATTATTTTCTTCAGGCCAAATTTCTTCTGCGGTAGTGGAACCAAAGGGTGTAATTTTTAAAGGCATTTCTATTTGGTAATAATTGTCATCGGGATCACTTCCCAATCTGATAATTGCCAATAATTCGTCATCTCTCACTTCAACACTGTTTATAACACTCTCAGCATGAAGAAACATTTTTAAGTTTTTGTACATTCTTATATCGAATGTCGTATTTTTAAAAATAGCTCTTATATCACCGGGCTGTAAATCCGTTACTTTTGCGGTTACAGACTGTTCATTTTGTTGCTGTATGGTTGTAGTACCTTGTAGCCGTTCTCTGGTAATTCCCGGAGGCAGACGATAAGGGATAGGTTCTTTATCTTCATTTTCTTCAATATTAACCACACCTGCCTGAAAGTTTTGATTGTCAATTTGCGTTAGATCTTGAGGAGGATTGATAGCATCATTCAAAGTTCTTCCATATCTTCTCCAATCTCCTCTGACTAATTCCAATTCTCCGAAACGCAATACGACCGGAATGCTAAATTTTGTCAAAAACATCCTCATAAATCTGATCGATGTGAACCCTGACATACCATTGATGATATTTTTAGGGTCTTCCGGTGTTGTGATAGGAATTCTAAACTGATACCAGGTAGAATTTTGCGTACTTCCATCAGCTAGTCTTACCGTAGTCACTCTTTTGTCGAAAATATAATTTTTCCCAACAATAAAATCCTCCTGATTTAAGGATACTTTATATTGATAATAAATTTCACTGTCATTCATCGTCTGATCCTTGTTGAGATCTTCAATATCCGGAAAAGAAGTTGAAGAAGTAGGATAACTTTCTGTTGAATTATTAAGAGTGGGTGAATTTCCTTGGGTTAGATTAAATTCTTTATATCTCGTTAAGATACTGGCGTCTTCTGCATCATAATCTGTACCTCTGAAAAAATGATAGTTATCTGCAGATGGATCAGGACCAAAATCTGCACCGAATTGTTCATATTTACTGCTTTCATCACCATCATTGAGACCATCTAATCCAAGGTCTTGATTAAGCCTGGCTTCATCACTTTCTGTAAAAGAATAAATTAAAGATTGATCGGTTGGAACAGAAGACCATGGTGTTACGTTAACATTGACTCCAGGAATTTGATTCCCATCTGATGGTAATCCATTTTCAAACATTTTTCTTTCATCATCCAAAACATCTTCGGAAATATTTCCGAAATTAAAATATAACTCACCTTTAAAATCATTACTGCCAGGTGGAATTACCGGACCGCCTTCTTCATGGGTTATCGAGTAATTTTCATAAGGATCCATTAACCAGAATTGTACATATTCAATATTGGCCTGTTGGAAATTTGTGGTTGTGAGTGCTCTTGTTATTCCGCCCCATCGTTCTTCCGGATTAGGGTAATTCCCCTCATTATTATAACCATCATCGTAATTATTAGATCCTCTTTCCGACGGGTAATAAGCCAAATCAAAAGTCCTTATAATATTTGATTGTGTTACATCTAAGTCAACTTGAGGAAACAATTCACTAAATAAAACCTCTCTAACTTCAGCTCTGGACAATTCTTCACTATCAATATTTTCAGGCCGCAGTGATGAGCCATAAAATATTCTATCTATATTGTACCATGCAAGTTTTGATCTCTTAGCACCAGATCTTAATTCATCAGGTAATCCCGGAGCCAAATTACCATTGTTAAAATCCAGATCACCAGTTTGCCCTTGTGGTGTGCTCGACATAAACCATTGTTTAGGAGCTTTCATATCCAGGGGAATTTGAGCGGCCTCAAAATCATCTATATACGATGTTGCCTCGCCACCTTGATCAATTCCGGATGGTGTTCCCGGCAACAAATAGGCAAGTTCTGAACGAACGGATAAATACGAAGGAGCATCGGTATCAATATTTGGTAATTTATTTATCCATTTGGTCAGTATTGGTACTTCAGTTCTATAATTTAAATATGCTCCAAAAATTGTATTGTTTACCGGTTCAGAACCATATTGTGCTTTTTGTGTCAAAGGCTTTTCGTTCATATTGATGATGCTACCACCCACGGCTAATTTTTCGGAAAAAACATGCAAAACATCAACCCCCATATATCTACGTCTTTGTTGATTAAACCCGATATTATTTTCGACCGATACTTGTACTGGTACGTCAGAATCAATTAATGCCGGATTAATTATTTGAACATTACCGATGTTATAATCAACCACATAATCAATCCCTTCTATCAATTCCCTACCACCGGAGGTTACTACCACAGAACCCCTTGGTATATTAAAGGCTCCCAATGGAATACCGGTAGCTCCCTCAGATTTAAAATAACCTTTTATAAAATATTTATCTTTTTGCTGGAATTGATTTTGGGCCTCATCTATTGTTCGATCATATAATTCATTGAACACGTAGATATCATCTTCCGGTAATAACTGGTCATCCAGATCTTTCCCAAATGGTTCAATAGTCGGAAAAATCAAATACCCCTTCTGTGGTCTTATGGTAATGCCTTCAACAAAATCAAAATAACCATCACCATCAAGAGAGATATTGTTATTTTGATCCAACCTGTCCAGACGCATTAAATTTAAAATAGTTCTGTCATTTATGTTTGGCGTTTTTGCATTTTGAAGCATATTTATGGGTTCCCCAGTTTCGTCGTCCTGGTACAGTAATGCCAAACGAAAGCCATCTTTTTGTATTTGAAAGGCCCCGGGAATTTGATAAACATTCTTCATCATCAAATTCCATAATGGAATACTGGTATTTATAATTTCACTTCTCAGTAATTTCACTACCAGGTTGTCAGGAGCAACGATACCATCGCTCGAGAACTCACCAACTTTGAAAACATTTGATCCTTCTGTATACTCATAGGCTACGGCAAGTACATCACTTTCTGCCAGTCTGCGATTCATAGAGATATATCCTAATTGAGCATTCATTGTAAAATCAATTCCCTCGATCAGTTTGATCGCATTTTCCAACACAGCATAATCTCTCCCCTGACTCATATTATATGGAGCAAGTGCCTGTTTTACAGTTGAAATATCACGAATGGGGTTGTTTAGAGTTAGCAGGTCATTTAAATTATTTGCTTCATTAGAAGGATCTTGTTCTCCCGGATTTGGAATTACATTGGCCGGTCCGATATTTACCGGATTATTCTCAGCTAAATCAGCCAGAGCTACAATATTTCGTGTATTTTGTGTGGTTGAGTTTCTATTGATAATCCATATTTCGATCTGGGAAATATTTGTAGAACTGTTTATAAGAGGAAAATTGACTAATGCATTATTGTAATTGTCTCTAAATTTCTGTGCAAGAAAATAGTGCCTGTTGGTGTCATAATTACTCGCCCTAAAATCAAATTCAGTTATTCCCGACCCTCCCTGGGCGGCAACGGTTCTAATTTCAGAGCGTTGTTGAGAAAAGATTCCTGTAACCGATGTTTTGCCAAATTGCAATTCAACCTTAGCTCCGAATAAGTTTTGTGCTCCCGATATCAGTGAATTTCTGAGGGGCATGGATACGTTACCAACTTCAATTTTACGAATGATATCATCTTCGGTTGGCGTATATTCAATTTTGACCATATTTTGAAAGTTAAATGTAGATTGGGTATCAAAATTTGCTGATACTTTTAATCTTTGCCCAACTTTCGCATTGAGACTTACACTAATTTCCTGATCAAAATCAAAGGTGGTACTCTGCCTGTTTTCTTCAGACAATTGTGGGTTTTCAACTTTTTGGCTGATGATTCCCATTTTGATCAAAATAGAACCTTGTGGATTTACTTCAATCGTATTTCCTCCAAAAACAGTTTCAAAAAAATTGGAATTCACATAATATGTTGGTAATAAGTTCTTTTGAGCCTCTGCGCTATTTTTAGTTTTGCCACTTATAGCATCTAATTTCAATTTAGAATACTCCAGCATATCACGTTGTAAACGATAGTCTTTATACTCCTCAGAAGTCATGTGGATAGGATGTTTTATATAATAATTTCCAACTTTTTGATAGAGTATATAATTTCCTGTTTCAGGGTCATAAATAACTTCAAGATTTGAAAAATTATTTAAAAAAAGACTTCCGGACTGCGAGTTGTTAAAAGAGTATGGCAGTGGTTGGATTGTGTCTATTGAATTGGAACTTATGGTAGTACCGGAACTTGTTTGATTATTGTTAGAATTTATTTGAGCTGAAAGTACAGCTGTACAAAATAAGAGTACAACGAATATAAAGGGAAGTTTATATTTGTTCTGAATACTGTCTATCAATTTTTACAAGTTTTTAAGCCCTCTTTTTATTAATTCTTCCAGTTTTATATCTGGAGAATCCTTTAAAATAACTTGTATAATATTATCTACTTTTTTTCGTGTAAATCCTAACACTTCTAATGCTGATAACGCTTCATTTTTAATTGTATTGTTAGGAATAGACAATTCTTCAGATATATCGTAAGTTTTTAATATTTTATCTTTTAAATCGACAATAACCCGTTGTGCCGTCTTAATACCAATTCCTTTAACTGATTTTATTTTTTCAACATCTTCTGTGGCGATTGCATGTTGGATTTCTCCTGTAGTCATTGAGGATAGCATGGTCATCGCTGTACTCGGTCCAACGCCTGAAACTGAGATCAATAATTTAAAAATTTCTCTCTCCGTTATCTCCCAAAAACCATATAGAATATGTGCATCCTCACGTATTATCAGATGTGTATGAAGTTTTATGTTTTCCTTGTCAGGTATGTTTGAAAAAGTTTGTAATGATATTGGAAGTATATAACCCAGTCCATTACATTCAATAATGACATTATTTGGATTTTTTTCAACTAATTTTCCTCTAATATGTGTTATCATGAAAATGTGTGCTAAGGTTAACGTACAGGTTATTGTTTTTTAATTTTCTCTCTCTCCTGTGCATCGACTACTGCAATACACACCATGTTGACCATTTCGTCAACACTTGCTCCGAGTTGCAATAAATGTACTGGTTTGTTCAATCCCATAATTATTGGTCCTATAGATTCAACTCCTTTTAATTCTTTCAACAATTTGTAGCTAATATTTGCCGATTCCAAATTTGGATAAATTAAACCATTTACTTTTTTATCTTTTAAGGTTGAGAAAGGGAATTTCTCC
>Ga0164313_10005853_pt1 | contig 10864 bp, 9 predicted proteins | sample GuaBasSedimGuay4_FD_113735 | JGI IMG/M metagenome (GOLD analysis project Ga0164313, IMG submission 113735) | Subseafloor sediment microbial communities from Guaymas Basin, Gulf of California, Mexico - Guay4, Core 4569-4, 0-3 cm | ecosystem: Environmental > Aquatic > Marine > Hydrothermal vents >...
CGGCGGGACCAGCGGACACGACAGGACGGTTGCACCGGCGCCATCAACAAAATCGACGGTGAGCGTGAGGTTGTAGTTGCCGGTGAGGGGGTCCGTGCCGCCGGTGAAGACCGCAGTCCAAACCGCGCTGCTGCTCGGTGTCATGGGCAAGAATGAGCCCGTGCTCTCGTTGATCGGTGAGCCGCTCGGGCCTGCAAAGTACATTTGGGACGACCCGGGAATCCAGAAAAGCCCGTCCGCCACCTGACCCGGCGGGGTGGTGTTCCAATTCAGTTGGGTGCCTTTCAGCATGGTCGACCAGACCGGGTTCGCATTGTTGACGGTCGCGCTCAGGGTGTTGCCGGAGATCGACAGAGCGGTGATGGAGAGCTCGGAGCAGTCATTTGCCGGCGGAGTGCGCGGCGTCGAGGTCGCGGTGGCGGTCGGGGTCGATGTTTGCGTCGGCGTCGGGGTCTCGGTCGGCGTCAAGGTGTGCGTGAGGGTCGCGGTGTGGGTCAGGGTTGGGGTGGGCGTGATCGTGGGGGTCGGGGTCGGCAGGAGGTCGTTGCAGACGCGCGACCTCTGCTGCTCCACCGGGTCGACCCAGAGCACCCAATCGTTCGCAGGGTTGCCATCGGGGTCCTGGTCGTCGGCGCCACCGTCGTAGTTGTCGACGCCAAAATCGCCGACCCACTCGTTGCCGACCAGGGTCTCGTCGCCGCTCGCGGGCACGCCGTCGGGGTCGGTGATACCGAGGGGGTGGTTGGGGTTGCCGGCGACGGTCTCGGGCATCTCGAGCTTCACCCGGCGCATGAGCTGGCGGGTCTCATCGCTGGCGGGGACAGGCTCGAGCCATCTCGATCTGCAGGCGCCGGGGTCATCGGGGATATCGTCGTCGTCGGCATCCCAGAAGTCGTCGATGGGGTCGCAGCGCTCGAAGTCGTAAGCCCAGGTCTCGGGAATCAGGACGCCGCCGAGATCGCGCTCGCCGAGAGTGTAGAAGGGGAAGACGAAGCGGGGCGCATACCCGTCCGAGCACACCAACGAGCCGTCCCGCGGGTCTCTGAAACAGGTGCCGAAGTAGATCGGCAGGCGATCGAAGGGCATGGTGTAGTCCACATCGAAGGCGCGGATCGGACCGAAGCGGTCGGGCGGCGTGGTCGCCGCCGGGTCGAACCAGGGTGTGTAGCCGATGAGAGCATCCTTCAGGATGCCGGCGGGGTTGGGGAGCAGCTCGCCGCCGAGCCGCTCGTTGTAGCCGATACGGTAGGCGTATTGGGGCTCGATCAGCCGGAAGTGGTCGGCGCCCTTCGCCTCATACACCCAGTGCTTCCGGGGCACGGCGTTGATCGCGCCGACGCCGAGGGATGGCTCGGGCAATGCCTGGGCGTACCAGGCGAGGGCGAAGTTCGCCTCCGTCGAGCCCAGGAAAGTGCCCAGCACCGTCTTGGCGATGCCCAAGCGTGAGTAGGGGTCGTCGCCCGCTCCGGGCAGCATCCCGTAGGGACGGGGCGCGGCAAGGACGCCCCGGGTGACGATCTCGGGGCTGCCGACCATCGACCCCGAGGAGTCGAGGACGAAGAGGATGTTTGGCCGCGCCCGGCGCTCGCGCAGGAAGTCCCGGTCGTCGGCCGTCGCCTGTCCGGCGACACAGAGTGCCAGGACCAGCGCCGGCCATACCGTTCTTCGACTCGTTTTCAGGCTCATGACTGCCCCCTCGACGCGCATATCAGTAACATTGGACGACCGGCACGAACTGCTCTTCCATAAAAGGGAAGGAGGCGACGTCCGCCTCCACCGCCGCGCGGGTCAGACCCGCGAGACCGCCGATTCCCCGTTCGGCGTCACTGCGCAGATGAAAGTGCCGGGTCTGGAATTCCGGAAAAGAAGACGGCACACCGTTGGCAAAAACCGGGGTCGCCGGCTGGGTCTCGCAGAACTGGCTCACGGTGACCGCGAACTGCCCCTTGAGCAGACCCGGCAGGCCCGGGTCGTCGATGAGATTGAAGGTGCCGGGAGCGCTGATCACCCCCTGCTGGATCATGTGGATCTGCAACATGGCGCCCGCGTCAGCCGCGTACAGGGCCTTGGTCACCCAGCGGTCGGTGCCCGCGGCCTGCAGCCCGAGGGAGGTCTGCAGCAAGAGGCCCATTCCGAGAAAGACCAGCACCACGGCCACCAGCAGGGTCAGGATCAGGGCCGAGCCCCGCTCGCCGTCGCGATGCCTCGGGTCCTGGTTGGGCATGGGCTCAGTTAGCATCGTCTCTCCTTCAAAGCATATAGTTGCGCAGCGCCGCCTCGACATCGATGCGCCGCCACTTGGCGGAGCGGTCGAATGTGCCGATGACCATGTCGTGGACGCCGGAGCTGTTGTCGAAGGTGACCGCCGGCTCGGTCCAACCCGGGATCGCAAAGGGCGTACGCCCGAGCACGGTGATGCGCGTGGCGAGCACCCGGTTTCCCACGATCTGGCCGACGGCGGGTGCGGGCAGCCAAACGTCGATCTGGCCGTCATTGTCCTGGTCCACACCCAGCGATACTTGCAGGCCGCCGATGTTGACCGCTACCGGCTGCGGCGTGGCGCCGGCCGCGTCAGCGCGCAGTCGCATCAGAGTGAAATCGGGTCGCACGTAGTAGGTGTAGGACTCGAGGATTCCGACCCGGTAGGTGTTGAAGACCGGCGGGATCGTCGTCCCTGCCGGGTTGAGATCGTCCCACCGGGCGGCGCCGGGTTCAAAATAGATGGTCAGCACCCGGTCGGGGGCGGACCCGGACAAATCCGAGTTCGCGCGCACCTGGCCGACCGCGTACTGGCCCTGGTCCATGTTGCCCATGAAGACGATGCCGCGGCCCTCGAAGAGATCCGAGCCGCTGGAGTACCTGTCGAGGTTGTTGATCAGCACCCCACCCCTGGACTCCTGGACCTCGACGTGATCGGTTCCGGTTGTAACGATATCGGTCCGATTGATGAAGAAGGGAGAGACCTCGAAGAAGCCGCGCACGGTGAGCACGTCGCTGCCGGGTAGCACGGTGACGTTGCCGAACGAGGTGACGACGGTGCCGGTCTGGTTGGAGAGGAGCTCGCCCATCACCCAGGTATCGGTACCGCCGATGTTGGCGGCGAAGGGGAGCACCGCGCCGCCCATCATGCGCGTGGTGCGCATGATGTGATAGGCCCCGAAACGCACGTTCTCCTGGGTGTCCGCGAGGGCGGTCTCGAGCTTCGAAATCTTGGTGGAGGTGTCGAGGAGATTGAGGATGCCGATCATGATGGTCGCGAAGATCGCCGAGGTGACCAGCATCTCGAGCAGGGTGAAGCCGCGGTTTCTCGTATGCATGGTGATCATCCCGGTATCTTCAGGGCCGAGACGGTGAGGACCCGCCGGCCGAGGAGAATTTCCTTGGTCGAAACGACCGTCATCGTGATTCGCTTCAGGTTGGCGGGTTTTAGGGCCGACGGCGCCGGCCATGCGCCCGCGGCTTCGACCCAGTTTTCGACGTGATAATCGTCCACGGTGTATTCGATGGTGATGGTGGGGTTCTCGGTCACCCAGGTGCGCGGCGTGCCTGCGGTGTCGTCGAGGGCGGCGTCTACGAACGTCCGCGCCTGCAGCGCCTCCATCGCCCAGCGCGCCTGTGACGACAGCACCGCGTAGTCGTGGGCGGATGCGTTGACCACCATCGAATGTGAAAACAGCCCGGCGATGCCGAGTGCGACGAAGCTCAGGATCGCGATCGCGATGAGGATCTCGACGAATGAGAACCCGGCCGGCCGGCCGGGGGACCGTGCTTCGTTGCCCATCAGTATCTCCACCACTTCATATCCGTCGTCCACTCACTTTCGACCGGGTTCCACATCTCCTGGAGTATCGTGCCCGCGCCGGCGTTGATTGTGAGGCGTATATCGTTGAACTTGCTGTCGCCGATCACCACCGCCCCGGTGCCGATGCCGACATCTCCGTTGACGTTGGTGATCGCCGTCCCGTTCGGGAGGAAGACGACTCCCAGTTCCGTGCCCGCGAGTCCGAAGAGGTCGAGGCTGCCGGCGCCGTCGGGCGCGAGGGTGATGATGTTGCCGACGGCGTGCCCCACCTTCCACTGCTTGATGATCTCCTCGCCGGCGGACGAGCCATCGCCGTTGTCATCGACCCAGGCAACGAGGGTGGCATCATTCTGTTCCGCATCGTCGTCGAGAATCTTGAGCGCGACCCGGCGGCTGGTCTTGACCGCGTGAATGCGCGAGAACATCACCGCCGTCTGCACCTTCTTTACCTCACTGAGGATGTCCGCCCGCACGATCGATCGTCGCAGGTTGGGCAGGCTGATCCCGACGATCAGGAAGATGAGAACCAGGACCACCATCATCTCGACGAGCGTGAACCCCCGCTCCCCGGATTGACGGCTGCCTACGGTCCGCGAAACTGTTCTTGCACTTTGCATCTTCTCCAGCATGGATCCTCCCCGCGAAGTCCGTCAAGGGCTCCGGCAGTACATTCAAATACCTTTGACAATGAGAATTACACCGGATTGCCGGCGCCGACTCAATTTTCGCCCGGGAGATCAAAGACCCACACGCGGGAGCTCATGTCCGCCAGGAAGAGCCTTTCGCCACTGTGGGCAAGACCGGTGGGGGCGATTCCGGCCGTCGCGAGGTCTATCCGGCGCACCTCTCCGCGCTCCACCAGCCACAGGACGGACGCCGGGGTGTCGGTCACCAGCCAGCGTCCTTCGCCCAGCACCACGACCCGCGGACGCGAGTAAAAATCGCTCCACGCCCCCGGCAGGGCCACCTCCTCGATCACCTGCCCGCTGTGATCAAAGACCTGCAGGCGGTGATTACCGGTGTCGGCGACCAGCAGACGATCGTCGCCGAGCCAGGCCAGCCCGACCGGCTCCACCAGCTCACCCGGTCCGCTGCCCTCGCGGCCGATGATCTGAAGCCGCGGAGTCTCGCCGGAGAAGGTCACCAGCACGATGCGCTTGTGACCGGTGTCTGCGACGGCCAGAGTCCCGTTCGCCGCCACCGCCAGAGCGCGCGGCCCGAACCAACCTCCCTCGGGTTCCGGCAGCGGCCGAATACTGCCGGTGGCAGGGTTGAAGAGCAGCACCCGGTGGTTCCATGTGTCGGCAATCACCAACATTCCGTCCGGCGTCCAGGCCACCGCTTCGGGCTCGTTCAGGGTCTCCGGAATACGGGTTTCCAGGAGCCGACCGTCGGCGCCGAAGAACACCACCTCGCCGAGACCCACGTCGGCCACCGCGAGGGCGCCATCCGGGCCGGATGCGAGCCCGCGAGGCTCCACCAACCAGCCCTCGCCGACCACCTCCGCTGAAGCGACGCCGAGGGCCTCGGCAAGGGCCTCCGGCGCCGGCGCCTCGCGCGGGCCCTCGGCCGGCTCGCCGGTGTGGCGCAGGAGGATGATGTCGGAGGAGCCGATGACGCTCCACGGGACGCGGGTGAAGACGTAGCGCAGCACCTGGCCGAGGCTCGGCCGCTGCGACTCCATCAGCCACCAGGCGCGCAGCGGCACGCGTTCGGCAACGTAGCCGGGTCCGAGCCGGCGGCGAATCTCCCCTTCCTCTTCGGGATTGCAGAAGACCATCGGTGGGCGCATGTCGGGCCCGGGCGTCGACCACCAGGTCGGGGTCTTACGCCAGTACCAGGAGAACGGCCACGCAGCCTCGCCGCCGACCGCTGCAACGGGGTCCACCCCCTCGGCCGCCAGGCGGTAGCCCTCGGCGACCGGCGGCAGCACCTCGGGACAGGTCTGAACGTAGATCAGGGCCTCCACCCTCCGCTGGGCGGGAGTGATCTCGTCGAGGACAAAAGCCGCGGTGACTGAGACAACGATGGTCGCCGCCAGACCGGCGCCGGCAAGTGCTCGGCTCCACCAACGGCCCCGGGGCCCGAAGGTGCGAGCCAGTTGCAACCCGGCCAGAGGTAGGAACGCCCATACCTGGTGGGGCAGGAGCCAGGGGACCTTCTCACCCAGGTAGCAGTACATGCCCACCGACAACAGGGCGAAGAGCAACAACGACCACTCGAGCGTGCGCATGCGCCGGCGACGGCGCAGAGCCCAGGCCAGGGCTGCAATAATCGGCAGGAACTCATAGAGCGCGAGCCGCGGCAGGTAATACCAGGGCGGTCCCGCGACCCGCTCGATGCTGTGCTGCTGCCACCAGTAGGAGATCGCCTTGTAAGGAAAGAACCAGTCACCGGGGAACTTGAATCCGACGGTGTACAACGGCACGGTCACCACCACTGCCGCCGCCACGGCGGTGATCAGGCCCCAGCGGTGGCGGTGTGCCCACTCGAAAGCATCCGGAACCACCCGCCGCAGGCCGGCGCCGGCCGCTATCAGCCCCGCCACCAAGCCGATCAACGCCACGGTGACGTAGGCGTTCTCCTTGGTCGCGAAGGCGAGACCCGTCCACACCCCGGCCCACAGCCAAGCCGAGGAACGCCCGTGGGCCGCCCGCCACACGGCCACCAGCGCCGCCGAGGCCGTCAGCACCTCGAGAATATCCATGCGCAGGAATCGGCCGTAGTAGAGAAAGGACGGCGAGATGGTCACCAGCAACCCCGTCCACCACGCGGCCCGCTCCCCCAACGGCCTGCGCAGACTCCAGGCAACCGCGATCAGGAGGACGCCGGCGAGGGCGATCGGCAGGCGAGCGGTGAAGTCGGAATCGCCGGCGATAGCGAATGTGCCGGCGGTGAGGTAGTAGAGCAACGGACCGTGGTAGGTGGGATCGTAGCGGTAGTTGCCGTTTTTGACCAAGTCGTAGGATGAATGGGCATGGATCGCCTCGTCGTGGTGGAAGGAGCGGGCATCGAGCAGCCACAGATGGAAGAACAGGGAGGCCGCGACCAGCAGCACCCACGGCAGCCATCGTCGCCAGCGACCTCCACAAAAGTCCATGAGGGAAGCTTAGCAAATGCTGGATGCTGGATGCTGGATGCTGGATGCTGGATGCTGGATGCTCCAAGCAGCCTGAATTCGCGTGATGCTCTGTCAAGGGGGATACGGACGGATCTGGTATCCGGCATCTGGTATCCGGCATCCGGTATCTGGTATCCGGTATCTGGTATCCGGATGGGTGGGCGGCTCAGCCCGAGATCAACCCCAGATCGCGGAGAGCATCGAGGATGGCCTCGGGCTCTCCGGGCCGATCGACGACCACCACCGGTACCTCGAGACTCGCCAACCAGGCGTCGGTGTCGGGCGCTCCCTCCGCCACCACCGCCATCGGCGACCATCTTTCCAGGAGGTTGGAAGCGATCTCTCTGGTGGATGCATGACGCACCTCGAGGCCGGCTCCGGCGAGCACCTCCACCGTGCGGGTCGCACGGCGTCCGTCCGGCTGTACGAGCAAAACCCTCGCCTCCGCGCCGAATCCGACCCCGAGGGCCTCGTCCCATTCGACCTCGGCCGCCTCGCCGAGGGGCAGGCGGACGATGAACCGCGCTCCCTCACCAGGCTCAGAACGCACATCCACCTCCCCATCGTGCTCGGAGGCGATGCCGTAGACGACGGCCAGACCGAGGCCCGAACCCCGTCCCTGGCGGCGGAGCGTGAAAAACGGCTCGAACAGGTGCTCCCGAACCTCGGCGGGGATCCCCGGGCCGTCGTCCGCCACCTCGAGCACCGCGCGTCCGGCCGTATGCTCCACCCTCACCGTGATGTGGCCGCCGCGCCCGGCCACCGCGTCACGCGCGTTGAGAACGAGATTGAGGACAAGCCGGCGCAAGGCGACCGCGTCTCCGACCACCGGCACCGGCTCCCCCTCGAGCTCGAAGAGAAGCTCCACACCGTCGCCCAGCAGGTGCCGCAGGACGTTTTCCTGCCGCCGGACCAGCTCCACCAGGTCGATGGCGATCAACGGGGCGCTCCCCCTCTGCGCGAAGAGCAGCAGCTCTCCCACCACCTCCGCACCCTGTTCGGCGAGGTCGCGGATTGCCGACGCAGCCTCGTCGCCGGCCTCCGGTTGTCGCTGTAGCAGCCGCGCGTGCAGCAGGATCCCCGCCAGCAGGTTGTTGAAGTCGTGAGCGACCCCGCTGGCCAAGGTACCCACGGCCCGCATCTTCTCGACATCGCGAAGACGTTCCTCGGCGTGCACCTCCTCGGTCACGTCCCGCACCACCAGGATGGCGTGCTCCAGGCCCTCGGGGAGGCTCAACGAGCACTCGAGGAGGCGGCCGGCGCTCGATCGGCGCCACTGCCGCGGGGCTTCACCGCGCAGCCGCTTCTGCAACTCCTCTTCCACCATCCCGCGGTGGGGTTCGAGGGCGTGGTTGGCGAGGGTGATGGCCCCGGTGTGATCGACCAGGGCCACGCCGTCCATCATGGCGTCGAAGGTCCGGCGCCATTGCTCGCCCATCCGCCGCACGCGGTCGGTGAGATCGTGGATCGCCGCCAGATAGCCGGGCGCCTCTCCGTCCGCGGCCGCACCCACCCGCAGCTCCACCTCGGCACGTTCGCCGTTGGCAAGGTTCCAATAGCCCTCGATCACGGCTTCCTCGCCCTCCTGGATGCGATTCTGGGCGGCGGCAAGCTCATCGAGAGCCGCATCATCCAAATATCCCTGCAACGAACGGCCCACCAACCGGCCGCGGTCTCCCCCGATAAAGGGCTCGGCAGCCGGGTTGGCATCGCGGAGGGCGAGCTGCCCGTCGAGGCGCAGCAGCGGGGTCGGCGAGGCCGCAAAGAGCTCGCGGAACCGGCGTTCGCTGGCCACCAGCGAGCGCCGCTGCTCGGCCAGACGCCGAGCCATGTCTCGAAACGCGCCCGCGAGCTCGCGAACCTCGGCGGTCGTGCCGGGCTCGAGGGGCGGCTCCGTCGCCCGCTCCGGGTCGAAGGACCTCACCCATGCGGCGAGCTCGCGCAGCGGGCGGACCACCCGGCCGACCAGCATCAGACCCACGATGAGGGCCAGGGTGAGGGCGATGCCAAGCCCCGCGAGCAGGCGAATCGCGGCCGCCGCGAGGTAGCGGCGGACCCTTGCCCGGGAGACCAGCAGGGTCACCTCCACGGTGTCTCCCTGCCCCCACGGACCGCGGCCCACATGCACCCGTTCTTCGACCCGCAGCACACTGGCGTCGAGAGCCCCCACCTCCTCGGCCGACGGGCCGAATCGCCACAGAGTCTGCCCGTCCTCGTCACGCACCTCGCCCGCCCGCAGATCCGTCATCGAAAGGATGGCGAGGTACTCTGGGGAGCCCCCCTCGGTCGCGGCAAGGGCGAGGACGCGGGCGAGCAGCTCGGCGCGGGAACGCAGCTCGTTGTCGAGGACCTGCTGTTGGTGCCACAGTACCAGCGCGCTGACCACGACCATGGTGACGATCAGAACCCCGAGCAACCAGAGAAGGAAGCTCCGGCCAAGGGTCATGGGCTGGAGAAGCGGTCGGTTGCCGCCAGGACGGCTCATCAGCTCTCGTGCTCGCCGAGGGTTTCAAGGGGGCGGTCGAGGTCCGCAATGGGGATCTTCTCGATGTGCACCGCCGCCTCCTCTTCGATGGCCTCCTCGATGGTGATCCAATGCTCGGTGTCGGCGGCGGGCGTCATGGCGTCCTCACCCGTCAGAGATCGAAGAACTCCTCCTCGAAAACGTCCGATAGCTGCCGCATGATGCCGGCCGACAGACCGGCCGTGATGCCCGCCATGATGGAGGCCCCCTTGGTACGGCCCACCAGATAACCCACCAGTCCCACCGAGGCCACGGAGAGCATGGGGTGGCGCCCGACGGTCTCCCGCCAGTCGATCGACTGCGGGACGAGAGAATCGAGGATCGTGTCAGCGTTGATGCCACGGCCGCCGATTTGATCTTGGATCAGATCATCGTCAACAATATCGAGATCGGGCGCGTCGGCTTTCGGCTCTTCCATCTGCTCAAACCCCCAATCCCGGTCTTCTTACCGGGTTTCTACTGCGGGCGGCGAATGGCAGCCATCTGTCGTGTTTTTCGCAAATCGTACTCCTCAACGTAGTGCGACTACGCCTGCGTCGCCCAATTCGCGAAAAACCCAACATCTGACTACCCTTCGCCATCCTCGCTACGAAACCCGGTAAGAAGACCGGGATAGAACTCAGTCGCGCGGCCGGGTGGCATATCCGACGACAAAGCCGACGGCAAGCGCGATGAGTATCGACTTGCCCGGGTTTTCCCGGACGTACTCCACCACCTGATCACCCTTCTCCTTGAAGTCCATCTCGGCGACGCGGTCCTTGGCCCGGCCGTAGAGGTCCTTCGCCTTCTCCGAAAGCTCCTCGTACTGCTCCTTGGACTTGCCATAGAGAACCTCGGCCTGCTCACGCGTCTTGGCCGCTAACGAGGCCGTGCTCTCGCGCGCCTCGGCGAGGTACTTCTTGGCGTCTTCGAGGTAAACCTGGGCTCGCTCCGCGGCGGCCTCGACCGTTCCCCTGGCCTTGCCGTAGGCCCCCTGCATCGTGACCTTCGCGCTTTCCATCGACTTCTGAGCCTTGGCCAAGGAGGCCTTGACCTCGCCGAGCCCACCCTTCGCCTCGTCCACCACCTCTTCGATAGCGTCGTCGACGCTCTTCTTTTTCTGTACCATGATCAACCTCCTCAGGACAGAACATCATACATTCTACGGAAAGGACCGCATTCCGTCCACCGAATTATTCCCTTCGCGCCCTCCGGGCTCGAAGGGAATAATTCGGTGGACGGAAAATTCGCTGGGGATGGCGCGCATACCGTGACCGCAGTAAGATTCCCGGCGGAGGTCCAATGAAAATCACCGTGCTCGGAGCCGGTCGTTGCGTCACCGGGTCGAAGTATCTGCTTGCATGGAAGAACTTCCACGCCCTGGTCGATTGTGGCCTTTTCCAGGGACCGGCAGCGAACCGGCGCCTCAACTGGAAGC
>Ga0164313_10005854_pt1 | contig 10863 bp, 8 predicted proteins | sample GuaBasSedimGuay4_FD_113735 | JGI IMG/M metagenome (GOLD analysis project Ga0164313, IMG submission 113735) | Subseafloor sediment microbial communities from Guaymas Basin, Gulf of California, Mexico - Guay4, Core 4569-4, 0-3 cm | ecosystem: Environmental > Aquatic > Marine > Hydrothermal vents >...
ATCTTTAATGCTTCTTTGTAAATTTTCAAAATGAATTCACCCCAATTTTCCGATTTATTATTAAAAGATTTCCCGCATATCCCTACAAATAAGCAAGGTAGCACTTTGCACCTGCTAGCTGATTTTGTATTAAGTGAAAATAATAACGAAGTGTTTTTATTGAAGGGATATGCAGGAACTGGAAAAACAACAATAATTGGAACTTTAGTTAAAAATATATGGAAAATAAAGCAAACCGTTGTTTTACTTGCTCCAACGGGAAGAGCAGCAAAGGTGATTAGTAATTATTCACAAAAAGAAGCTTTTACGATTCATAAGAAAATATATTATCCAAAAGCTCAAAAAGGAGGAGGAGTCACTTTTACTTTACAAAAAAACAAACATCGAAACACAATCTTTATTGTTGATGAAGCTTCTATGATTCCAGATATTAATCAAGAATCTAGACTTTTTGAAAATGGATCACTTTTAGACGATTTGATGCAATACGTTTATGGAGGCTTTAATTGTAAATTATTGTTAATTGGAGATAGTGCTCAATTGCCCCCTGTAAAATTGGATATAAGCCCTGCATTGGATAGGCATACACTTGAAAATTATTATAATAAGGATGTTAAAGCAATAGAGTTAGATGAAGTCGTTAGACAGCAAAAAGATAGTGGAATATTAGTCAATGCAACCAAAATAAGAAGTCAATTGGATGAAGGCTTTTATGAAAACTTCAAATTTCAGGAAACAAATTTCAAAGATGTAGTGCGTCCTTTTGATGGGCAAGAATTAATGGACGCGATCAATGAATCGTATTCTAATTTAGGTAATGAAGAAACAGTATTTATTGTACGTTCAAACAAAAGAGCAAATTTATACAATCAAAATATTAGGAGTAGAATTCTATTTCAGGAACAGGAATTAGCGGCCGGGGATTATTTGATGGTCGTAAAGAATAATTATTATTGGCTTGAGACCAACAGTGATGCTGGATTTATAGCCAATGGGGATATTATTGAGATTTTAGAGATTTTTAGTATTAAGGAATTATATGGATTTCGTTTTGCACAAGTACATGTTCGTTTGATAGATTACCCAAAAATGAATCCTTTTGAAACCGTTTTGCTTCTGGATACATTATCTTCAGAAACACCTTCATTGTCTTATGAAGACTCCAATAGACTCTATCAAGAAGTCATGAAAGATTATGAATCCCTAAAGTCAAATTATAAAAAATTCCTTGCTATTAAGAAGAACGTTTATTTTAATTCATTACAAGTAAAATTTTCTTATGCTATTACCTGCCATAAATCACAGGGAGGTCAGTGGGATACTGTTTTTGTAGAGCAACCCTATCTTCCTAATGGTATCGATAAAGAATATTTGCGATGGTTATATACTGCCATTACAAGGGCATAAGACAAATTGTATCTGATTGGATTTAAAGATGACTTTTTTGAAGACGAAGCCCACACAGTTTATGATAATTAGTACTGACTAAGGCTTAAAACAGGGAAAGTTAAAAATTTTGAAAGCTTCAATAAAAGAAATCGCTCATGTCTATAATCTTCCTTATTTTTGGTGCTATTTTAGTATTTGTTTTGTAAAAAAAAAGCAACCTTATATAATTCCATTCATCTAACATAAAATAGATTATTAAAGAATGAAGATTATTGCAATGATTCCTGCCCGTTATGAGGCGTCCCGTTTTCCAGGGAAATTAATGAAAGATCTTGACGGTAAGCCTGTGATCGTACGCACTTACGAAGCTGCAATAGCGACCGCTCTTTTTGATGAGGTCTATGTGGTTACAGATAGTGAGATCATCTTCAAGGAAATTGAAAAATGCGGAGGTAAGGCTATCATGAGTACAAAGGAACATGAATGTGGGAGTGATCGCATAGCGGAAGCTGTTGAAAATATGGATGTCGATATCGTTGTAAATGTGCAAGGTGACGAGCCGTTTACAAGTAAAGAGGGCTTAGAGAAAGTACTTCAGGTCTATAATGGAAATGATGCTCACAAAATTGATCTTGCATCTCTCATGACAGAAATACATGATTGGGAAGAAATAAATGATCCGAATTGTGTAAAGGTGATTGTTGATAAAGAAAATTTTGCTATCTATTTTTCTCGTTCTCCAATTCCTTTTCAACGAGATGAAAAAGCCAATGTTAGTTATTATAAGCATAAAGGTATCTATGCCTTTAGAAAAGAGGCATTGATGGAATTTTATCGTTTGCCAAAAGGTTCACTTGAGGCTGCAGAAAAAATTGAATGTATACGCTATTTGGAATATGGAAAAAATATTAAAATGGCTATTTCAAATTCAAAAGGGATTGAAATTGACACTCCTGAAGATCTATTGAAAGCAAATCAATTTTTAAGACATGGGGAAGATTATGACTTTAGCATAACTAAAGAACGCGATAAAAAAATTGAACCCAATAGTATGTGCCGTAATTTTCCTATGGTTCCAAAAGTTGTTTTTGGTGAAGGATGTTTCACTCAACTTGCTGTGATACTGGATGCTAAGCGTAAAAGCAATGCTCCCTTTATTTTCTTATTGGATGATGTTTTTGAAAACAACCATGCGATTTTAGATAAAGTTGAACTTAAAAATAATGACAAACTGCTATTTATATCTACAGAAAAAGAGCCAAAAACAGATCAGATAGATAGGATGGTTGCTGAACTTAAATCAGAGTTCAATCTGTTACCCTCAGGAATAATTGGTATTGGTGGTGGCTCAATAATGGATATAGCAAAGGCTGTTGCTATTTTAATGACAAATAAAGGTAATGCCGCTGATTATCAGGGGTGGGATTTAGTTAAAAACAAAGCGATCTATCATGTAGGTATACCAACTATTTCAGGAACTGGTTCTGAAGTTTCAAGAACAACTGTACTTAACGGCCCTGTGAAAAAATTGGGAATAAATAGTGATTTCACTCCCTTTGACCAGGTTATTTTGGACCCTAAACTAACGAAAGGCGTACCAAAAAACCAATGGTTTTATACAGGAATGGATTGTTTTATTCATTGTGTGGAATCACTAAATGGAACTTTTCTAAATGCCTTCAGTCAGAGTTATGGAGAAAAAGCTTACGAGCTATGTAAAGAAATATTTTTGCATGAATCTTTAACAGAAGAAGAATCGCGGGCTAAATTAATGATGGCATCATGGCATGGAGGAATGAGTATTGCTTATTCTCAGGTTGGAATTGCCCATGCATTAAGCTATGGACTTTCCTATGTACTAGGAGTAAAACATGGCATTGGTAACTGTATTGTCTTTTCACATTTAGAAGAGTATTATCCTGAAGGTGTTGCATTATTTAATGAAATGATTGTTAAGCAACAAGTAGATATTCCAAAGAATATTTGCAAGGATCTTACTGAAGATCAATTTGACACAATGATTGATGTCGCTCTTAGCTTACCTCCTTTGTGGGAAAATGCATTGGGGAAAGAGTGGAAGTCAATAATGACACGTGACAAGATTAGGTCTATGTACTCAAAAATGTAGTGATTGCTAGTCTGTTAGTTGTTAAATTGATTGAATATTTCTTTAACAGTTTTCTGATATTTTCCCTTCTACACCCTTATAAAATTTTTGAAGAACCAAAGTGTCTTTTTCTATATCTCCAGTGGGGTAAAATGGATCCCCAATAGTAACTACTTTAACTTTATAATTAAATGAAACCGGAATAATTGGAACCTTCGCAGCTAAGGCAATATAATAGTAACCTGTTCTCCAAGAATCTACCTTTTTTCTTGTTCCTTCTGGTGCCAAAGCCAATCTAAATTCATCATTAGATTCAAAAATAGTAGCAATAGATTCTACTTTGTTTTGATTTTTAGACCGATCTAAAGGCGCTCCTCCCATCCACCTAAAATAATAACCAATAGGCCAGACAAACAATTCCTTCTTTCCAACAAAATTAATTTGTGTTTTGAGTAATTTCCTCACAAAGACTCCAACATAGAAATCATGCCAACTGGTGTGAGGCACCACTATTATGACTGCTTTTTTAATTTTTTCCTTTTGAAAAGAGTTCTCAATCTTCCATCCCAATAACCTATAAAATATAAATTTATATATGCCCATCGTATCTATTCAGCAGGTGAATTTAAAAAATTAAATTAAGAATATTCAAAAATGATTTTAAGATTTTGGAAATCAGTATCACTATTAACTTTCATCCATGGTATGATAAACATTTTGCACATCATCATCATCATCCAATTTTTCCAATAATTTTTCAACCTCTGCAGTTTCTTCTTCGCTCAGCTTTTTGGTTACTTGTGGGATTCTTTCAAAACCAGATGACAATATTTCAAAATTCATTTCCTCCAAAGCAGATTGGATATCACCAAAACTTTCAAATGGAGCATAGATTAATATACCATCCTCATCTTCAAAAACTTCTTCAACACCATAATCTATCAGTTCTAATTCTAATTCTTCCAAATCGACCTCTTCAGGATTAATTCTGAAATTACAGGTATGGTCAAACATAAATACTACAGATCCTGAAGTACCCAAATTACCGTCACATTTGCTAAAACAGGCACGAACATTCGCTACAGTACGCGTATTATTATCGGTGGCTGTTTCAACAAGAATAGCAATTCCATGAAGTGCATAGCCTTCAAACAAAACTTCTTTAAAATCTCCTTGACCTTTTTCTGATGCCTTTTTGATTGCTCGCTCTACATTATCCTTGGGCATGTTAACCGCCTTAGCATTTTGTATAACTGCACGTAATCTGGAATTAGAATCTGGATTAGGACCGCCTTCCTTTACCGCTATAACGATATCTTTTCCAATACGCGTAAAAGCTTTGGACATTGCTGACCATCGTTTCATTTTTCTTGCCTTCCTGAATTCAAAAGCTCTTCCCATAATTTGTTGCTTTAATCTATTACAAAAATAAAAAATTGTGGTGAACATCAAAGATATCCCACGACTTACTAACTTATTTTTTTAAAGTGATGATCTCATCTTTCAAAATACACTCTTCAATAACTTGACTAACAGTAATTCTATAATTTTTGGGTAATTTATTATCCTTTGGAAGAATCGCTAAATAAGAATCTTCGTTTGAAGAAAACACTTTTTTGAAAACGACATTCTTTAGTTCAAGTCTATCTGAAAGTTCTTCAAAAAGATCACTATGGTGAATTATATCGTTACTTGCCAAATGAAAAATCCCAAGTCTTTTTTTATTGATTATAAAATGCACTTGCTGTGCAACTTTATTAACCGTAGTAATGCTTATAATTAAATTAGGATATACCTCGAAATTAGCATGATGCTCATTGGCTTGCTTTAGCTGAATGACCCTGGGTGCATTTACTCCCAGCACAATAGGTAGTCTAAGAATGGCATATTTAGACTCAGGAAGTGTGGATATTAGTTTTTCAACTGAAACTTTAAATTTGCCATATTCGCTTTCAGCAGATAAATCATCATTCTCATAAGAAGGGAATTCAAATTTTGCATCAAAAACATTTACTGTTGAAACATACAATATCATGCAGTTACTTGCCTCAAGCGTGTAGTCTCTAATATCTTGGTGGATATGATATTGTGATTTGTAATCACCTCGAAGACTAGAAATAATATAATTGGGTTGTATCTCTTTTAAGATTGGCAGTATGCTATCTTTCGATACATCAAATTGAAAAAGCACCTGATTCTCATCAAGATCTGGCTGAGAAGTACAATAGGTCCCATATACATCAAAATAGGGCAGAAGCTCCTTATAAATAGCTTTTCCTATAAACCCACTGGCACCTAATATGAGAATTTTGTTTTTCATTTAAAAAACCCTGCCAGAGTACCAAACTCTGGCAGGGTTAAAAACTTATCCTTTATAAAAAGGCAATTTAACAATCGTGGCTGGAACTACTTTTTTGCGAATCTGAATATTGATTTGTGTGTCAACATTCTTAAAGTCCACTTCTACATAACCCAATCCTATCCCTTTGTTTAAGGAAGGAGACATCGTTCCGCTAGTTACTTCACCAATTTTAGAACCCGCTTCATTCAGGATATCATATCCCTGACGTGGAATTCCTCTTTCATTCAATTCAAATGCTATCAAGCGGCGTGTTATTCCTGCCTCTTTCTGAGCTTTTAGATTTTCAGAATTTGTAAAATCTTTAGTAAACTTAGTGATCCAGCCCAATCCAGCTTCAAGAGGAGATGTAGTATCGTTGATATCATTTCCGTACAGGCAATAGCCCATTTCTAAACGCAATGTATCACGGGCAGCAAGACCAATAGGCTTAATTCCAAACTCTTTTCCTGCTTCAAAAACCTTATTCCAAACTTGTTCTGCTTCACTATTCTTGCAATAGATTTCAAATCCGCCGCTACCAGTATAGCCTGTTGCACTGATGATTAGGTGATCAATTCCTGCAAAGTCAGCTACTTTAAAATGATAAAATTTAATTGCACTCAGATCTTCTGAAGTTAAGGATTGCATCGCTTCAACAGCTTTAGGTCCTTGAATAGCTAGCAATGAATAATCTTCAGAAATATTACGCAATTCTGCATTCATCGTGTTTTGACTACTAATCCAATTCCAATCTTTTTCAATGTTGGAAGCATTTACAACTAATAACCATTTTTCAGCATTAAAGCGATAAACAATTAAATCATCTACAATACCTCCTGTTGCATTTGGGAAGCAGCTATATTGTGCCTGCTCGTCAACAATTTTTGAAGCATCATTGCTGGTGACCTTCTGAATTAGATCCAATGCATTCGGACCCATCACTAAAAACTCCCCCATATGGGAAACGTCAAAAACTCCAACAGAATTTCTAACGGTTTCGTGTTCAGCATTAATACCCTCGTAAGATACTGGCATATTGTATCCAGCGAAAGGAACCATTTTGGCGCCTAGGGCTTCGTGTATGTGTGATAAAGCAGTGTTTGTCATGTTAAAATATTTTTGCAAATGTATACATATAGGTTTAGCTATCCATCAAATAGCCCTTAAATTCTGAGTAGTCTTTAATAAAAATGGCATTTTTTTTCTTATCGATTATTTCAGCAATATGACTAGGTATAGCGATCTTTTCTCCAATGGTTTCCTCTACAGTTTCTAAAAACTTGATAGGATGTGCAGTTTCCAAAAAGATTCCTTGTAGACCAGATTTATCTTGTAAATATTCTTTTAATCCTAAATAACCTACCGCTCCATGAGGGTCTGCTAAATAATTGTGGGTCTCATATAAATATCTCATCGCCTCCATGGTTTGTGGGTCACTAAAGGAATAGGATGAAATTAAAGCCGAAAGTTTATTGAAATCATTGTTGAATAACTCTCTAATCCGAATAAAATTGCTAGGGTCTCCAACATCCATTGCATTTGAAATGGTTGCAACTGATGATTTGGGTTTGTACTCTGCAGTTTTCATATAATCAGGGATTACATCATTACTATTTACGGAAGCTACAAATTGAGAAACTGGTAAACCAAGTTTATGTGCAAGCAATCCCGCACAGATATTACCGAAATTACCACTGGGAACCGAAAAAACGATAGGTTTTGATTTATCTTCAACTTGTTTATAAGCAAATAGAAAATAAAAGAGTTGCGGTAACCATCTGGCTATATTGATAGAATTTGCAGAGGTAAGCTGGCGTTTATTGATAATATCCTGATCTAAAAAAGCTTGTTTGACCATCTCCTGACAGTCATCGAAAGTGCCATCAACTTCAAGTGCTGTAATATTTTGCCCCAAAGTAGTAAGCTGCTTCTCTTGAACAACACTCACTTTATTGCTAGGATAGAGGATAACCACCTTAACACCCTCGACACCCAAAAAACCGTTTGCCACTGCCCCTCCAGTATCGCCACTTGTTGCGACAAGTACTGTTACTTCACTTTTTTGTTTATCTTCCTTTGCAAAAAACCCCAGGCAACGTGCCATAAATCTCGCTCCAACGTCTTTAAAGGCCATGGTTGGACCGTGATATAGCTCCAATACACTAATATCTTCCGAAAGAGATACCAAAGGAAAATTAAAGGAAAGCGTTTCGTCTATAATAACCTTAAGTTCAGTTTCGGGTATATCATTACCAATAAACTGTCTGATTGCTTGATAGGCAATCTCTCGACGACTATATTCCTTAATGTTTTCAAAGAAAGAGGGTTCTAAAGGACTTATTTTTTCAGGAAAGTATAAACCTTTGTCTGGAGCTATTCCTTTAATTACAGCATCTTTAAAAGACTGCTCTTCAGATTTATGATGTAAACTGTAATATTGCATCAGCTAATTATTTTACAACCAACATCACTGATTTTAGATACATAACTATTGATGTTGATTTCAGAATCGTTATACACTTTATTTAAAGCTTTTTGAACATTTTTAGCCGTTTCTTCTCCTTTGCAGAGGGCAAACATGGAAGGTCCAGAACCACTTATTCCAAAGCCTAATGAATTATTTTTAATAGCTTGATCTTTAGCTTGTTTAAATAGTGGAATTAAACTCTTTCTATAAGGCTCTACCAATACATCTTTTAGACTTTCAGCTAGTAATTTATAGTCTTCTGTGTACAATCCAGAAATGAATCCAGCTAGATTACCACTTTGTTCAATTGCATCTTTTAAGAGTACTTTTTCAGGTAGAATTTCTCTTGCATCTTTGGTCTTAACTTCTATATGAGGCTGTATAATTGTTACATATAGATCTGAAGGCAAAGGTAATTGTACGACGTGAAAAGGATTGTAGCTTGTAATTAAAGTAAATCCTCCAAATATGGATGGGGCTAAATTATCTGCATGTTCATTCCCACTTGCAACTGCCTCCCCCTTCATTCCGTAATAAGTGAGTTCTTCTAATGAAAGCGGATTTTTTAAAAATTGGTTAATTCCGAAGACCACCCCAGCAGCACTTGCGGCACTACTTCCTAAGCCACCACCAATACGCAGATTTTTTTTGATTTCAATTTCAAATCCGTAGTCCAGATTAAGATGCTCTAATAGTGCTAATCCTGCAACTCCTGCAACATTCTTACTGGTTTCTAGTGGGAGATCTGCACCAGTAATATTTACTATTTTTATTCCTCTTTCGGGAATTTTTCGAAGTATCATTTCATCGCCAATGTCATGTAAGGCAAAACCAAGTGTATCAAAACCACAGTTTACATTGGCAACAGTTGCTGGAGAGAATATTTTAATTTCTTGCATACTAATATGTTTTTAGCCTTATAATATCCGAGAATAATCCTGAGGCTGTTACATCACCTCCTGCACCAGCACCTTTTATAACCAGAGGCTGTTCGGAATATCGCTTGGTATAAAATAAAATAATATTGTCTTTTCCTTTCAGGTCATAGAAAGGATGTCCCACGGGAATTTCTTGAAGTCCAACACTCGCCTTTTCATTTTTCAATGTTGCAACATACTTTAATTGTGTGTTGTTTGTTTCTGACTTACATACAAGATTTTCAAAATGAGCAGCATCTGTCTTTAGTGTTTCATAAAAATGATCGACAGTTGAGCTTTCTAAGTTATTATTAGTAAGAAAAGGTTTGTTTATAACATCTTCAAGTTCCAGTTGTAATCCGCTTTCACGTGCAAGAATGAGTATTTTTCGAGCAACATCTATTCCACTTAGATCGATACGTGGATCGGGTTCTGTATAGCCTTCAGCTTGGGCTTGTTTTACGATGTCATGGAAATCTGTTCCAGATTTAAAATTATTAAATATAAAGTTTAAACTTCCCGAAAGAACGGCTTCAATAGATGTTATTTCATCACCTGAAGCAATTAGATTAGCCAATGTGTCTATAACAGGTAGGCCAGCACCTACAGTGGTTTCGAACAAAAAAGGAGCGTTGTATTCACTGGATAAAAGCTTTAGTTGATCATAATTTTGATAGGCAGATGCACAGGCTATTTTATTGCATGCTACCACCGGAATATTATTTTTCAGATAGCCCTCATAACTGTTTGCAACTTCTTCACTAGCAGTGATATCAACGAAGATGCTATTCCTTAAATTAAGCTGTACTACCTTTTCTTTGAATGCATCAATTGTAGCATCAACACTTTCTTTCTCCAGAAGTTCTTTCCAATTAGTTAAATCGATTACTTGCTCTCGAAACAACATTCTTCGTGAATTAGCCATACCGATAACCCGAATATTAATATTGAGTTTTTTATTCAAATAAGGGTTTTGCTGTTCTATTTGCTCAATTAGCTTGCTGCCAACATTCCCAACTCCCATAATAAATAGGTGAAGCTGTTTTTTCTGATCCTCAAAAAAGCGCTCATGCAATACATTTAATGCCTTTTTTACATCCCTTTTTGCTATAACGATTGAAATGTTTCTTTCGCTGGCACCTTGTGCAATGGCTCGGATATTTACGTTATTCTTACCTAACGTGCTAAACATTTTTCCACTAATACCCTGATGATTTTTCATTTGCTCTCCCACAAGCGCAATAATTGATAGGTTTGCTTCTACAATTAGTGGGTTAATGATGCCTAGCGATATTTCATTTTCAAAAGCTATGTCTACAGCTTGCTTTGCTTTTTGAGACTCTCCATCCAACACACTAAAGCAGATACTATGTTCGCTTGAGGCTTGAGTAATTAAGATAACATTGATTGATTCTTGGGACAGTGTTTCAAATAACCTTTTAGAAAAACCTGGTATCCCAATCATTCCATTTCCTTCTAAAGTTATCAAACTAATATTTTCAATATTGCTAATTCCCTTAATAATGGTACCATTCTTTTTAAGATTGGAGCTAATAATGGTTCCCGGTAAATTTGGATGAAACGTATTTTTAATATGAATAGGAATATTTTTTTGCATCACAGGTATTATAGTCGGCGGGTA